>OGYL01000518.1_pt1 | contig 30625 bp, 24 predicted proteins | sample 1576541 | NCBI WGS metagenome assembly OGYL01 (sample SAMEA3541551, study PRJEB24748) | human gut metagenome | biome: human gut; feature: human-associated habitat; material: faeces | place: China | collected 2012 | reverse complement strand
AGTCAAAAGCCTGCGCGGCCGACTGGCGGAACCAGCCGGCGTCGGCCGTAGCCACGATGTGGATGTCGGGGTAAGCCTTCAGCGCGTCGAGCAGACCGCGGTGGCGGTCGCGTGCCGGAGTGGAGCCCTGCAGGCCCGTCAGCTCCACCACGTTGCCCCGGCCGCCCAGGCTGTGGGCAATGTAAGCGCCCACCTCGCGCCCCATGCGGTAGTTGTCGGCCCCGATGTAGGCCGTGTACTGCTCGGAATTGATTTTCCGGTCCACCAGCACCACGGGAATGCCCTGCCTGTAAGCCTTTTCAATGACAGGAGCCATGGCGTCGGCCTCGTTGGGCGCCACCACAATCAGGTTGACCCCCTCGCGGATAAAAGCCTCGATGTCGGCAATCTGGCGGCGGCTGTCGTCGTGGGCCGAGCGGAACTCCACCCGCGCCTGGGGATAGAAAAGGGCCTCGCGGCGGATTTCCTGATTCATCTGCGAGCGCCAGGCGTCGTCGCTGCACTGCGACACGCCAATGACATAGTGCGTCCGCTCCGCCCCACAGCTACCCAAAAGGAGCAGACACAGGACGGCACACACGAAAAGGAGGCTGAAACGACACTTCATGGGCATAAAATCTCAGTACAAATATACGGATTTAATCCTTGACAAACCGCCGCAACACCAAAAACCCGCCACAAACGGCGCGGCCTGCCCCCTCCGCCCCACCGGGGAGCATGAGGAAGCAGGCCGCGCAGACATCCTGCCGATGCCGGCCGGCACGGCTCAGGCCAGCTGCGCCGTCAACCGCTCGGGCAGCCCGGGCATGGCGCCCTGCTGCGTGCAGACATAGGCCGAGGTTTCGACGGCCAGCTTGTGGGCATCCTTAACGGAACGGCCGCGCAGGATGGCGGCGGTAAAGGCGGCGGTAAACGAGTCGCCGGCGCCTACGGTGTCGGCCACCTGCACCTTGGGCGTCTCCACAAACGAAACCTCGCCGGGCGTAAACACATAGCTGCCGTTGACGCCGCAGGTGAGGATGAGCATTTTCAGGTTGTACTTGGCCAGCAGAATCCAGCACTTGTCCTGCAGGTCAATGCCGGGATAACCAAACATGCGGCTCACGGCTACCAGCTCCTCATCGTTTATTTTCAGCACATTGCAGCGACGCAGGGAGTCGCAGATGGTATCCTTGGTGTAAAAGCTCTGACGCAGATTGATGTCGAAAATGCGGAGCGTGTCGGACGTAGCCGCCACCACGTCGAGGAAGCGATGAATGGTTTCGCGCGACACGACACTGCGCTGCGCCAGCGAACCGAAGCAGACGGCACCCGTATGGCGGGCCAGCTCGTCAAGGGCCGGAGTGTAGGGAATGTTGTCCCAGGCCACACCCTCCTTAATATTATAGCAGGGCACGCCGGCGGCATCAAGTTCCACCTGCACGGTACCGGTAGGGTACGGCACGGTTTCGATGAGCGAGGCGAGCTGACGTACACGGAAGCTGTCCAAAATTTCAATGCCCAGTTTGTCCTGCCCTACGGCACTGACCACGCGGCTTTCCAGACCGAACTGCGACACATGATAGGCAAAGTTGGCGGGCGCACCGCCCAGCTGTTTCCCCTCGGGCAGCATGTCCCACAGGGCTTCGCCCATTCCTACTACTATGGAGTGATTATTATTCATGACTGATATTGTTTTTTTTTGAGGTCAAACAGAATTGATTTCAAGTCGCACAGCTTACCGGCGGAGCTTCAGGGTATAGAAGATGAGGTAGAGCACACCCACAGCCATCACGGCCACGGCACCGCGCTGACCGATGGCGTCGCTGGCCAGGCCCATGAAAAGCGGGAAAATGGTGCCGCCGAAGAGACCCATAATCATCAGGCCCGACACTTCGTTCTTCTTTTCGGGTACAGCCGTCAGCGCATGCGCAAAGATAATGGAAAAAACATTCGAATTGCCAAAACCGATGAGGGCAATGCAGACATAGATGACGTAATGTACGTTGGAGACGAGCAGACCGGCCATGGCCACCAGCATGCACGCCACGCTCACGGCCAGGAAGCGGCGCGTGGAAAGGTGGCGCAGGATGAAGGCACCGAGCAGGCAGCCCGCCGTACGGAAGATGAAGTAAAGACTGGTGGAGAAGCCGGCCTCGTCGAGCGTCAGGCCCACGCGCTCCATGAGCAGGCGGGGCGCGGTGGTGTTAGTGCCCACGTCAATACCCACGTGGCAGATGATGCCCAAAAAGCACAGCAGGATGAACGGGCGGCCCAGCAGGCGCAGGCAATCGGCAAAGCCGGAGGCGCGGTCGGGCTTTTCCTCCTCAATCGTCGTGCCCGAGAGCCAGAAGATGGCCACCACGGCCACCACCATATACACCGGGAAGAGCACGCGCCAGCCCAGTCCGAACGACGGAATGGCCTGCGTGGCGCCCCACATGGCGATGTAGGGGGCCAGAAACGAGGCTATGGCCTTGACAAACTGCCCGAAGGTGAGCGAGCTGGCCAGGCGGTCGCCGGCAATGATGTTGCTCAGGAGCGGATTGAGCGAGGTCTGCATCAGGGCGTTACCGATGCCCAGCAGCGAGAAGGAGCAGAGCATCAGGCCGTAGCCGTCGCCAAAAACGGGCAGCAGCAGCGACACGGCCGTCACCACCAGACTGAGCACCACGGTGCGCTTGCGCCCGATGTGGTTCATCAGCATGCCCGTGGGTACGGAGAAGATGAGGAACCAGAAGAACACGAGCGAGGGGAAAATATTGGCCTGGGCGTCGGTGAGCGCAAGGTCGCGCTTGACGTAATTGGACGCAATGCCGACCAGGTCTACAAAGCCCATGGCAAAGAAGCAGAGCATGACGGGAATGAGTTTCCCGTACTGAAGAGACTGTTTTTCGGTTTTCATATGGATTACGGTTTTTCGGAATGGTCAGAGGCTACAGAATTCTTACAGTCCCAGCCGATGGACGGTGAGCTGACCGACGGACGACTCGCCGCCCTGGCTGTAGAAGCGCAGTGCGTTGTAGGGCGTGGTGGGGAACACGAGGTTGGTCATGGCTATGCGGCCGCCGTCTACAAAGATTTCAACCGAAGTCTTGTCCACAAACACCTGCACCTGATAGGTCTTGCCCTCACAGAGCGAGAGCGGGGCCCACGTGCCCAGCGCAAAGTCGTTGACGTAGTTGACGGAGAGGCGCTTGCGATGCTCGTCGGTCTCCTTTTCGTGCACGTTCATCTCGCCGTGGCGGTCGAGGTGAACCAGTCCGCTCTGCGTGCGGTCCATGACGAGGCGTTGGCGGGTGAGGTCAAAATAGATGTCTACCTTTTCGCCCCGGTCGTTGAGCAGCTCGAAGCCGGTGCGCGTGGCCTGGCCGGGCGTGAGGCTCAGGGTCAGCTCGCAGGCACCGCCCTCGCCCGTGGGCAGCGGACGGATGAGGCGCTCGCCACCGACCGTAAAGCTGCCCAGACTCTGGGTGTCGCGGCGCAGCTTGGCCGTTTCCTTCACGGCGTTGGCGGCCATATAGACGGAGCCGTCCTTGCTGAAGAGCGAGAGCTCGCGCGGCAGGGCGTTGGCTCCGCGGTACTGGCGGTTGGGGGTGGCGTTGGCATACTGCCAGTTGCTCATCCAGGGCACGGCCACCACGCGGCTGCCGGTGTTGGAGAAGCAGACCGTGGCGTAATGGTCCTTGCCGTAGTCGAGCCACTTGGTGACGGAGGGAGCGTCGTCGCAGCGGAACGTCTTGCCGTCAAAATCGCCCACAAAATATTCCGTGGCGCTGCCGCCAAAGAGGCAACCGGGATTGATGTTGACAATCATGACCCACTTCATGCGGCTCCTGTCGCCGTCGACGGGCAGCTGCACAAAGTCGGGACACTCAAACTGGTTGGGCTGGGCACCGTAGCCCTCGCCAAACTGGCTCAGGTACTGCCAGTCCTTCAGGTTGGTGGAGGAGTAGAAGCGCATGTTCTTGTCGGCCGACACTATCATAATCCACTGCTTGGTGGGCTCGTACCAGAACACCTTGGGGTCGCGGAAGTCCTTCAGCCCGTCAAAGGGGGTCAGAATGGGGTTATGTTCATATTTGGTAAAGGTACGGCCGTTGTCGGTGCTGTAAGCCATGCACTGAATCTGGCCGTGCTCGTCGCTGGCCGAGGTATAGAAGGCAATGATGGCATTCTTGCCGTATCCGGCCGTGTTGTCCTTGTCCACCACCGTGCTGCCCGAGAAGATGTGGCCCATCGTGTCGCGCGCAATGGCCGGCTCGAGGTGCTGCCAGTGTACGAGGTCGCGGCTGACGGAGTGGCCCCAGTGCATGTTGCCCCACTTGGAACCGTAGGGGTTGTACTGGAAGTAGAGGTGATACTCGCCGTCCTTATATACCAGTCCGTTGGCGTCGTTCATCCAGCCGTAGACGGGGGTGTGGTGGTAAACGGGGCGGAAATAGTCGGTATTGGTGGAGTCGAACACGTCACATACCGACAGGCTGTCCCAGCATACGGCACCTTTGTGCACGCGCTCGATGCTGACCTTGGCCTGAGCCTCCCCCTCGGGCAGCTCAAAGGGCACGTAATAGTCAATGCTGTCGGTGGCCAGACGCACGTCCATGGCTACGTCGGCCGGACTGCCGGTGTCGAGCCTGACCTTACCCTCAGCTGCCGATTCCTGAATGGGCAGGAGCAAATATTTCTTGGGATGGCTGATGCGGAGCACCGTGAGCGAATCGGCCTGATGCTCCAGGCTGATGCCGGTCTGGACCGACTGACAGGCTGCAAGTGACGCCACGAGAGCCGTAGTGGCAAATAGATTAAGTTTCATGTTTAGCGTATTTTTTTATCGGATTTGTTGTCTTATCGGAACGTGATATCCTCAACCGGCGTCGTCACGAGCGCGCGGGCAGCCACTGTGTCTTCATAGCATGGAGGTATCAAAATTAACATATACATCATGGCGGGCCGTCGCCCCACCCTTGCCGCCAAAGGCCCTGCAAGGCCTGTCCTGCCGCAGCAGGAACCAAACGGTGTGTAAATATACAACGCCCCGGCGTAACAGAATTATCACAAATGTTTCATAAGTTACAAATTTTGTTGTATGCAACATTTGTTTCATATGATGTAACCAAAATACTACTTCATGCCGTAGCGGCTCACCGAGCTCATACGGCAGCCGCACAACGCCGGACTTTGAAAAAACAAGAAGGCATCCGGTCAGAACAAGGCCGGACCTTAGAAAAACAGGAAGCCGCCTTGTCAGGATACCGGAGAGCCGAAACACGACGGCGCCCTTCCTGCCGCACTGAAGAGCCGTACGGGAAAAGGCGCCGCCATACAAAAAAACGGCTGCCCGAGCGGACAGCCGTATGAAAGAGAAAAGCGAAAATCAGAACTCGAACTGCTCAATCTTCAGCTGGGCCAGCTGTTCGATTTCGCCTACGTATTTCTTGAATTCGGCACTGGCAGAATGAGCAGCCAGCGCTTCCTTGTCGCGCCAGGTTTCGCAAATCATGAACACCTCTTCGCGCGTGGCGCTGACAAATGTATCATAAGCCACACAGCCGTCCTGCTTCAACGAACATGCCGTAAGGGCTTTGGCGGCCTCCAGAGCGGCGGCCTTGTTTTCGGCGCTTACCGAAACAAAACAATTTAATCGAATCATAGTTTATCCGTATTTGAATTTGAATAGATGTGTCAATCAAGCGGTCAGAACAGACCTGCCGTATCAGCGCTGCCAGAAACGGGCCGTAATGTCCACCATCTGCGCACCACGGTCGATGCGGTAGAGGCGCTGGTTGGTGGTACGCGACTTGAGCGGACCGTATTTCTCCACATACGGACCGAACTTGACATAGTCAAACGCTTCAGCCTGGAAATTGGCCGGCGGGTTCTGCCGGCCGGAATACCACCCCACCTTGATGCGGCCTTCATAGTGCTGCTTGATCTGACGCGCCAGGGCCATTACCTCGTCGGGATGAGCGTCGCCGCCCATCAGCCCGATACACGTCACACCGCCGGCGTAGGGGCGCAGCATATCCTCCACGCTTTGCAGCGTGAGCCGCTCGCCGCAGTCGCGCTGCAGGTAGGCGCTGTGGCAGCCGGGGCAGCCGTTGGGACACCCCGTAATGTTGATGGCCAGGGTTACCTCGTCGGGAAACTCCTGGAACACGATGTCAGAGTTGGCGTATTTCAGCATTGCCCTACCTCCTCCTTTTCCGTCTGGTTCAGATGGCCGTAGTAGCGGCGGGCAGCCTCCTTCTGGCGGTCGAGCGAGAAGTTGGATACGCGCTTGAGATAACCGATAACACGGGTCAGGTAGTCCAGGTTCTTGCTGTGACACTTGGGGCACTCGTGCAGGTAACGCTTGTCGATGTGTCCGCAGTCGTTACAGAGGGTGTTGGGAATGTTGAACGTAAAGTAGTTGCATCCCTCGCGGGCTGCCACACGCAGCAACTGGCGGTACTGCTGGAAGCTCAGGTGCTCGTCCAGATTCATGTGGAGCGCCGAGCCGCCGGTCAGGTGCTCGATGTACTTGCGGCCGTGCAGGCGGAACTTGTCGAGCACGTTGGTGTTCGGGTCTTCCACCACGTAGAAATAGCTGTTGTAGCAGTCGCGCGGCACGTAGTAGCCGTCCTCGCGGTCCCAGCGGGCGTGTTTTACACCCACGTTCTCGGCCGGAATCATCTCGCAGTTGAACATCACCTCTTTGGTGCGGTATTTCTTGTTGTAGTGCTCAACAAGACCCAGTATGTTCTGAACAAAACCCAGATACTCCTCGTTGTCCGTAATGCTCATGCCCAGGCTCTCGGCAGCCTCGACCATACCGTTGACACCGATGGTCAGGTACTGGCGGGCGATATTGATGTAACCGGCATCGAAGAGGGGCAACATACCTTTCTTGAGCAGGTTTTTCAAGTTCTCGTTGTAGGCCAGCTGTACCTTGTGGACGAGGTCGACCACCTCTTCCAGGAAATCAAGATAGGGACGGCCCTCACGCGTAGCCTGCTGCACGCAGCGGTTAAGGTTGATGGTGAGCACACTCTTGGAGCCCGTGGAAACACCTCCGGCCCCGAGCGTATAGCTGAAGCCGTTGTCCTGAATTTCGTTGCGCAGGCGGCAGCAGGAAGCCAGGGAGTCGGCATTGTCGCTCATGTAGGTAAAGAAGGAATGGCCCTCGGCATACATTTCAGCCGTGAAGTCGGCATATTCCTTGTCGATAACGTCGCCGTCCTTGGTGAGCAGGGCCATCGTCTCGACGGGGAAGGTGAGCACCGTCTTGGTACGTTCCTGGTTGAACCAGCGCATGAAGCGCTTCTGCAGCCAGTTGACAGCCGGCCAGCTGGGCTTGGTGCCGTCGGGGAAGAAGAAATCGCCGAAGATGCTCTCGAAATAGTATTTGTCGTAGTAGGAAATGTTCCAGAATACGGCCTGGAAGTTGCGGGCTCCCGTGGGCTGGTTGATAGAGTAGACAATCTGCTCGAAGCAGTCGGTGATAACCTTGTCAATGGTGCGCTGCTTGAGCGAGAGGTCCACGCGCTCGTCGGCACGCTCGTAGAAGTCGGCACCGTACTCCTTGCTGAGGAAGTACGACAGGTACATCAGGAATTCCGGCGTGGCGCAGGCGCCCGAGAGCATACTCGAAACGATAAACACCATGTTGACAAAGCCGCCGCAGAACGACTTCAGATTGGTTGGCGCCGTTGAGTTGCCGCCAATGCTGGTGGTACCGTTGAGCAGCCACGGATACATGGTGATGGAGGCGCAATAGTTGGCCAGACTGGTCTCGTCGTTCTTATAAATATAATGGTGCTCCAACAGGTAGAGGTAGCGGTCGGCCAGTTCCTTGCCGTACATTTCCTTGATGCGGTCGCACAGCAGGCGGCGGTTCAGGCGGATAAAGCCCTGCTTGGGCAGCTCGCCGATAAGGGTGGCGATGTTTTTGTTCTCTACGTTGGCATTGGCGTCGTATTTGGAGCCCGTGGCGGGATTGCACGAGTCGCAGTAGTCAATCAGGAACTTCAGTTTGTCGCGCACCTCGCGGTCTTCCATGTGGCGCTGGCGGTAGAGCATGAAACTCTTGGCGGCCTTGAACTTGCGCTCGCTCATCAGGGCTACTTCCACCTGATTCTGGATGTCTTCCACGCTCATGCCGTTGCAGAAGGTAAGGTGTCCGAGAATCTGCTGCAGGATTTCGGCATTGATGGGTTCGTTGACTGAGGCACAGGCCTTCAGTACTGCATTTTTAATCTTATCCAGCGAAAACGACTCGGTTGAACCGTCGCGCTTGGTAATCATAAAGGAATCGTAGCTCATGACTTTACAATCTATTATTTCGTGTTATTACATTTATATTTCGGAAAACTTTTTTGTCAGACCGGCCACTGAAAATAAGCTGTTCAGGCTGTTGCAGCCGCCATCTGAAAAGGGACTGAAACAAACGCCCGGAAGTAGTTGTGGCTCAATCGTTTCAGACGGAGAGTTTCAAAGAACCGCTCTTTTAACGGTGATTTAAAATATTATTAATCAGCGTTTTACGAATTAATCAAAGGCTCATGCCCTCAGTACGGAATATTCGTATGACCATGGCCCGAAGGCTCCTTCCGAACTTGACCGATGCAAAGATAAGCATATCCGTCAAGGCAAAAAAGAAAAAGCCAAAAATTTTTTTTCGGGAAACTTTTTACAAAAAAGCAGGAAAAAAGTTTTCCGAAATTCAGGTAAAAACGGACATGCAGAAGGGACAAAAAACGGGGTTTAGAGCGCCATTCCACGCCCACGCTGCGCACTGAAAGCCCACATTGATAAAAACCATATCCCCAACCGAGAAAAGGCCCCGAAACGCCTCTTTAGCACCATCCCGAAGGCGGGCAAAAAAATTATGACGACGGAAACCGGCCGGAAAAACGACATTATTTTTAACGTTTCAACGTCGGAACGGAATTTAGCCGGCACTTAAAATCTTTTACCCGGCTCCTGTTTTCTTTTACCCGGCTTGTTATTTTTTTTAGCCGCCACCTTTTTCCGGTTGCGCTCCTCCCCGACCGCCACCGGCTGCCGCAATGCGCTGAAAGCCGGGGAGACTGGAAAAGCGGTTTTCCCCCATTTCGGCAGTAAAGAGCCTTCCCCCTCCCCCAGCCTCCGGAATGGCGGAACCCCGGAGGCCCCACTACCCGGGGAGAAAGGGATAAAAAGAAAGGAGGACCCGAACATCACGTCCGTATCCTCCTCATTTCTACTTAAAAACTACTACTATGAAAACAATACTGGCTTTCGCCTTTTTTTATTTCTTATGTCTGAATCCTATTGTATGTATTCCAGATTATGCTGGGCCTTTTCGGGCTCTTCCTGCAGGGCTTTGGTAAACCATTCCACCGCCTTGTCGGCATCGCCGTTGAGCCAGGCCAGCACACCCAGGTTGTTATAGGCGCGCGGATCGTCCTTCACGCGGTCCATGAGCTGCTGGGCGCGCTCAAAGTCGCCGGAGATGATGTTGGCCGAAGCGGCGTTGATGTTGGCCACCACGTCCTCAGGATAGCAGGTGGCGGCTATCTCATACACCTGTTTGTACTCCTTGGTGCCCGGCTCGTAGTTCTTGGCCACGCCGTACATTTCCTGCAGGCTCAGCAGTTTGGGGTTGGTATAGATGAGCTGGGCTGCCTCGGCGTTGCGCACCTCGCGCACTTCGAAGTCCACCGAAATGTTGATGCGACGCAACAGGGGGAAATAGTCGTTGAGCATACGGGTGTAGTTCTCGCCCATTTCCTTTTTGAGCTGTGCCTCGCGCTTGTCGAGGTCGGGCTGTCCGTCGATAATGGCCAGCGCCTGCTGGGCATAGTCGGGTTTCTGGGCGTTGAGAATGCTGATGAGCCCGTCCCAGTCCTCACCGGCTGAGCTGATGTGCAGCAGGCTGTCGGTAAAGTCAAAGGTCTGCCCCAGATGTTCGGCAAACGACTGGGCACGCTCTGCCGAGAGGCGTTCGTTGGTCTTGACCGAACCGTCGGGCGAAGCATATCCGCACACGGCTACCGACTTGAACGTCACCAGGTCGCCCTGAGTGAGCGGCGTCAGCGTACGCTTGAGTTTTTCGAATTCGGAAGCGTTTTTGCCGATGTTCAGGTCGAAGGCCGAACTGCCTACGGGATACTGAATGTAGAGGGTATTCTGCTCGTTGCGCACCTTGATGGGCTCTTCCTTAGGGGTAAGATAGGACACCATCTGCATGCAGGGTTCGCAAATCTGTCCGGCCTGCGGCAGCTGCGGCTCGGGCTTGATATATTCAGGCGTGGGCAGGTTAATGATGCACACTTCCTTTTTTTCCTCATAAATGCGCATCTTCATCTGCTCCATCCAGGGTTTGTAGGGCATTTGCAGCGTATAGTTGACCACACTGCTCTCACGCTGGCTGGGCATGCCGCGCATCACGGTATAGGGCATGGAATAATTGCCTTTGGCCGCGAGCTTGCGGTCGGCCTTGCGCATTTTGAACTTCTTCTTGTCCGTAATCACTACCGGAGGCAACGTACACTGCTCACCCTCGCCGGCAAAAAGCATGGGCGTAAAGGCATACGTCTGGAAGTTGCCGGCACGAACCACCGAGAAGTCCATCTGGCACGTAAGCGTCAGCGTATCGTTTTTCACCACCAGTGAAGGGGTTGTAATCTTGACATCGTCAGCCAAGGCCCACATGGGCAGCATGGCCAGTAATAATATGGATTTTTTCATCTTTCTTCAATTTGTTTACGGGGTTCAAAGCGATTCTACCTCACTCACTTTATACATACGCTGGTACTTCTTGCCAAACAGGAAGTTGATACCCATGTTGAAGCTGGCTGACGCACGTCCCAACGGTCCGTACTGCTTGGAGAACTTGCCCAACGGAGCATCCACACCCAGGAAGAAATTGCCACCGCGGCCATGGAAATTCAGCAAAAGTCCGGCCGTTGAACCATAATTGGAAATGGCGTAGTCAACCGTAGCGTCGAACCAGGAAATGGGAGCCACGTTGGCCGACAGGCGGGCCTCCGACCACGAATTGGCACCCTGAATACGGGTGGTAGAGAGCAGGCCGAACTTCAGACGGCGGTAAACGGGCAACGTGTACTGGGCAGCCAGGTTAAGGGTTGCGCCCAACATTTGCGTAGACTTCTGCTCAACCCCCGTTTTCGAGAACTTGGCCAGGTCTGAAAGGTCATCAACCAGACGGTCAACCTGATTGTCGAGCGAATTTTCGTTACCCTCGGAATCGGTAACGGGAATATCTTCAAATCCGTCAAACTCAAACGTATTTTCCATAGAGGCCTTGGTCATGTGTTTCCACTTGATAAAACCAAAGTCCAGCAAAGATGCCGAGAATGTCCAATCCTCATTAAAGCGGTATTCAGCTCCGAGGTCGAAGGCCAGACCCATGCCGCTCAGCCCCATCTGTCCGCTGTCGTAGTCAATATCGTCATAGGAGAGCTGGCCGTCGGTGCCGGGCTTGAGCTGGTCGGTACGGTTTCCGTAATTGTCGAGGATGTAATCATCTTCCTGATAATTCTGCGTTTCGCCTTTGGTCGGGATATTCAGTCCCTTTACGGCCACTTCCATCGTAGCCCCCTTGGGTGTTACGGCCCAACGGTTTTCCTTAGCCACAAGCTCGAGCTTATCGATGTGCATGCTGGCCCGTCCGAGTCCGGCCAGAATCTTAACCTTTCCACCCACGGTCCACTGCTCGTTGATGTCGCGGGCATGACCCAGGGCAATTTCCGCATAGTTCGTAGAGTAAATGCCTATGTTGTCCAGATGGTAAACACTACCGTTCTCATCCTTCATTCCCTGCTTCATGAAGCGGAACAGGTCACTGGGCAAATACATATTGGTATTCGACTTGAGCCGTATGCCAAAGCTGTTGTATCCACCCCAGGCATGGAAGGCAAAGGAAAGGACGTCGATGTCCATATTCAGTCCCACGTTAACCTTATGGGGCAGGCTGTTGACGAAATCAGAAGCCGACACCGACTCATGCATAAAGGTGGTGAGGCGGCCGTCAGGCAGTTTGTAGATAAAATTCTTGATACCGGCGGTTGTCTGTACGCCAAAGCCCAAATTACCCAAGGCCGGGAAACTTACATAATCGTAGTCGCCCATAAAGGCCGGGTTGAGTTCGGTACGGTTGACGGTACCTTCCTGAAAATAGCTGGAACGCAGATTTTGTGTCTGGGCCACAGCCGTGCCGCCCAAGAAGAAGCAGGCCACAGCTCCGGACAAAATATGATTGAATAAACGTGTTCTCATTCGTTGGTCTTGTTTTTATGATATAGTTGTCGGGGAGAAATTAATTCAAATCAATGTTGATGCCCTTGGGAACTTTCACCTTAATGTTTTCAAGCTGCATCCACTGATCGCTGCGCAGGGTTATGCCAATGGCCTGGCCGGGCACGGCGGTCACGCGGAATCGGATAGCGTCAAGACGGCTCATGGCGCCCTTGACCTGCTCGGTCATCTTTATCAGGAGGGTCTGTCTGGTTGAGGTCTTGCCGTCGGCGCTGGCTGCAATGCCGCCTTCTACTTCGACCTTGATATCTGAAAGCGGCTGCTTGTTGATGTCGAGCGGCGTCACGTTTTCGGCTTTCACTTCAAGTTCAAGCGGAATGGTATTGACGGCATCAAACTCTACGGCTGCCTCCTCAAAGTCAAGGTCTTTCAGGTCGGAATTGAGATCGTCGGCCGAATCGGTATAAACAATGTTCAGCCCTTCTTCAAACGAAAGAGGAATGTCAATATTATAGTTGCCCGACACCTCATAGTCATGTCCCAAACGAATGGAATAATACTTGTCGTAGCTGACGGCAGGCTGCATTTCCACTTCTACCACGTCGGGGATTTTGGCAATCAGGTTGTTGATGTTGGCAACTGCAATGTTCTGCGAACCGGCAGGGCCTCCCGTGCCCAGACGGGAAAGGGCAATCAGGTTGCTGCCCGGCTGCAGGAGAATGGGGTCTGTGCTGCCGGCACCGAACTTGACTTCGGAGCCGCTGATAAGGGTTCCGTCTTCTTTTTTGCCCAGCATCTTTCCGGTAAGGTCAACCGGTGCGTTGAGCGGATTGACTGCGCTGAACAGGATAACGGGATTGCTGACTGACAGACTGGTTTCGTCGTCGTTCAGGAAGTCGGGCAGGTTGCTGATTTCCACCGAAGTCTTGGTTGCGTCAATTTCGGGCTGAATTATACCCGTAGCCTCATCAACCGACATGTCGGCCAGCAATACGGTTGGCACAATCTGCAGTTTCACGCCGCTGCCTACCTGTCCGCCAGAGGGGAGCTGCACGTTGGTTTCACCGGTAATGACCACCTGCTCGTTCAGGTGTATTTCGTTGTTGACCACGGGCAGTCCGCCGTCAAAGTGATAACCGGTCAGCTGCAAGGTGCGCACGTAGGGCACATTCAGCTGCAACTCGCTGCAAGGTATCTGAAATTCATTGTTGGCATTAACGGCCGGGTCATTAAACACCAGGAACGAGGGGAACTTTACTTTCAGATTTCCGGAAATGGTGCTGAAGTTCAAATTACCCTCCAGTTTGATATTCAATGTCAGCGCCGTGGGAGCGGCTGCCTTAATAGAGCCCAGCTCCTTGAGGGCGTCGTCGATATCAGCGGCATCGGCCTTCACGTCGCCCGTCTGGCTGATCTGGGTCGTAATCATGCCCGAAGGGCTGACCACGCTGCTTTCATCTGCCGCCGTAATGGGGTCAATATGGGTAGTCGATCCGTCAACGGTAGCCATCCTGACATTGGCCGACGCTCTGTCGATTTCGCCATCCTTAATCAGATGATATTCTCCGGCTACACCGTTTCCGTCGGCGTCAGGTACGATCTGCAAATCGTCACCTTCGTCAATTTCAATGATGTCATCGAGAAAAATGGTATCCGTCTTTCCTACCGGAAAGGCCAGATAACCGGTGTTGATAGACCAGTCAAAATCCTTGTCAAAGTCGAAACTGCTGTCTACGCAAGAGGTGGTCATGCTTCCCAAAAGCAGGGATGACAACAATACGACTGAGCCCCGCAGGGATTTTTTCTTTTCAAAAAAATTCATCATTCGTAATCGGTTAAAACATTAGTAGATCTATACTCTTCAAAAGAATAAATACGACTTTCTGAACGGCCCGTGTTCGGGCAGCTCCTCAACGGAAAGGCCATCAACACTCCGGATGGACCTGATTGATTATAAAGGACGGAATCTTCATCGCAGAACAAGGGGTAAGTAAATTATGACATGCCGCCAACTACTGAATGAACGGCGCTTAAAGGTTTGTAATGTGAATGTTTGGTCTCGAAAAGACGAATTGTCCTTAAAACGTTGTTTACTTATGGGGCAAAGATAAAAATATTTTTTTACATAAGGCGGCAAAACTGGCCATTATTTCACATACCATATAACATATGTTAGATTTGATAAACAAAAAGACTGTGAAATCCGGCCGGTGTTAAAATTTTTATTACCGAAACGGCCTGACCTCTACGAAAGGCCTGCCAGAGCGGACAAGGGAACGAGACGGCCGCAGACGGCTTAAAGGACGAACAAGGCGGCTCGTAGAAAAAACTAACCGGCAGGCTGTTTATTTTAGCCGGGACTTTTTTCCGCCACGCGCCGGGACGCGCCCACGTTTTTCGTGCGGATTCATCACCGGGCGCTGCATCCCGCCACACAAACACCGGTGTTTGTGTGGCGGGAATTCAGATGGGGCGGCAAAAATATGCCGGTAAAATTTCCTTGAAAACAGGGCGGCAAAGGACAGCCCCTGCCCGTCCGGCCGCCATCAGTGGCGCTGCCGGCGCACGCTGTAAGTAGCTCCCGAAGATTTGGGCTTGCTGGACTTGGTCGACGTGCTGCGCTGCCGCTTCTGCGAGGCTGCTGCCGGCTGCGATGACGTGGATGCGCGGCGGCCGCTCTGCACCTTGCGGCGCGAGGTCTGCTTGCTGCTCTTTTCCTTGACGGCCAGGGTATCAACCACGACTGGCACGCTGTCGCCGCGCCACAGCTCACGCTGGAAGTCGGCCAGTTCCTTCTCGATGCGGCTGCGCTCCTTGCGCAGGGCGGTGTCGGTGGTACAGTAGTTCTGCAGCACGCGGTCCTGCAGGTTGGTGGTTTTGTAGATGTCGCCCTTGTAGAGGTTCATCGTAAAGTAATCGTCGGCCGAGAGCGTGGCGGCATTGTTCAGGTTGCTGCCCATGAGCATGAGCTTGGCCAGATAGGGCGCCACGTCGTCGTATTTCACCCAGAACATCGGGTAGCGCGTGTCGAGGTCGCCGCCAAAGTCGTCATTTCCACGCGTCAGCACCGGACAGAGCGCCACCACGCGGGTATGGAACGAGGAAGTGTGCTGGTCGTAGTAGCTGCTCTCCTTGATATAAAAGGTCTTCACCTCTTCCGAAGGGATATCGGCATCGTTCACACGCACGCGGTCGCCGCTTTTTTCATAGAAGATATGATAGCGGTCCATGAGCTCATTGCCCGTCACGACATTCTTGTCCGAAAAGTCCTCGTTGCCGTCCAATTTGTAGTCGTAAGCCTTGATTTGCTTGCGCAGCACCATTTTGAAGAGGGCCGTAAAGAGGTTCATGCGGTCGCCCTGCGGCACGGTGGGATAGTAGAGCGTGGCGTTCTCGTCGCGCGTCAGGTCAATCGTGCGGTAGATGTCGCGGCGCCAGGCGGCGTCATCGGGCATGGGCTGAGCCGTCGGAAAGTCGCGGTATTGCGCAGCTGAAGTCTGCTGCGTCTGCTCCTTTTGCTGCTGGGCGGCCGCACGGCGGGCAGGCGGCTGCGCCACGGCGGCTACGGCAGTAAAACAAAAGAGACCGAATATAAAGCTTTTCATGCGCATGATGATAAGTGATTTTTCTGAAATTCTGGAAGTTTTAGTTCACGATAACCGGCAAGGCCTGCGGCAGCGTACGCGTAATGCCGTCGGGGCCAACAGCCTTGACGTTGGAGATGTAGAAGCGCTGCCCGCGGCGCAACGAGCGCATCAGGTTGCGCTGGTTTTCGCTGAACGACGAGCCGCTGACCGTTTCGGGACGGGCATTGCCCATGTTGTCGAAGAAAGTGGTCTCAAAGCTCAGCACGCGGAACGGAATGTTGAGCAGACCGTCGTCAATGGCTGCCCCGATGCCGGGCGCACCCAGCACACTGGCCTTCGAGAGGCGGCCGCCGGCAAAGTGGTCGTCGCCAATCTGGATGTAGGCCGTGGGGTCGGGCAACTTGCGCACCTTAAAGGTAAATTCGCCCATCTGCTGCACCTTGCCGTTAACCTCGCCGCTCACGCTGAACACCACGGGCTGGCCCACGGCGGCCGGACGGGCAATGAACTTTCCGGTGCCGGCAGGCGTGAGGCTGCCGCCGCGCATACTGACATGGATTTTATTGTTCGGTATGCCCGAAGCCGACACGGTAATGGGGTTGTTGTAGCCGGCATAAAGCACGTTCATCAGGTCGGCCGCCACGGCTGCTCCGCTGGGCGGCGCAATGACGTTATACTTCTGCCGGAACGGACGGCGAATCATCTCCCCTGCCGCATTGGGCATCTGGACGTAGCCCGAGAAGCTGTATTCGCCCGGGCCGCCCACGGAAAAGTTATAGGTACCGTTGGCCGAAATGCGGCGGCCGTTGACATAGATTTCCGGGCGGCACGTCGTATCGACCGCTGCCATAATGATACGCGAGCGGAACTGCTGGCCGGGATAAAGGGTGGTGGCCTCCGGAATGACGTAGGCGTCGAGCGAATTGACGCGCACATCCTTGAGGTCGATGTTCGAAAGAAGGCTGTGGAGCACCTGCCCCTCGGCCAGACGCACGTCGTTCTGCAGTTTGGTCAACATCATGATGGCAGCTACGGCCGGCATGTTGCCAAAGGTGTATTCCTCCCATTTGCGGTTGAGCGGAATGCCCGGACTGCGCGGCACCGTGGTTGAGAGGTTGGCCTCTACCGTAGCGCGGTCGCGCGGATTGATGAGCATCCGGCACACACGGGTGCGGAAGGAGTTGATGGCGTTATAGAGCTTATGGCCCTGGCCGCGCACAGGTGCCAGCATGACGTGGCTGGCGGCATCCTCGTTGGCCTTGTTCACCAGATGCTGCAAGTCGGCATCCGGCCCGTCGGCCTCACGGGCAATGGCCAGTTTAAGCTGCTGGGCGTAGTTGTAGAGCGAGTCCGACATTTTCTTGACCTCTACGGCCTTGTTGTACCAAACCTGTACCTTGGCCGGATTGTCCTTGGCCTGCGCCGCAAAGTCGCGGTAGATGTTGCTGTTCTCGTGCATGGCATTGGCCATGGTACGGTTCAGGCTGTCCTCAACCACGGTAAATCCGTTGAGCACATCCTTCGAGACGTTCAGCGCCAACATCGCCATCAACAAGACGTACATCAGGTTGATCATCTTCTGGCGAGGCGATACAGGTCTTTTCTTTATTACAGACATTTCTTCAGTTTGCGAATAATTTGTTTTCAGCCGGTTCTGGCCGGTTCCCAACGTTTATTGCTCGGCAGCGCTGGCCGCATTTTTCATGTTCACCGTCAGCGCCTTGATCATGCGGCTGTACACGCCGTTGAGCTCCTCTATCTGGGCAGCCAGGCGGCGGGTCTGCTCGTTGATGTCGTCAATGGTGCCCACCTGCGAGCTGATGCCCTTGAGCTGCAGCTCGTAAATTTTGTTGATGCCGGTCAAGGTGCGGCCCAGGTTTTCCATTTCTTCGCTGTCGCGCATCAGACGGGTGCTCTGCTCGTCTACCCTTTCGAGCGTCTCTGTCAAGTTTTTCAGACGTTCGATATAAGTTTGCGTAGCGGCTTCCATATCCGGCGAAAGCACGGCCTGCGCGCGGTGCAGCAGCTCGTCGTTGGCCAGACGGATAATGCCGGCCAACTGCTGGGCGTCGACATCGGGCGCCACCTTGCGTGCCGTGGCGCGGGCAGCAGCCATGGGTGCGTCGGCATCGGACTCCGGTTCAGCTGCAGCAGCCGGCGCAGCAGTCGGGTGCGACGCTGTGGCAACCGGGTCGGACACAACCGACGGTCCGCCAAAGTTAATATACGTACCTCCGCCTGCAGCAGGAGCCGGCTGAACGGGCTGTCCGCCTGCAGGAGCGCTAACCGACGGAGCAGCCGACGAAGCGGCTGTCGCCTCCCCGGTATTTTCCTCTTCATCGTCGGTCAAGCCCAAACGGGCGGCAATCTCCTCATCCGTCTCATAATAGCGCGGCAATTCCTTGCCGTCTTCCGTCTTGTCGAACGGGCGGTCGAAGGCCGAAAGGAAGAATACCACAACCTCCGTACCCATACCGATAAACAGCATCAGGTCGCCTCCGGGCAGATAAGTAAGCTTGAAGAGGGCACCCAAAATTACGATTGACGCACCCCAGGAGTAAGCATAATTCAGAAAGGTTTGTCCCGGCACACTGTCCATCCAGTGCTGCAGCCGGACTACTAATTTTATTTTAGGCATGATGCAGTGTTTTTATCAGGGTTATTTATTGGGTGTGGCAGCCAGCGAACGTACACAGCGGAAACCGATGTACGAGCGGGGCTGGTTCTGGAATTCATAGGTTCGCCAGGCGGAACGGATAAAGGAGATGGGGTCCTTCCACGAACCGCCGCGCACGCTTTTACGCTTGAGCATGTAGGGGTCTTCCTTGGCCGCGTTGTACGTCAGTTCGGGGTTGAGGTCGTTCATCATGCTCACGCCGGCCTCGGTATAGACCGTGCTGGTCCACTCGGCCACGTTGCCGGCCATGTCGTAAAGACCGTTGGAATTGGCTCCGTACATCCCCACACGCGAGGTGATGAGGTTGCCGTCGTCCGTGTAGTTACCCTTGTCGGGCTTGAAGTTGGCATAGAAGCATCCCTTCTCGTTCTTTTTCTGGTCGCCCTCGGCCGGTTGCCACGGGAAGGGGTTGCCCTCCTTGCCGCGTGCGGCATACTCCCACTCAATTTCCGTAGGCAGACGGTAGCGCTGCACCTGACGGGCCGCCGGTCCGAGTCCGCGCAGCAGGTAATCGGTACGCCACTGACAGAAAGCCTCGGCCTGCTCCCACGTAACGCCCACCACGGGATAGTCATTGTAGTTGGCACTCGAGAAGTAGAGCTTCATGTACGTCTCGTTGTTGGCGTTCGGAAAGTCGTTGACCCAACACGTCGTGTCGGGATACACATTAACTATATAAGTGTTCAGGAAATCATAGAGGCTGGAAAGCGGGCGCGTAATGGTCTGGCGCACGATGGCTCCGTTCTCGTCAATATAGGCCGTATCCTTCGAAATCATCACCACCTCGTCGGCATTGGCGGGGCGGTCGGTGTTCAGGCTGCGCTCGGCCGGATTGAGGCGGTACTTGCGCAGAGCGGCCTTTTCGTAGTCGAACACCTCATAGCGGTAGTTCATCTGACTGGCATCGAGCATGATGGTACCGTCAATCGGGTGGCGGCGGTACACGCTCTGGATGGCGCGCTCGGCATTCTCGTCGGGATTTTTCCAGGGAATGGCCTTCGACCAGTTCAGATAGGGCGTCACGGGATTACCGTCGCGGTCTTCCGTAATTTTGTACGTATCGTCACCACCATAGGCAGGGTCGGCCAGACGCTCGCGGATGATGGAGTCACGCACCCAATATACAAACTGGCGGTACATGGAGTTGGTCACTTCGTGCTGGTCCATCCAGAACCCGTCCACCGAAATTTCCTTCTGCGGTGTCACGGTGCCCCAGAGGGTGTCCTGCTTGTCGAGGCCCACACGGAGGAAGCCACGCTTCACCTGTACCATGCCATAAGGAGTAGGCTCAATAAAGGCCGTTCCGCGCTGGCCCGTCACTTCGCCGCCGTTCTGCATGGCGGTGTTGGTGCTCAGGCAAGAGCAAAATACGAAACACAGTCCCAGACTGAGCCACAGATTCGTTATTTTTTTCATACTCATAAGAATCGTACACTTTGATGTTTATTCTTCCCTTTCTTTCCCAAGTCAATCTCCATACGGTAGCTGACACACAATTCGTGGTTGCCGCTGCTCATGCCCATGCCGGCCACGTTGGCCTCGTAAGCATAACTGAGTTTGACCCCGTGGAGCGTACCGCCCACCTGCAACATCACGGCGCGGTTGGGCGTATAGCCGGCCGCACAGGTCAGCTGCAGTTTCTGATGCGTATAAACCACGCGGGCCGTCAAGTCGGCCCTGAAGTCAACGCCCTGATAACGGAGCATGACCGAAGGAACTATCTTTAGAAACGGACTTTTGGTCTTAATATTGTATCCGGCGGTAAAATTATACAGCGCCGGCACCTCTACCTGCCACTGCTCGCCCACATTGACGGTAGGCATCGTCACGTGCTGCATGGCCACGCCGGCATACCACGGCCCGTGGGCATACCACAGGCCCACCGAGGCGTCGAAGCGCGCACCGTCGACCTCGCTGGTCGGAATGGCCGGGTCGCCGCTCTCACCCACGTCGGCCTTGCCGCCGTCGATACCTTCGGCCAGCATGTCGGCCTCGGCTCCCACACTCAACTGGCCGCCCCACAACTTGAAGTGATAGGCATACTGCAGCGAGAATCGCTTGTGCGAAAAGAGTCCGATTTCGTCATTCTGGAACACGGCACCCAAGCCATGGCGCGTACGCCCCAGCTGCAGGGCAATGTCGGCCCCGGCATACATCGTGCTGCCGGCGTCCTCAAACCCCGTGGCGTGGGCCTGATAAGCCATGTTCAGGCTCAGCTGCGGCGAGCGGCCCACAGCGGCCGGATTATACTGCGGCTCCAGCTCCCAATAATGGGCAAAGGCCGGGTCATACTGCGCCGCGGCCGGCCACACGCACAGCAGCCATGCCGCCACAGCCATCAAAAGCCGCCACGCCATTGACCGCAAACATCGGGCGGTTGCCGGAGATATACACTTGCAAAATGTCATCAGTCAGTGTCTCAAAAAAACATGGGAAACATGCGTGCAGAAGCCAACGATTTCGTCACGTCCCACAGGAGAAGAAACGACATGTCACCGTTTTTTATTGTACCGCCCGCCGTCAAATTACATAAAAAAACAGGACCCGGCCACTGCGGCTCAAAAAAAGGAAAGCCGGCGCCACGTCCCGTTGTTTCTTCAATACGACGGAGGTTTTCTTTCCATGAAACCATACCCGCCGTCAGATACCCCTGGCCGGAGAATCAATATTCGTCCTCGTTGAAGTATGTATTTCTTCGTGGTTATCAATGACATCAGTTAATACTATGTGATTTCGGGGACAGTTATTTTACCATAAAAAGCGATGAAACGCCATCGGCACAATCCCCTCATCACGTTAATTATCACTCAAATAGTCTTTCAAAGAACCTATTTATACCTACAAAAGTACAAAGAAGATGGATAATTGCAAAGTTTTCCATCTAATTATTACTACTAACATTAAATATATACTATCTTTGCATATTAAGTATGCACGCATACCGTTTAAAGATTTCTTAGTATATAACATTATTAGATTTTTAAAAATGAAAAAATTAAAAATTTAGTATTGTTTGGCGAGATGCTGGGCAATACTCGTCTCGAAAACGACGTTAAAAACTATGGAAAATTGGACTGGTGGCGGCTCGATTGTTTTAAGTATTTGTTAGTTGTGCAATCCGTGGGCTGATATTTTAACAATTATCAGTTATTTGCATCATCTAATTCTACTTACTATTGATTCAAGTTCAAGACCGAAAACAGTGATTGATTGGGTGGAGGAAAGTCTACTGCTGTTATGTACTTTCATTAGTTTGTTGTCATTATGCGGTGTCATGATTCCAACTATGATTGTAAAGTCAGCAACAATTATTTCATTAACGCTATTTTCCGCTGCTTGGTAGCCACGCTACTAATTTAATCTTATGGCGGTTATAGTAAAGGTGAGACACCTCTTCCCATTCCGAACAGAGAAGTTAAGCCCTTTTACGCCGATGGTACTGCAAGTTCTTGTGGGAGAGTAGGAAGCCGCCTTTTTTGAAGAAAGTTCACCAATAATTTGGCGATATAAAAGAATATCAGTATCTTTGCAACAACAGATTCCGCCACGCTTCCCATAGAACAGCGTACCAGGGCGGAACTTTTACTTTATATAGGTTTATGGAATACACGAAACAGCCGATAGATTATCCACAACAGATACAAATGCTGAAAGAGCGTGGATTGATAATCAAAAACGAAAGACAAGCATTAGAACAACTACGAATCATTAGCTATTTCCGTTTGGCTAACTATCTGCGGCCAATGGAGCAAGACAAGGAAAATCATACATTCAAGCCTAATAGTACCTTTGAGAATGCCATAAACCTTTATTATTTCGATAAAGAACTAAGAACTTTGATTTTTACTGCTATCCAAAGTATTGAAATAGCCCTGCGGACAAAAATCATACATCACGTTTCATTGAAATACGGTGCTTTTTGGTTTACGGACATCCGCTTATGTTCTAATCAACAAATGTTTGCTGAAAACTTGAATCATATTCAACAAGAATTGCAACGTTCAAAAGAAGATTTCATTTTAGAACACTTCGCAAAATATACAAGTCCAACATTTCCGCCTGTATGGAAAACATTGGAAGTCGTTTCTTTCGGCACACTTTCCAAATTATACTATAATCTGTCAGACAAAGCACTAAAGAAACAGATTGCACAAGATTTGGATGTACCACAACATCTTTATTTGGAAAGTTGGATTAAATCCACTACCGTATTACGGAATTGCATTGCTCATCACGCACGTATTTGGAACCGCCGCTTTCCTAACATGCCACAACTTCCCAAACGGATGCCGAAAGCATGGATAAACGACACGAGGCTTCCTATGATGAAACTTTATGCCCAACTTTGCTGCATTGCATACTTGCAAAATAGCATCCACCCAAACAACACTTTCAAGCAAAATTTATTTGCGTTATTAGAAGCACATCCCAATGTAGATGTAAAAGCTATGGGATTTCCTGCGAATTGGCGTGAAGAATCTTTGTGGAAAGAGTAAGCACAAATATTCAAAAATGTTCCTTTGCGTAGACTTATGAATATGGAATAATCCTGATAATTGGAGCACGTCAATCAAGTTGCAATATATCAGCAACTTACATACAAATTAGATATTCATTTCTGATTGTTTTTGAATATGGTATTAAACAAAAAGCACCAACAATCGTAAGACTGTTGATGCTTATAAATGATATTTTTCTGTGCTTAATACTCGAACATCAATGTTGCAGTTCCTTTGAATGTGTAAGAGCTACTGCCATTGCTCATCCTTAGATTGTCGAAATTGACAGTAATCTCGCTCTCACTTGGATTTGTGTTGGTTACTACTGCTGTTCCTGACACATACTTAAAAGAATCCTCTAAATCTATGATTGAGCCTTCTTCCTCTTCAATTAAAGGCGTAAGGGCTAAATCCATTTCGGCGAAATCATCGCCAACTTGAGGACACGTTGCATTGTGGTAGGAGAATGTGTAGTAATCCACATTTATAACTCCGTTGCTCTCATTGTCAACTGCAACAGTAAAATCGCCTTTCCTTAGTGTTTCGTTCCAATCACCCATAAAGCTGAAAGCGGATAGATTGTAGCTCACACCGTTAATTTCAATGGTATTGCCACCGTTGTTGCTTGTTGGGTCGTCATCATCGTCACTGCAAGCAACGAGAGTGAAAGACGAAATGGCAAATAAAGCCACCATGAATTGATAAAGATACTTTTTCATAATCCTTGCTTTATAATGTTAGAATATCTAATTTTAATTGCTTATTTTTTTCATGTACTTGTAAATTCTGCGCCACTCATCACCATCTTTTACATATTTCCTATCGGGGACAATCAATACTTTCTTATCAAAGTCTATATCTATGCCTTTCCCGCCATCTTTGAAATAATAAATGAAATATCCCTCTCCTTCGTCTTTGTATTGCCAAGTTCCTTCATATTTATAGGTAAAATCACTTCCATAGTCTCTTGTCGCAACTTTCAATTTATTTCCTTTTATAATTATTTCAGCATAAATACAGTCAGTATGAGATGGATTTCTATCTTCATCAAAATGATATATCCATGTTCCTTGCAACCAAGATGGGCCCTGCTGCAAAGTATTCTGACTAACGTTTTTATTATGGCTTAATGATACTTGCAATCTTTTGTCTCCATCTTGAGCGTAACCTTTCAATGTATGGCTATTTATGCAAATACGAAAAGAGTTATTTCCATCTTTACCGATAAAAATTAAATCATTATCGGAAACCGTTCCATCCATTCGTATCTTTCCACCCAAATCAACATTAGTATAAATGCAATTCATTAGCGTGTTTCCACCTTTCTCAAAAGACAATTCAATAGGGTATGTACCGTTTGCATCCGTCATTGATCCATAAAGTGTTATGTTCTCCAATGCTTCTGTTGCGCATGAATCAGATACAACAAAGTCGTTATTCTTCGTTGCAACAGCCAAAGAGTCTGACGGCAATTCGTCTTGTTTGATTGTTCCAGTATCTGCAATGGCCGTTGTGCCTTGCCGTTGGTCGTTTGAGCCATTATTATTGTTTAGCAAAGCAAACAATACTCCACATCCGATGATCACAACTACAACAATAGCAATTATAATACCTTTCTTACTACCTCTTTGTTGAGGTTGAGGATTGTCGTTTGCAACTTCCTCTTTGGAAGTATTCAATGTTGTAGTGTGAGGCTCTACCGATTGTTTTGTCTCTTCCTGTTGCTCCATTGACAAGCGCACAGAGTAACCGCATTTAGGGCATTTCTCGGCTTTGGTAGAAACCATTTGCCCACAACCTTTACATTTTATCAGTGCCATAACAGTTCCTCATTAAATGAAGTTAGACGGTTCACCATAATCATTTGTTCCTTCATCAGACTTTTTGAAGAGAAAGAAAAGTTCTACAATAGGAAGCAAAACCCACCATCCACTTCTGTTTATATCATGCAACCTACGCACGGAAACAGCCAAGAAAGGGATGAATCCAATTATAAGATAAAGAGAAAGTATAAAGAATGGATTGCCTATGCCAAAACTGACAAAGGAAAAGAATTCTCTTCTTGTTGCGCGGCCACTGAATGTTGCGAATTTCTTAGTAAAGCATTTCCACCACACTGTGATAGTTTCCCACCACAATGCACCAACCTCATAGATGCGTTGCGCCAAGTCAAATTTGCTACCACGAAAGACTTTATAAAATTCGCAAGACCAAAATAATTCTGAAACGGTTTTATAGGAATTATCTTGTTGTAGACTCGACATATTTTGTGCCGTTGTTTCTTCTGATTGTTGCTCAACAGGGCATCCGCAGTTAGGACACGCTGTTGCACCGTTTGGAATGATTGTGCCGCATTCTTCACATCTTCTTTCTGCCATAATGCAATAATTTACAGTTGCATCTATGGCCTTTCGATGCGATTACTTTTTATTCTGATTTTGTGGCATAATAAAAGAAAAGTGAGGCCACCATTCCACCTCATCCACCGTGTAGGGCTTCGACTCCCTTGATAATATAGATAAGGAGAACAGACAGCCCCACTTTGGAGGGTATATCGTTTAGACAATATACACACACCAAAGAGAGCGTCCTTCTCATCTTATTCTGATATTACCATACGGTGAGTTGTCGAAGTTCACACGGTCAGAATAAGCGAAAATGCGCTTTCTTTCAATATGTCCGTACTCGCTTTGCGCTAAGTACGTCACAAAGATAGCCAATTTTCAGAGAAGAACGCTCGTTTTCCTTAAAATAAATTATTCTAATGACTAAAAATCAAGCAAATCATACGTTTCTAACAATTCTTTTTCCCTTATACCCAAGTATATTTTAGTAACGGACACATTGGAATGATTGAAAAGCTCTGACAACCTCATCAACGCCATATTAGCATTCTCACCTGCTGACTCAAAGACCTTTCGCCCAAAAGTTTTTCTCATTGTGTGCGTACTGAAATGTTCAATTTTCAAATTATACTTCTTTTTGATTTCCTTGAAAAGCACATTGATACGTTGTGTAGAGTAAACCATCTTCTTTTGAGATAAAAAGCACTTTTCGTTGTCATTTGTAATATGCAAAGCGTCATGGCACTGTCTGATATGCTGCTGGAAGTCCGCATTGATTTTCACAACCCTGCGTTTGTTCGTCTTTTTCTCATTGAGAGTAAATTTATCATCATTCAGCAACATAGACCAAGTTAAGGTTAGAATGTCACTGATACGCAATCCAAAGAAACAACCACAACCAATAAGGAGTGACATACGGTAATTGCCATCCCTGTATAACTTACGGATTAAAGACAACATAACGTCCCATTCCATGTAATCACTTGTCTGATATTTGTGATTTGCTTGCTTCATAACATTCAAATTTACTGATTGTTTTCTGTTTCTGAATATCTTTAATGCCTTATTATGTGTAAGTGCTTAATTTTCAGCTTATATTCAATATTGTGAAGAAAGTGAATATTCCCATTCTACCCTTGCCTTATAGTCGGCAGTCTTTTCAACCTTGTTATCTATCACCTCAACCAACATATCCAAATACACGTCAGTAATTACTTCAACAACCTTGCCACGTTTGATAAATGATACCTCAAACAAATCTTTGCCTTCATTATAGGCAACCTCAACAACGCCACGAAATTTAAAGCCCTGCACTTTGAAGCGTAATCCGTTGGGGATAGCCATTGGGGAATTGAATCCCCAAGACCAAACCACCATCAACTTTGCTTTGAGTATGCTCATTATGTATTGTGCCATTTTCATATTATGCAGCTATTTGAAGATTATCAGGAAGAATGATTGCCATCAACTCTGCTTTCTTAGCTTCATACGCTTTGTTAGCCTCTTCATCCTTGCTCCACATATTCTTGTGTACATTTTCGTATGTTGCCTTCCAAAGTTCACGCATTGCATTTCTAACAACAGTATCTTTGATAGTGGCTACCAACTCCACGAAATAACGCATTGAACCTCTTGCATTGTCAATGGCAGGATGCGTGTAATCTGCCATCATCCACCACCAATCGTGATTTTTCAGAACCTCTAATGCCTTGTTGATTGTCTCTGTCGTTGCCATATCTTTGAGTTTTTATTGTTGTTACTTTGTTTCTTAATCACGATGCAAAGATATGACATTTATTCAATACAAGCAAATTTCTCAAGCTAAAGAGATCTAATGAGATGACTTTTATTTATTATATATCATCTTTCTCTGTTTTTCCATTTCAGAACAATATAAAAAAAAGAGAAAACATTATTATTCTGACTTGGAAAAGTAAGAAACGAAAAAAATGGAGCTTGACAAAAGCCCCATTCATCTAATCCACAATACCAATAATCCTTTCTTCCTTGAATCCTCGCCACGCCATCTTTTGAAGGTCAATATAAGCGAACATTCCATAAAAGCGTTTCGGAATTCCTGTGCCTGAAACATTGGCTTTAACCGCATCCGATTGAAGTGTTCCGACTGCATACCTGATAGACCCGTCTAACTTTTGATAGCAAAACCTTACCACTTCACCACGCATCATACGCTTTTTCAGCGTTTCAATCATCATTCCTTTACTGATGGAAGTTGCTGCGTCCATTTCAAAACCCATGCACTTGATTGCCGACTTTACCACATTTGCGGTATTAAACTGAATTGCTTTCATATTTACTCGTTTTAAACAGTTCTACTTGATTATTACGATACAAAAATATGACATTTATTGAATATAAGCAAAATCCTAAAGCTAAAGAATCTAAACAAAATGATTTATATTCATTATTTGCCATATTTCTCGTACCTTTGCAACAAAAGTATATATATGGAAGCAACAGAAAAGAAAGAACGCACGGTTATACATTTGCAGATTGGTGATGTGCATGAGTATTACGGCAGCATTGCCAACATTTATGAATTCCACTCATCAGAAGAGCTTGGAATAACATACGGCTCGCTGCGCAACTATGGTTTGTCCGCTAACAAACCGTATGGCAATAATAAATGTATCATTCGGAAAGGAGTGTTACACCAAAAGGCAGGAGGCAGAGGCAGAAAGAGTTGACTATGCCGCTTCTGCCAACTCATTCCGCAACTTACTAATGATAATTCTAAGCTCTCGCTTTTCCTTTAAAGTCCTTGCTATGAAATAGTAGTGTGTAACCTCTTTCAACTCTGCGTAAATGTCATGATTGCATACATTTGATTTCTCACCCTTGGTATTGATGCCATTCTCTTTGCACCACTGATACAGTTTCGACTTCCCTACGCTTATGTCCATTTCCTTGAATGCAGCAAGATTTTCGGCAACAGACAAAGAACAATCATAAGCATTCCCAATCTCCTCATCCTTTAGCATTTTCCGTACCTTATTTTTCATTGCGTTGGGCGATATTCCGAGCATCGCACAATAAGATTTATCCACGCAAAACTTTCTTTTCTTCCGTTTGCTTTGAAGTTGTATCTTTTCCAATGGAATGTTTACAACATTCCGCGCGATGTTTGCCAACACCTTATTAGATAGAACTCTGTCAGAATTGTCATAGTAGTATGTCCGCTCGCAAATCAGATTATATAACAAATTCTCAAATGTTATGTTCGGCAAAATCTTCTTCATTATCAAACCTGCAATATATAATTTCTTCCTGCGGTTATCGCCGTCACGTAATTTCTTTACAGCTGAAAACTTTATTTCATCTCCATTGTTCTTAATGAAAGAATCCATGTACGTTTGGCGATAAATCTCTTGATAATCTGATGGGATTAGGGCATATCCATCTTGAAAATGCAGCTCTGTATGCGTAAAATATCTATACTTCGTTCTATACTTATCTATCAAATCATAAGGAGAAAGTGTATTGATATCACTTATGAAACTTTTGTCCGCTATGATTAAATCTTTTACACCAATCACCGTATCATCATCTTTCTTTGCCGACTTTGATAGATTTCCATTTGAGATTGATAATGAAGAAGAAAAAGAAACATTATTACTCTGATACGGAAAGTCAGAATGTGAAAAAACATTATCCGTAACATACAACTCACATTCGGCTTTTGCATTGCCACTGAATTGTTGGCTTGGTGTCCGTCCGCAATTATCCTTTATTTCAACATCCTGAATATCTTTCCTTATACTTTCAGCTATGCCATCATAAAGAGAATGATATGTTTCCACCGTATATATCGGGAGGCAGAACAGATAACACAAACGGAATCTGTATTTATAGTTTGACTTCTCCGTATGATTGTTTGGAGTGGTGTAATACAAAGTCGGCTTCTTAGACAAACGCCCCACATAATCATTCATTACAATGTCGCTGTCATCAATGTCAACAAACACCATATCAGCGGAAAGGAAGTTTGCATCTTTCTTCTCTGACAATCCAAATAATATCCCATTTGTCTTGAAGCTATGGCAAAAGCAATATCCTTCCTTTATCAATAGGGCAAACTCCTCAACAGTGATACTTTGCCGCTGATATTCCACCGAATTCCATTTTATCAGGTTCTTATCTGAATATGCCTTCGTGGAAATGCTGATTTCAAATTTCTTACTGTCTTGAAAATACATACTTTCTCTTTTACTGTTCATTATAATGGAGGGATAGTATTAGTCACCCCTCCCTTAACCTCATTTTTCATCAAAAGGTTTGTTTGGTATCTGTTTCCAATACTGCTTCAACCCGTTTGAAATGTGCTCTTTGTGAGACTCACTCTTGGAGCGTCCTCTCATACTTTGGCTGATTTTCTGCTTCACAGTATCGTCTAACTCTCTGTACTGTCTTTTGCTCATATCCTTCATTTTTAATTTATTATATACAATAAATATGGCCGAGAGTAAAAAGTTTATCAAGTATTGTAAGTCTATACTGAAAAACTTTCAGGAAAAATTTTGAAACACAGCCATCCGAGGTAAAGCCTACCCCTCTTACTACTGAAAAGTATAATAAGAGCGTGGATACGCACGTAAATATATGAATATTAGCTGATTGTATATTCACAACCTTGTAAAACAGAACTTAAAGCCTTTCCGTAACATAGAGGTAAGCCGACGCTATGCAGCCATGCCAATTTCCTTTAACTCTTTGATATAATCATCCAAATTATCAGATAACAGTCGATGCTTCTCTATCTGCTCACCTTTAAGCATATCAACACTTATATAAGTGTTATACTGCGTTATCGAAGGACTCAGTTTTTCACCCAATAGTATGCCGTCATTGGATACTCCCATCACATTATTACTCCTATCTTCATACTGCGGGCCTGTAAACACATGCATATTTCCCTTGAAGAAATTAAGTACCAAATCTTCCGAAAACAATGTCTCACTTTGCAAGAATCTTTCGTCATAGCGGTCGAAAAAGTGTTTTTTAAAGAATGCAACCTCATTCAAACCGTTCACAAACCACGCGACATACGGATACTTATTATAATAAAATATTGATATTACAGTAAATGCAATCCCAAACTTCTTAAAATCTTTTTTCCCATGACTGAAAGGAAGAACCACAAATCTATTAAGCCGCTTCGTCCGTATTTCCAAGGGATTGAAATATATTGTTTTTTTACTATTCCCGTATTTCAGGACAGTATGCCCATAAAGAGCACCGAGGCGAGGTTTACCAGAAAGTAAGGACGGATGAGCG
>OGYL01000516.1_pt1 | contig 30658 bp, 31 predicted proteins | sample 1576541 | NCBI WGS metagenome assembly OGYL01 (sample SAMEA3541551, study PRJEB24748) | human gut metagenome | biome: human gut; feature: human-associated habitat; material: faeces | place: China | collected 2012 | reverse complement strand
GGCAAACGACCTATTTCCACCGCATGGCCGCGCATGATGCCATTATGGAATGGTATTCAGGCACAGGCCTGCGTCCATATTTAAACGCGCTGGCCGACGAAGCTGACCGCGCGCGCTTTTACAAAGAAGTGTTTGATGAGGTAAAACAAGCCTATCCGGTGCAGGAAAACGGTGAAATTATTTTCCGGTTTCCGCGGCTGTTTTTCACGGCTGTTAAATAAGGAGGAAGCGGTTTCGCTTCCTCCTTATTATTTTGCGTTTGCTTTCACATATTTTACAGGTACATCCATATGTTGTGCGGTTTCCTCTACGGTCATGCCGCTGTTTAAAAACCGTTTGCACACAAGCTTCATGTTTTCGCCTACTTCAATAATATGCCCGTCCGGGTCGTAAAACCGCACCACCCGCTGTCCCCACCGGTGCTCGAACACGGGGTGCACATAGGTGATGGAGCCTAATGCTTCCAGCTTTTTTATAAATCCGTCAAAATCGTCTTCTTCAAAGCAGATTTCCGTGTCGTTACCACAAAACCGAATTTCATCTTGGCCCTTATGCAAAAATTCCGACCAGGTTTCTATGGTCTGCAGAGCCACCCCGCCTGTTAAGGTCACATTTGCGCCGCAATCTAAAATTACCTTTAAACCAAGCACCTCTTTATAAAATTGTTTCGAAACCTCTAAATCTTTTACCGCTAAAAGCGGACACTGATATTTCATTTAAAATTTCCTCCTTTTTCTTTTGTGCCCATCAGAGGCAGGCGCAAAGTGTTTTAACCGCACCAAAATTGCCGCAGCTTTTATTGCTCTGTGTTTCTCACATGTTTAAAAAAGCTGGAGATAGCCGCCAGCAAAAGAATTGCAAGGCCGCTGATGAAAAACCAGGTGTGAATTCCTGCAGCATCAGCAAACAGCCACAAAACCGCACTGGACAAAATGGAAATGGCCTGTCCTGTCCATATGGTATAAAATTTCCGTTTCCAGTTTTTGTTCATTTGCTTCTCCTAAATCAGTTCTAAAAATTTTTTAAAGGCTGTGGGCAGCGCAATTTCGTTTAAAAGCTGGTCTTGCGTTACCCAGGTAAGGGAGTTTACATTGTTTTTTACCGTAAAGCAGTAGCACGTCATGTCCCATTCAATGTGGGTGAAAATGTGCTTGCGCTTTGCAGACTGCAAAATATCCGCCGGAGCAAATCCCTCCTCTTCCAGCATTGACGCGGCCTGATTCACAGTCAGTGCGCCCAAAACGTTGGGCAATTCCCACATGTCGGCCAAAAGCCCTTGCTCCGGCCGTTTGTTTAACGCAATTTTTCCGCCGCATTTCAGCAGGAACACCGTGCGTTTTTCCTTTTTTCGTGCGGCTTTTGCCGGACGGACAGGAAGCGCAAGCTGGGTGCCGTTTGCATGTGCCCTGCAAAAACCGTTTGCCGGGCACACAGAGCAGTTTGGCGCGCCGTTGGGGATGCATACCGTTGCGCCAAGCTCCATGAGGCTTTGCGTAAAATCGCCGCAGCGGCCCTTAGGATAGCAGGCCGCCAGCGCGCGGGAAATTTCCTTTTTCACGGCGGGCTGGTGAACGGGGGCAAACAGCTCGGTGATCCGCGTAACTACCCGCAGCACATTGCCGTCCACCGCGGGGGTGGGAAGATTAAAGCAGATTGACGCCACCGCTCCGGCGGTATAGTCCCCCACGCCCGGCAGGGACAAAATGTCTTCATACGTTTGCGGAAACACGCCGCCGAACTTTTCCACAATGGTAATTGCAGCCTTTTTTAAGTTTTTTGCCCGGGTATAATAGCCCAGCCCCTCCCACAGCTTAAAAAGCTGATCGTCCGGCGCGGCGGCCAAAGCGGATATGGTGGGCAGGGCATTTAAAAACCTTGTGTAATATTGTTTTACGGCCTCAACCCGCGTTTGCTGAAGCATAATTTCTGAAAGCCACACGCGGTAGGGGTCGGTCGTTTCCCGCCAGGGCAGGGGCCGGGCATTTTTTTCATACCAAGCCAGCAGTGCTTCCGGCAGGCGGGCAATTTGTTTTTGCAGTGCTTGTTCCATTTGGTTCTCCTATTGTTATAACACCTTAATACGTAACTTTTGTTTTGCAAAAGTTTTTATTGAAATCTTATTATAAAAACCCAATTTTATTGTACAATAAAATATGGTAGTTGTCAAACTTTTGCTTGATTTCCCATAAAACCCGTAGTATAATAGGAATTAAGAAACTACGGAAAAGGAGAGATAAATTTATGCTGGTTTCGACGAAAGGGCGCTATGCGCTACGGGTAATGATTGATTTGGCGGAAAACAGCACAGGCGGGTTTATTCCGCTGAAAGACATTGCAGGCAGACAGGATATTTCGGAAAAATATTTAGAAAACATTATTTCCATGCTGACCAAGGCGGGGATGCTGGAAGGGCTTCGCGGCAAAGGCGGCGGCTATAAGCTGACTCAGACGCCGGAGCATTACACCGTGGGCAGCATTTTAAAAGTAACTGAGGGATCGTTAGCGCCGGTGAGCTGTTTGGCGGAGGACTCGAACAGCTGTAAAAACGCATCGGACTGCAAAACCCTGCCCATGTGGAAGCGGTTGGACAAAATGATTGACGGTTTTTTTGAGGGAATTACCTTAGCCGACATCGCCTTCCCTAACCACGGTGGCGGCGACTATGTGATTTAAAAAAATTTATATTTCCCTATTGACAAGATAGGAAATTCGTGTTATAATCACTATAAACCTATAGGAAAGGTAGGATTTGTGTGACACTTCTTTTTGAAGCACTGCTCCGCATGAATTTCCGTTTCGGTCGAATGTGTGTTGTGAGGAATGCAAAACAACATTTATAATTTGAAAGGAACGGTTAATATGACAGAGAAAAAACAATATAAATTTGAAACCATTCAGGTGCACGCAGGCCAGGAGGAACCCGACAGCGCAACGGGCGCAAGGGCTGTGCCCATTTATGCCACCACGTCGTATGTTTTTGAAAACAGCGCCCAGGCGGCGGGGCGGTTTGCCCTTTCAGAGGGCGGGAACATTTATACCAGGCTGATGAATCCCACCACAGACGTGTTTGAAAAGCGCATTGCGGCCTTAGAGGGCGGTGCAGCGGCCCTGGCCACAGCCTCTGGCAGCGCTGCAATTGCCTATGCAGTGCAGAACATTGCGGCATGCGGCGACCACATTGTGTCGTCGAAATCGGTTTACGGCGGTACATATAATCTGTTTGCCAACACACTGCCGGAGTTTGGCATTACCGCCACCTTTGTGGACGGCAGCAAACCGGAAAATTTTGAAAAGGCCATTCAAAAAAATACAAAAGCGGTTTATTTAGAGTCACTTGGAAACCCCAATTCGGATATAATAGATTTAGAGGCCGTAGCAAGCCTCGCCCACCGAAACGGAATTCCTGTGATTGTTGACAACACTTTTGCAACGCCTTTCCTGTTCCGTCCGATTGAGCACGGGGCGGACGTAGTCGTGCACAGCGCCACAAAATTTATCGGCGGGCACGGCAGCGTGATGGGCGGCGCCATTATAGACGGCGGCACATTTTGCTGGGACAACGGCAAATTTCCCGGTCTTTCCCGGCCCAACCCGTCGTATCACGGAATTGTTTACACTGAGGCCTGCGGAAATTTGGCATATATTATGAAAATCCGCACAACCTTAATGAGAGACACCGGGGCGTGCATCTCACCTTTTCATTCCTTTGCGCTTTTGCAAGGGCTTGAAACACTCTCCCTGCGGGTGGAACGTCACGTGGAAAACGCGCTTAAGGTAGTTCAATTTCTGAAAAAGCACCCCAAGGTGAAACGGGTGCACCACCCTTCCCTTTCCGCCGGGCGCGAAAAGGAGCTTTATAACCGGTATTATCCAAATGGCGGCGGCTCCATTTTCACCTTCGAGCTTGACGGAAGCGAAGAGCAGGCGAAAAAGTTTACGGAGAGCTTAACGCTTTTTTCGCTGTTGGCCAATGTGGCAGACGTGAAATCGCTGGTGATTCACCCGGCATCTACCACCCACTCCCAGCTCTCGGACGAGGAGCTGCTGGCAGCAGGCATCACACCGCAGACCGTGCGGCTTTCTATTGGAACAGAACATATTGACGATATAATTGACGACTTAAAGCAAGGATTTGATAAAATTTAGATTGAAGGAGCGTTATTTATGGCAAGAATTTTTCATTCGGCAGATGAACTTATCGGCAGAACGCCGCTTTTAGAGCTTTCCCACATTGAACAGGAACACCGCCTATCGGCGCGGATTCTGGCAAAGCTGGAATATTTTAATCCGGCCGGCTCGGTGAAAGACCGGGTGGCCATGGCCATGCTGGACGACGCGGAAAAGAAAGGCCTAATTGACGCGGGCACAGTAATCATTGAGCCCACCAGCGGCAACACAGGCATTGGCCTTGCATCGGTTGCGGCGGCAAGAGGCTATAAAATTATTATTGTTATGCCGGAAACCATGTCGGTTGAGCGCCGCCAGCTCATGAAGGCCTTTGGCGCAGAGCTTGTGCTTACTGACGGGGCAAAGGGCATGAACGGTGCAATTGAAAAGGCAAATCAGCTCATGAGCCAGTTTCCCAACAGCTTTATCCCCAGTCAGTTTACCAACCCGGCCAACCCGGAAATTCACCGCCTTACAACAGGGCCGGAAATTTGGGAGGACACCGACGGCAAGGTAGATATTTTTGTGGCCGGCGTAGGCACAGGCGGCACCATTACCGGCGTGGGCGAGTTTTTAAAGTCGAAAAATCCTGCCATCTCCATTGTGGCGGTGGAACCGGCGGCTTCCGCCGTGCTCTCCGGCGGAGCGGCCGGGCCCCACAAAATTCAGGGTATTGGCGCGGGGTTTGTGCCTCAGGTGCTGAACACCGAAATTTATGATGAAATTATTCAGGTGGAAAACAGTGCAGCCTTTGCGGCGGGAAAATCCGTCGGCAGAAAAGAGGGCATTTTGGTAGGCATTTCTTCCGGTGCAGCGGTGTTTGCTGCGGTGGAGCTTGCAAAACGGCCGGAAAACGCAGGGAAAACCATTGTTACCCTGCTGCCCGACACCGGCGACCGATATTTGTCAACCCCCATGTTCGACTAACGAAACAAAGCGCGGCCAAAAGGCCGCGCTTTGTTTTTGTATTCACCTTACAGTTTTGAAAACGTTTTAATCGCATTTTTTACGTCTTCCCGCATGGCCTTTTCGGCGCAGACGGCAATGTCGTGGAAAAAGGTTTTGTCCGGTAAGTTCTGAACAGCCGTTCCGCCGGCTTTTGCCATGTAGGTATAATAGTTAATTTTTCTCACGCCGCGCTCAATTACCTTTAAATAGTCCTCGCGGCTCACACCGGAGCCGCCGTGCATTACAATGGGCACATCAATCAGCTCGTGAATTTTTTCCAGCCTTTCAAAATCCAGCTTTGGCGTTTCCAGATAGATGCCGTGGGCCGTGCCAAAGGCGCAGGCCAGCGCATCGACTCCAGTTTTTTCAACAAATGTTTTGGCGGTTTGCGGATCTGTGTAAATGCTCTCTCCGCCGCCTTCTCCCGCTTCCCTTGCGCCCATGCTTCCAATTTCCGCCTCTACCGAAGCGCCGTAGCGGCCGGCCATTTTCACCGCAATGGCGGTGTTGGCAAGGTTTTGCTCCAGGGTTAGCTCTGAACCGTCATACATCACCGAGGAAAAGCCCAGTTCAAGGGCGCGGTTTAAATAGCCCAGGTCGGTTCCGTGGTCTAAATGTACGCACACAGGAACCGAGGCCCTGTCCGCCATGAACACCATAAGCGGCGCCATGTCAAACAGCTTGCACAGTCCCATCTCCTCGTGCACCTGGGCGTGCATAATGATGACGGGCTTGTTAAGCTCCTCCGCTCCCTTTATAATGGCAAACAGGCTTTCTAAATTCGGTGTGTTGAAAGCGCCGACAGCAATTTGCTCCGCCTCTGCGGTTTTTAAAATATCTGACAATGATACAATCATGTTTTTTGTCCCCTTTCGTTTAAGTTCTTGATGGAAGAATATAGTTTGCGGTATGTTTCAAACTGTTTTAAATACTGTGCGTGGTTTTCCGCGTTGGGATAAAAAGTTTTGCGTTTTACAGGCGCCATGCCGCCGGAAAACAGCCCCAGCGTTTTTCCGGCAAGATAGGCCGTTCCCGCCGCGCCGATTTCTTCGCCTTGCAGCGCTGTTACGGGAAGTCCCAGAATATCCGCCTTAATTTGCAGCCAAACGTCGGACCGCGCGCCCCCGCCTGTTGCAACCAGCTCTTTTGGCGCAATGGCAAACCGTTTCAGGGTTTCTAAATTCAGCAGAATTTCAAAAGCTGTTCCCTCCATCAGTGCCTTGTAAAAATCAAACTTTGTATGCTCAAAGGTCAGGCCGATTACCGCTGCCTTTGCGTTAACGTCCATATACGGCGTGGCCGCCCCTGCAAAGTGGGGCAAAATCAGCACCCCCGACGGGCCGGCCGGCACCTGTTTGTCCATTTCGTCATAGGGCATTTGAGAAAAATTGTCCCGGAACCACTTTAAGGTGGCGCCCCCGGCGTAGGACAGTGCATAGCAGGCAAACTTGCCGTTTATGTGGGGCGCGGCGGCATAGCCCAGCTGATACAATTCATAGTTTTTCGGAACGGCGTCCATCACCACAGGCACACATTCCACCGTGCCTGTGCCGTCCATTGCCGCCTCCTCTTCAAACACCGCCGCACCTGTCATGGCGGCAATCTGGTCGTGGCAGCCGGTTACAATGCAAAGTTTTTTTGAAAGCCCAAGCTCTTCTGCCAGCTCCGCCTGAACAGTTCCGGCAGCCGTTCCTGAGGGGACGGGGGTAGACAAAAGCCGCCCGTCAACGCCTGCGCAGTTTAAAATATCTTTGTCCCAGCATTTTTTCTCTATGTCAAAGCAAAGGGTGCGCGACGCCAGGGAGTAGTCAATCTGTGCGGCGCCGCAAAGCTTGTAAACCACAAAATCCTGCATTAGCAAAATCCGTTTCACCCTGCAAAACTCCTGGGGCAAGTTTTGCTTAATCCACATAATTTTTGGCAGCGAATACATCTGGTGGGGGTTTGTGCCCGTCCGATAGGCCATGCTTTCCGCGCCCAGCCGTTCCGTAAGAAATGCGCACTCCGCCTCGCCCCTGGGGTCGGTGTACAGCATCGACGGCCCAACGGGTCTGTCGTTTTCGTCCAGCATGACAAAGGTCTCTCCAAAGCTGGTAACGGCAATAGCCCCTATCTCTTCACAGGCTGTTTCTTTCAGCACGGTTTTTACCGACTCCCACACGGCTTCAGCGTCAATTTCGTGCAGGCCGTTCCTCCTGTTTACGTCATATTCCCGATAGGCCGACTGCACGGCTGTGCCGGTTTCGTCAAACAAAACCACCTTACAGCCGCTTGTTCCAATGTCTAATCCGCCAATTCGCATATTTCCGCCTCCTGACCCTAAAATTTATTTCTGTTTCATTGTTTCCAATATGCAATACTATTGATTTTATCAAAGAATGTGATATAATAATAGGTAATTTCATTCGAAAAATTGTAAATTTGTACATGGCGGGACGGCTTATGAGCTTAAAAATTGATACGCAAAACTTAAAAGATGTTTTGGTTCTGTTCCATACGCTGACAGGAATTCGGCTTGTGATTTATGACGACGAATTTCAAAAAATTATGGCCTATCCGGAGGAAAAGTGCGCTTTTTGCCGTCAAATGCGGCAAACGCCGGAGTTGAGCGAAAAATGTCTTGAAAGCGACAAGGCCGCCTTTGTCCGCTGCAAGGCGGAAAAGGACATTGTATTTTACAACTGCCACGCGGGTTTAGTGGAGTGTGTGGCTCCTATAAAAAACAGCCGCCGGATTATTGGATATGTCATGTTCGGGCAGATTACGGATATGAAAGACAAGGGAAAACTGAAAGATTCTGTGGGTGTGCTTTTAAACAAGTATGGACTTTTGTGCGACATCAGCAATATTAAATATAAAAGCAAACGGCAGATTTTGGCGGCGTCAAAGCTTTTGGAAATCTGCACAAATTATATTTTAATGAAAGACATTGTAGAGTCGGACGACAGCCTGATTGTTAAAAAGGTGAAAGAATATATTGATGTGCATTTGTCGGAACAGATTGAAATTTCGGACTTGTGCAAATGCACGGGCATCAGCCGGACAAAATTGTATGACACATTTTCTAAAAGCTGCGGTTTTGGCATTGCCTCTTACATTAAAGAGGTTCGGCTTCAAAAAGCCCGCGGACTTTTAAAGGAAACCGAGCTTTCGGTTGCGGAGGTTTCCGCCTGCGTGGGATTCGACGACTATAACTATTTCAGCCGGGTGTTTAAAAGTAAGTTTGGCATTTCCCCCAGGAACTACCGCAAATAGAACATTTAAATTTTGCTTGACATTTGGGGACTGAATATGCTATAATTTTTGTTAGTGTGCGGATGTGGCGGAATTGGCAGACGCGCTAGACTTAGGATCTAGTGGTACTCCAGGTTCAAGTCCTGTCATCCGCACCACGTTACGGCGAGCCATAAGACTCGCCGTATTTTTATAAAAATTAAGGTTTCACTTTTCTTACCATTTCTTATCTTGTATATCACCAGACAGCTATCAGCCAGTAAACAGTATGGCATAACTGTTTTTCGCAGGACTGAGTTTTAAAATTTAATTTGAATCCAATCATAAAATATAGTATAATTAAGAAAAAAGTAGTTCTGACAGGATGGGTGACTGGCCGTGGAAAATATTTTTTTTGTGCTTGCCATGTTAGAGATGCTCTGCGTGAATATGTACACGTTTCATAAATGCTCTGCAAAAAGGGTTTCCACTTTTGCAGTCATATTGGTAATGGGTATTTTTACGGTTTTGGTCTTCGGTACATTTGGCTTGCTTCTTGGTAAATTGAATGTATTAGGCAGCGGGGCTTTTATGGTATTAGGCGTAGCATATCTGGCGCCGCTGACATTTTTGTACCGTCAGCCCGTCAGTTACAGCGTTTCTATTATGTGCTCCTGCTGGATTTATACTATGCTGATTTTTGTTTTGTCCGCCCAAGTTTCAAGCCTTTTTCCCCAATGGAGTTATAAGATTTCTTTACTGGCGGTACAGACAGGGCTGTACGTGCTTACAATACGGCCGTTTTCTAAGTTCGTCACCCAAAAATTTTTGTATATTTTAAAAAACGCAGACCAAAAGACGAAAAAGCTTTTACTCTGGCTTGGAATATCCTGGTGTTTATTTGCCTTCCTGCTAAATTATACGATGATTTTCGATATGCCTTCTTTCGGCGCAAAAATTACAAAAATACTATTACTGTGTGCGTCCGCCGCAAATGCGCTTATGACATATCAGATTTTTTATTCCTTTCGCCGCGAGAACCAAAATGCTTTGGAATTTGGGATTGCGCTCAGGCTTGATGCTCTAACCGGTTTGAAAAATCGGACGGCTTTTTTTGAAGAAGCTCAGGCTTTGATTGACAGCCACATCCCATTTACCATCTTTTTTATAGATTTAGATAATTTTAAGTCTATAAATGACGACTATGGCCATGTTAAGGGCGATCTGTATTTAAAGCAATTTTCTGACAGCTTCTCTGCCGGTTTTTCATCTTCCGGAACTGTTTACAGAATTTCAGGAGACGAATTTGTTTTCCTTCATATCAACGGGAAGCATGACCACTTAATTTGTCAAAAAGTAGGACAGTTTAATATGCGCGACTGCGATGGAATTCCCTTTAAGGGCTTTAGCGTAGGCAGCGCGTCCTATCCGGAGGATGCACAAACTTTGAATCTGCTGGTTGCAGCTGCCGACAAACAGATGTACGAGGGAAAGAAGGCACAGGATTAGAAGAGAACCAGATTCTTTCGCTTGCTTATGACGAAACGGATAATAAGGTGCCGGGTTTTGCGCAAGTTCTGAACGGCACTCATTTTTTTGTTGCATTCTGTAAATTACGCGCATAACTCCTGGTTTTTAGAGTACAATAAAATGCACCTTCAAAACTGTCTTACTTTTGGAGGTGCATTTTATAACGGTGGTTTACTTTTTATTTATTTTAAATCGTCATCGTTTATGGGGTCGCCGCATTCAGGACAGAACTTCGGCGGATTACTTGGATTTTCCGGTTTCCAGCCACATTTATCACATTGATAAAACGGACGTTTGGCTCCACACTCCATACAGAATTTTCCGCTGTTGGCAGTTCCGCATTTGCATACCCATGCAGCGGCTGTCGCAGGTGCAGGCGCGGCAGACTGGTTTTGGGCAGGGGTTCCTGTCTGACCATTTGTCATGTTTTGCATCATGTTCATTCCCATCATGCCAACCATGGCATTCATGATACTGCCGCTGTCGGCGCCGCCGGGCTGTTTTCCCATGTTTTCGAACATGGCCGCCTGTGCCGCAGTCATACGGCCCTGCATGGCGCTCTGGTTGGTACCCAGCATTACAGCGTTGTCAAAATCTTCAATTCTGGAACGCGACTTATCGTCGGGTGTAATTTTTTCTATACTAACCGCTGTTACTTCCAGACCGCGCAGCCGTTTCCAGGTGTTGTCCAAAACATTATTCATACTATCAGCCAGTTCCATTTGATGTGAAGGAATTTCGCTGAATTTAACGCCTTTCATAGACAGCTGATTAATAGAGGTGTCAAGAGCAGTTAAAAATTCGCCTCGGCACTGCTCTAAAAGCTGGTCGCTGTCATAAGAGTCACTGACATTTCCGGCGATACTGTGATAAAACACCAGCGGGTCGGTAATTTGAAACGTAAACATGCCGAAATAGCGGATATACAGCACGGTTTTATAGTATGGGTCGTTATAGGGCATAGGCTGTGCGGAACCATATTTGTTGCCCAGGATTTCTTTTGTGTTAATATAATATACGCGCTGGTCGTTTCCGGTGTCGCCTCCGAAAGTGAACCGTTTGCCCAAATTGCGGAAAGACTCTTTTAAACCTTCAGAGAACGTTCCGGTGAGCATGGAAGGTTCGGTGCCGCTGTCGAAAGTATATGCCCCGGCCTCACAGGTAAAGTCGATAATTTTACCCTGTTCCGTTACAATCATAGCCTGGCCTTCGTTCACCACCAGCAAGCTGCCTTTGGTAATAATGTGTTCGCTGCCTTTGGTATTGCTGGATTGATAATTGGTAGTATTTATGCGTTTTTTTCCGAGCTGCATCAATGTGCTGCCGGTCATGCTTTCACAGATAAAGTATTCTTTCCACTGGTCTGCCAGTTCTGAACGAAATGCGCCGGTAAAGGCTTTTATCAGTCCCATAATCATTCTTCCTTTCTTATTAAAGATTTTCTCCGATGAATTTGCAAAGTACCCAGTTAAATGTTCCGGACGTAATAACCGATTTACAATAGGGGCATTCTCCGGCCGAGGTAATTTCCGTAGGCGCACCGCAGTTGGGGCAATTGGTAACATGAAGCGTTTCGGGATGTTCTACGGTTTGTACGCCGGCTGTGCGCATAAATGTAAGCGTATGAACCATTTCCCACAGCTGCGTTGTGCTGCCGGCTAAAATGCGGCCTGTTTCGGTTTCTTTTACATAATCAATCATATTTGTACGCATTTTAACCACAATATATTCTTTGTTTTGGTCAACATAATAGCGATCAATAAAGCTGTCTTTCACAGCAACGCGTTCCAGATAATTTACCGTGCCGTTGCGGATATATTCGTCCAATTGCATAGAATGTTCCCGGAAAAGCTCTTCCGATTCAAAGGGGCGAATCATCTTCCAGTCTTGTTTCGTCCAGGCGACGTTTAGCGTAATAAACACCTCGTTTGCCCAGGCCAGAAAGGCTTCTTCTGAAAAATTGGGGTCTGTGCGCCGAATTTCTGCTTCCGGGCTGACAGCGGGCTTTATAAACGGATTTGGTTTTGGCTGCGGCGGGGCATATGTTGTTTGTCTCGTTTGCGCCTGACCTTTTTTCACGCCGCTGTAAATTGAGACAATCACGATTATAATAAAGACGATTACAATGACGCCCTCAACAAGACCAAAGGAGCTGCTGCTTCCGCTGTATGTATGGCCGTATCCGGTGTAAGAACTGTTGTATCTGCCTGAAGAACTTCCATAATCTGATGAACTGCCGTAGCCTGATGAACTGCTGTAATCTGATGAACTGCTGTAATCTGATGAACCGCTGGAATAACTGTTTTGATTTCCAACTCCGGTTGGAACAATTTGATAACCATAGCCCAAAATCTGTTCCTCTGTCATGGCAAAAGCAGAATAAACCGCCAAACAGGAGTATGTTAACACGATGAGTATTACAAAACAGGAACAAACTTTTAACATTTTACGCGTATGTTTTTTCATGTTTCTTCTCCTTTACCACACAAGTTATTGTTTTAATTTTATCTTAACATGATTTTGATAATGTGTCAATTGTTGATCTTTGTAAAAAATTCTAATATGCAATTTTTTTTATAGATATTAACAATTTAACAGAGCAGAGCACAAAAAAAACCGGCACTTTCACATAAGTGCCGGGCTTGCATCAGTGTTTGGCTATCCCTTACCGCTTAAGCGATTCTCCGTTTGTTTCAATTACATTTTTATACCAATAAAACGACTTCTTTTTATACCGCTCCAGGTTTCCTTTTCCGTCGTTGTCCCGGTCGACATAAATATAGCCGTACCGCTTTTTCATTTCTGCCGTGGAGGCGCTGACAATGTCGATGCATCCCCAGGAGGTATATCCCATTACGGGAATTCCGTCGTCAATAGCCTTTTCCACCTCAACAAGATGGTCGTTTAAATATGCAATCCGGTAGTCGTCGTTTACGGTTTTCTCCCCATTTTCCCCGGTTGTTAAAACATCCTCTGCCCCCAGGCCGTTTTCCACAATAAACAACGGCAAAGAATACAGGTCGTAAAGCTTTGTCAGCGTATACCGCAGGCCCTTAGGGTCAATTTGCCAGCCCCAGTCCGTGGACTTTAAATAGGGGTTAATAAATCCCTTGCTTAAATTTCCTCCTGTCATTTTTGCAGATTCATTTGCGCTTTCGCAAATGCTGGAATAGTAGCTGAAGGAAATAAAATCAACGGTGTTTTTCAAAATTTCTTTGTCTTCGTCGGTGATGTCCACCCCAATATTATTTTTCTCAAAATACCGCAGCAGATAACTGGGATATTCCCCCCGGGCGTGAATGTGGGCAAACTGATAGGTTTCCCTGTCGCGGAGCATGGTTTTTATCACGTCGTCTGGCGCGGGAGAAAGCGGATACACCGTAACGCCTAAAATCATGCAGCCTATCATGGCGTCTGGGATGATTTCGTGGCACAGTTTTGTCACCGACGCGCTGGCCACCAGCTGGTAATGCATGGCGGTGTAAAGCTGCGACTCTGTCAGCTCCTCTTTGTCGGTTAAAATTGCGCCGCACATAAAAGGCGCTTTTAAAATGGCGTTAATTTCGTTAAACGTAAGCCAATATTTTACCTTGTTTTGATACCGCTCGAACACCGTTTTGGCAAACCGCTCAAAAAACGAAATGGTGCGCCGGTCCATCCAGCCGTTATATTTTTTCCCCAGCGCCAACGGCATTTCATAGTGAGAGAGCGTAACCAGCGGCTGAATTCCATGCTTTAAACACTCGTCAAACAAATCGTCATAAAATGCAAGCCCTTTTTCGTTGGGCTCCTCGTCATCGCCGTTGGGAAAAATTCTGCTCCAGGCAATCGACGTTCGAAACACCTTAAACCCCATTTCGGCAAACAGCGCAATGTCTTCTTTATAACGGTGGTAAAAATCAATTGCTTTTAGCTTCAAGTTGTCTTCCGTTGGCACGTCTGTCCGCTCTCCCCGAATTCCCCGGGGCAAAACGTCCTGAACGGAAAGGCCTTTTCCGTCCTCGTTATAGGCCCCCTCGCACTGGTTTGCGGCAACTGCCCCGCCCCACAAAAAATCCTTTGGGAATTTGCTTTTCATAAACTATTCGTTCCCTCCCGTCAGCGTTAAAAACGGCTTTTTCTCCACAGCTTCGCCGCTTTCTTTGTCAATTGCGGCATAATCGCCGGAGTTGGTTACCACCACCGACGTGGTAACATCGTAGCCCTCTTCTTTAATTTTGTCAAGGTCAAACTCAATTAAGGGCTGACCCAGTTTTACCTTTTCGCCGTCTTTTACCATGGGTTTAAAGTGCCGTCCTTTCAGCTTCACGGTGTCAATTCCAATGTGAATTAAAAGCTCCGCTCCGCCGTCGGTTACCAGATTCACCGCGTGGTTCGTTCCAAACACTGTTTCCACCGTTGCGTCGGCCGGTGAAACCACCAGCCCTGTGTCAGGCAGCACTGCCGCGCCGTCGCCCAGCACCTTTTCGGCAAAGGTTTCGTCTTTCACCTCTTCAATAGGTATGATTTTACCCTTCATCGGAGCGCAGAGGATTTCGGTTCCGGCGCTTTTTTCTTCGCCGCCTGCGGCCTGCACATCGCCAAATTGTTGTTTCCCGCCGTCTGCGGTTGCCAGTTCACCGTCTTTTACGTCGTCAAAGCCCAAAATCAACGCCGCAACAAAGGACACCACCAAGGCAATTGCACTTCCGATAACGGCGTTTGTAATGTTTGTGAAGCCTTCTGTTCCAATATAGCCCGGCAGCGCCAATAGACCAGGAGAACCGGAGGTGTAGCGCCCAACGCCTGTAATTCCAAGATAAAGACCGGAAGCCGCACCGCCGATAATTGCCGCTATCAGCGGTTTTTTCAGTTTTAAATTCACACCGTAAAGGGCAGGCTCTGTAATTCCGCAAACCGCCGTAATGCCGGAGGAGTATGCCTCCTGCCGCATGATTTTGCTTTTTGTTCTCAGCGCCACGGCAAAGGCAGCGCCGCCCTGGGCAATGTTTGAGCCCAGCATACCCGGGCCCACAATGGTGTCGAATCCAGCTGTGGCAATGTTGTTAATACCGATGGGAATGAGTCCGTAATGCGTGCCTGTCATAACCAAAAGCGGCGAAACCGCGCCGATAATCAGCGGAACAAGCCAGCTTGCATAGTTGTTTAAGAACGAAATTCCCGCGGCAATTCCGTTACCGATTATCGTTCCCAGAGGCCCTAAAACTGTGATGGAAATTGCCCCTGTTACCACCAGGGTAATCAGTGGTTTTGTAAAAAACTTCACCGGCTTGGGCGAAATTTTGTCCGCAATGGGCTCAATGTATGACATGAGCCAAATCGCCAAAATAATAGGTATGACCGACGACGAATAGGTGGCCGGCGTTACAGGTATTCCAATAAACTTTAAGGCGTCCCCCGTCTCTTTTACCTTATTTAACATAGTTACAAAATTCGGATGGAGCAAAATTCCTGCAATGGACATTGCCATAACGGCGTTGCAATTAAACTTGCGCGCCGCAGAATATGCAATTAAAAACGGCAGAAAATAAAACGCCGCGTCGGAAAACACGGCTAAAATGCTGTAGGTCTGAGAGGTGTTGTCAATCCACCCAAAGGCCACCAGCAGCGCCATAAACGCCTTTAAAATACCCGCGCCGGTAATGGCGGGGATAATGGGCGTAAAAATGCCCGCAATGGTGTCTAAAATTCGGACAAAAACGTTCCTGTCGTCCGTTTCGTTTTTTTCTCCCTCTGTGCCGCCAAAACTGCCCATCATGTTCAGCTCGCGGTAAACGTTGGGCACGTCGCTGCCAATGACCACCTGAAACTGGCCGCCCTTGTTCACAACGCCCATAACGCCTTTTGTGGCGTCTAAGTGCTTTTTGACCACCTTGCTGTCGTCTTTTAAGTTAAACCTTAGGCGCGTAGCACAGTGGGTAAAGGATATAACGTTTTCCTCACCGCCGATGTCATGTAAAATTGATTTTGCCAATGCTTTATAATCCATAAATTTCAACTCCTCATAAAACGCATTTCATGCATTTTCTTTTAGTATTTGCCCGCACATAAATTTTATTCGGCACAGTGCGCGTTCTTTTTGCGCTGTTGACTTTTTTGCATTTTTGTTATATTCTTAATTTTTAAGGAGGAGTCAGCCATGCTCGTAAACATCAGCCAATCACACCCAATTTTTCTCGATTGCAGATATTTGCAGGATATTGTTCCGTTTCAATTGATGGAATGCATCAAACAGAATCCATTGCTTTTGGTAAGCGACGAAACGGATTTTATCCTTGGTATGGCGTCGCCGGAGGCGCCTGTTTGGATTTGGACGGCGGCGGACTTAAGCGCAGAATCGGCGGCGCTGCTCACAGATTATTTTTATGAAACGTTTCAAAACAGCACTTCGTTCCGGTTTGTCGCCCGGCCGGAAATTGCGGATATGCTTGTGCAGCCCTTACGCAAACACAAAACGTTTTGTGAAACGCGCATTCACATGGAAAGTTATGAAAATAAACATCCTATTTTTCCAAAAAATGTTTCTTTTTCCATTGAAACAGCTTCATCCGGCGACGTAAACCAAATTGCAGAATGTATGGCAGCATTCGAATTTGCCTGCCATGGCAAAGCTGTTTTGCCCGCTGACTGTGTGGAAAACGCAAAAAAATTTGTGCAAAATTCGTGTGTTTTCATCATCAAAGACGGTGAAACGGTGGCGGCAATGGCGCGAACCACCAGAGAAACCGAAACCCATGTTTCCATCAGCGGCGTTTACACCAGGCCGAACTATCGCGGGAGCGGCCTTGCCACAGCTCTGGCCGCACAGCTAAGCCGCGATATTATAAGCAGAAAAAAAGCACCCATTCTGTATGCCGACTTGTCCAATCCCTGTTCAAACCGCGCCTATTTAAAAGCCGGTTTTACGCCGCGGGGCAAAGTAGACGAGGTAACGCTTTTCCAAAACAAATAAACGCCCGAAAGGGCGTTTATTTGTGTCTGGCAACTATTTCCTTTTTGTTTTACCTTTCTTTTATGTATCAATTGTGGTATAATATACGCAGGAATCTTGCTTTGTTAGCTTTATGATATAATGACTTAAAACAGTTTCGAAATTGCCAGCATAATTAAAATGGCGCCGCTGACCCAGGACAGGTTAAAGGGTATTTTCTGGGCCGCTTTGTTTCCAAAAAACCAGCCAAGCACAACTGCCAGCGCGTTGGTAACCAGCGAGCAGGCAACCACCGCCCAGGGGCTTATGCTGCCTAAGGCCGCGCCAAAGCCCACCGCCGCCCCGTCTAATGACAGCGCCGCGGCCAGCGAGGCCGCCTCTCCCGGCGAAATGGTTTTCGACCTGTCGCTGTCTGCCTTGTCTGGATCGGCATAAATGCTTAAAACGCACCGGAACTGAAACATGTTAAAATGAATTTGCTTTTTTATGGAATTGTGCTTTCGTATCATAGCTTTTGTAACACTGTCAAAAAGCGTGGCAAGCCCCAAAAGAAATAAAATGGTGAAGGAAATGGCAATTTCCAGCCACTGCGGAATGAGCTGTTTAAAAAATTCCCCCGCCAGCATGGATACGCCCAAAATAAAGCTGCATAGAACATTAATAATCAACACGGACACCGTGGGAATTTTAATTTTGTCCGCACCATATGCAAAGCTGACAACAAACGCATCTAACGACAGAACCAAAGCCAAAACAACTGCTTCAAAACCTGAAAAAAATATATGCACTGCGCTCCCCCTCTTTTCAATCGCTAATAGTATCCTATGAAACGGAAAACAGTTGCGTTACAAACCCAGTGTAAAATATGCCGTTTTGATGCTTAAATGATGTAATGTAATAAAAAAGGGAGTGACAGTCTTGATTAAAATTCTGGTCGTCGAAGACGAACAGCCAATTTCCAATTTAATTAAGCTCAGCTTGAAAAAGGCGGGATATTTCTGCGACTGTGTGTTCGACGGGGAGGCTGCCGCCGATAAAATTGACGAAACCGCCTATGACCTTGTTTTGTTAGACGTTATGCTGCCCAAAGCAGACGGCTTTGAGCTATTAGAATATATCCGCCCCTTAGGAATTCCGGTTATATTCATCACCGCAAAAAGCGCGGTGGAAGACCGGGTGAAGGGCCTGCGCATGGGCGCGGAGGACTACATTGTAAAACCCTTTGAGGTGTTAGAGCTTTTAGCCCGGATTGATGTTGTGCTCCGCCGCTACCAAAAAACCGACGACACCATATCTATTTTAGGTCTCACCGTAGATATGCGCTCCATGAGCGTTCGCCGGGAGAACACCGAAATTCCGCTGACCAGAAAAGAATATGACCTTTTGCTGCTGTTCATCCGCAACCCAAACACAGCCCTTTACCGGGAAACCATTTATGAGCGGGTGTGGGGCGGCGAGTTTGAATTTGGCAGCAAAACCGTTGACCTGCATGTGCAGCGGCTGCGAAAAAAGGCCAGCCTGCAAAAGGAATTAAAGGCCGTGAACAAAGTGGGCTACAGACTTGAGGTACCAAAATGAAATTCCGATTCAAAATAACTCTTTGCATGATTTGCCTTTTGTCGTTTCTCATTGGCATTGGCGGCGGCGCGCTGATTAACGTGTCGTTTCAAACCTCCTTAAATCAGGAGAAAGAAACTGCCTTAAAGTCCTACCAGCTTATGCTGGGGGCACTGCAAATTGTAAACGGCACCAACACCCAGGCAGACAGTGTAACCATTCCGAAAACGCTCAAGCAAATGACCTCCCAGGGGTTATTTTCCTGGGCAGGGCTTAACTTGTCGTCTGAAACGGAAACCCTCTACGAGCAGGGCAGCGTCACCACATATTTTTCCGACGTTTCTGGGCGGCTCACCGGTGATCACTGCCTGGTAACAAATTTTAAAGACGCGCAGAATAAGCGATATCTGCAGCTTTCGGGACAGACTTCGGCCGGTGCGGACAAGCTTTATTTAACCGTGGCCTACGACATCTCCTCCATCTACATCACACGGGCGCGGAACTTGGCAACCTATTACCGCATCTTTTTCGTTATGATTTTGCTGTGCGCAGTTTTAGCCTACAGCATGTCGTATATGCTTACCCGTCCCCTTTCCGTGTTGTCCAAAGCGTCGAAGGAAATTGCGTCGGGAAACCTGTCTTTCCGGTCTGAAATCTTCACAAACGACGAGGTTGGCTCTCTCTCCTCAGACTTTGACGCAATGGCCGAGCAGGTGGAACAAAGCGTACACAATTTAAAAGACGCAATGGAACGGCAGGACAGGTTTATCGGCAGCTTTGCCCACGAAATGAAAACGCCCATGACGTCTATTATTGGCTACGCCGACCTGCTGCGGGGGCAAACCCTGTCGGCAGAGGAGCAGGCAGAGGCCGCAAACTATATATTTTCTGAGGGGAAACGGTTAGAAAGCCTTTCGTTTAAACTGCTGGACCTGTTTGTAACAGGTAAGAAAAACCTTGTGAAGGCTTCCCTTTCGCCGGCAAAAATTGTGCGGGAAACCGTTGCCTCTTTAAAACCGATTTATCAAAAAGAAGGCGTTGCCTTAAATTGCAGCTGCCAGGAGGGCACGTGCCTTTTAGAGCCGGACTTGTTTTCCTCGCTTTTGTTAAATCTTTTGGATAACGCAAAAAAAGCCATGGAAGGCGAAGGCAGCATCCGCATTGAGGTTGCTATGCTCTCCAACGGCTGCCGCATTGCGGTGGCAGACAACGGCAAAGGAATTCCGCCGGAAGCCCTGGCCCACATCACGGAAGCGTTTTACCGCGTTGACAAGTCCCGTTCCAGAAAGCAGGGCGGCGTTGGTTTAGGTCTTGCTTTATGTGCCAAAATTGCCGAACTTCACGGCGGCACAATTCGGTTTGCCAGCAAGCCTGGCGAGGGAACCACGGTAACGGTGGAGTTGAAAGGAGGCCGCAGTTCATGAAACACAAAAACTGGCTGTTCGGCTTGGTGTCTGTTTTGGCCGTTGTTTTTGGTCTGTCCTTTCCCGGCATTACCGCCACGGTGGAAGACCAAAACGCCGGCGATTTGGCTGACTTTTATAAAATTACAAATCCGCAGCTGGCGCCGCCCGTTCTGCTGCCAGACGTTATCCGCCTCATTTCGGGCAAATATACCCGGGTGGATTTAGAATCCGGCAAGGTGCTGACCGAAGATGACGTTTACCGTGCAGCGACAGACGCAGCAGAGTTTTTGGCTTCCGGCGGCGCAGTTTCCTTACCGGAAAACGGCTATGACAGCTTTCAAACCATTCCGTTTCTGGCCGTTGCTTCCGACGGTTCGGCAACGGCGGTGCTGTGGCAGTGCGTGCTTTACAGCGAGGAGGATCCCAGCATCGGCCTGAGCTTTATCATGGATGATAACAGCGGGAAAATGGTTTCTTTTACCGGCTATGTTGCGCAGCGCACGGCAGTGGATTCGGCTGAATCGGTAACTCCGGCAAACGGACAAATTGAAACCGTTTCAGAGCTGTTTGCCAAATATCTTGGCTTAAAACTCACAGGCATCAGCACAAAAACGGCGGATAACAAAAATGGACTTTTGACTGTTACCGTAAACTACGAAGATGAAGACGGCGCTGTGGTGTCCGTCCCTATTATTGCGCTGGGTGATTACATGATGTTTAACAGTTCCTTCAATGTAAAAGAAAGTATGCTGTTTTGATGCCATTTGATTGCCATTTTTAAGAAACGGCCTGTTATGATGGAAGCACCAAAGAAAACAGGAGGATAAAACCATGACAAATACGAAAGAAACACAGCAAAAACATAATACAGGACAAGCAGGCGGACATCCGTTTCGTGCACTTTTGGCCGTTTTGGTGCTGCTGGCGCTGTTTTTTGGCGCAGCATCCCATTTCTGGGGCGAGAAAATGGGCTCTATCGGTGCCACGGTGAACACCTTTTTAAACACCAACACCACCACTGTGTCTGCAGAAGACGACTGGAATTTAATTTTGGTAAATCCCTGGAACAAGGTGCCGGACGGCTATGATGTGACGTTGAAACAGCTTCCCAACGGACTTTCCATTGACGAGCGCTGCTATTCCGATTTGCTTAAAATGATGCAGGACTGCGAAAAGGCAGGCCTGTCCCCTAAAATTTGTTCTGCATACCGCACCCAGGAAAAACAGACACAGCTTTTTGAGGACAAGGTAAGACGGCTGAAAAAACAGGGCTATGCCGAAGATGCGGCAAGAAAAGAAGCAGCAAAATCGGTTGCCGTTCCCGGCACCAGCGAGCACCAGTTAGGCCTTGCGGTGGACGTTACCGACGCTCACAACCAAAATTTAGACAGTTCCCAGGAAAAAACAAAGGTGCAAAAGTGGCTGATGAAAAATTCCTGGAAATATGGGTTTATCCTACGCTATCCCAACGGGAAAAGCGACATCACCGGCATTATATACGAGCCCTGGCATTACCGTTATGTGGGAAAAAAAGCGGCCAAGGAGATTACCAATCAGGGCATAACGCTGGAAGAATATTTAAACAAAACGAGATGATGAACCAGCCGGGTGATTGCACTCGGCTGTTTTTATTGTGCTTTCTTTTTGCCCAGCGCTTTACAAAACTGAAGCAAATTTTCTTTAAACCGAATACAGATAATTCCAACAGCAGCGGTTACGAGAAACATAACGGCAGACTGGGCAAAATTTCCATTCTGCACATTTGCCCCAACAAAGGTGGACGTAACAATGGAGGGAATCCGCGCAATGGTGGAAATGAGCAAAAATCGCGAAAGCCTTATGGGACTGACACCAGCAAGGTATGTCAGCGGGTCTTTTGGTGTTCCGGGAATGAAAAATAAAAAGAACGTTACGCTTTCAATCTGACTGCTGTCGTTTAAAAAACGGAACCGTTTCATCTTTTCGCCAAACAGCTTATTGAAAAGAGGCATTCCCAGCTTTCTGGAAATGCAGAACACAAATGCGGAGGCAATTACACTCCCCAGCAAGCACACAAACAGCCCGCCCCACGTGCCAAACAGGGCGCCGCACAAAATTTCAATGGGCTCTCCCGGGAGAAACGCAATGACAATTTGAAGAATCTGAAGCCCCAGCACCGCAAAAAAAGCCGCCGGGCCAAAAGCGCTTGCCCAGTTTTGAAAGTCCCTTCGTGACGCGGGGTCACATAATTTCTGTATATATGGAAAAATAAATATCGTAACTGCAGTTATAACGGCTGCAATGACAAAAACTGCAGCTGTAAGCCATATCCTGTTTTTGCCTCTGTTCTTGTTCATAAAATCAATCACACTCCACTTTTACTATTCCCCTGCAGAACGCTTGGCATACGCAGAACGAAGTGTTTCAAAATGTGAACTTTTTTCTTGCTTTTTTCCTTGAAATTCCGCGAAAAAGCTGGTATAATAATTTTTGTTGCAGAAATTTATTGTTTTCTTTAGGCGCACAATCCAATGCAGGCGGCGATTTTGGCTATGCTTCGCCCTCAGCGCAAGGGTTAAAGCATGTCCTTACACACAACACACACATCACACACCACACAAACGAACACACGCACCTTAAAAGGGGAAAGGGATTTATAGACGTAACGCAAACTTGACAATGCTGTCTTTTTTATATGCGTTGCCGCACCCCGGGGCACGGGAAAAGCCTCCTGCTTGCATGCGGCCACATATACACCGCTGTCTGTGTTCGGAAATTGGATTATGTGCCTAATGGGGATTAAAGGGACACACACAACTTTGTTTGCAGAAAACATACTGCAAACCGCTTTTTATTCAGGTGCGCGATTGCGCACCTGGGTAGAAAGTGTTCTTTCGTGCGTCTAAAGAAAACAATAATAAAAAAACCAGACATTAGCCGGGGCTTCGTAAAACAGTTATTTTGAAAAATGCTTGAAAACGACTGTTTTCAAGGGGCGGCGTGACGAAAGTCATGCCGTTTCCTTTTTCGCAAGTTCTTCCAAAGGGATCAAGCCGATACCGTCATATTCGATGTGGATGTTCTGTCTGCGTTTGCCGCTGGACTTGTCGGGTGCTTCCACATAGATTGCCTTTATCAGCTCTCGCAGCATACATGGGTCGATTTCCTCGATGTCCACATATTTATCTGCCGTTCGGATGAACCTATCAATATTTTCGTTCTGTCTTTCCTGTACTTCAATTTCCTGTCACAGAGCGATAACCTCTGCTTCAAGCTGTTTCTGTTCCGCTTCGTAGCTCTGACTCATCATCTCGTAGCGTTCATCACTCAGATTGCCTTTGGCATTGTCCTCGTAAATCTGAATAAATAGCCTTTTCAACTCTGAGATTCGGCGTTCGTTGCGTTCAAGCTGCTTGCGGCTCGTCTGCAATTTTTCTGCCGACTCCAAGTCTGTCACGACTCTCCTTGACCTCTATACCACGGCGGAGAAGCTTCTCAGCGAAGTCCTCAAAGCTGACGGCATCAGAAAGAGCCATACGGATTTCCTCACGGAGCTTATCCTTGTCCGTTTCAAACTTTGTCTGCTTGATGGATTCACCCTTTTCTGTGAGGTCGGCATTTTCTTCATCCAAGGCAAGCTGCCCTTTTTTCTTCGCCCAATACTCACGCTCGGTCACTCTTACCTTGCTGCCGTTGTGTCCGTCCGGGTGGGTACAGACGATTGCTTGATGACCGGGGAAATGATTTTTGCAAAAGTCCTCGCCAAGCTGTTGTGCCATATCCACGGTCAAACCGTGGCCGGGTACATCCTTCGGGTCAAAGCTGATGATGTAGTGATGGCTTTTGACATCCTCTCTTTTTTGGTTTTTGCCGTATCGGAGATTGGCTCGGAGACAGGCAATCGCAAAATCTTCATCCCCGCAGTTGAGGGTGGCAATACGATAATCCTCTCTTTGGATAAGCCTGCCGTTTTCATCCAGGGTGGCTTTCATGGTAAACCCATCATGCTCAAAAGTGAGATAAAGCTCGGCCGCGGAGTAGTCCGTATTTTTAGAGCTTATATGCTTGAATGTCGCCAACAGCATCACCTACCTTTTTTTCATAACTTCAAATTTCAGCGTAGCAAGGTCAGCGGCGGCATCCCGCAATTCATTAGCCATATCTGGATAGGGGGAACGCCATTCGTTGAGGTGTCGGGCAATCTGATTGAGATTATTTCCGACTCTGCCATATTCAGCGGTCAGCTTGCCGATGGCAGACAGCAGCTCGTCATTGATGACGGATGCCACAATGACCGGACGGATGGTTGCACCGGAAATGGCTTCACGAATAAACTCTGATTGGTTCATATCGTAAATTTTTAGTTGCCGCATAAACTCGGCGTGTTCTTCATCGTCCAAACGAGTCTTGACGATGTTGTTGCGTTTTGGCGTGTTGTTGGTTTTGGTCATTTGGTTCCTCCTTTGATTTTTGAAAATTCAAAATCGGCGGCAGCCGTAACGCTTCCGATTTGCTTTTGGGGTCCCCGCACAAGCCCAACGAAGTGGGTTGTGTGGGGAAAGGACGAGCGACGGAATGTACGAGCTTTCGCTCCCAAGCGGAAGCGAGGGATATGAAGTCCGTGAGGACGTGAGCAGGGTTTGGGGAAGGCACTCCCCAACAAGATTCCAAGAGGGCAAAATGAGCAGTAGGCGAAATTTGGACCCTTGGTAGAATCTTGCTCTACGCTACCCAGCTATCTCGCTCTACGCTACCCAGCTATCTCGTTTTTGTCCTTTCTTCAAAGTCTCATTTTGATACTTTGACGCATCCTGCGTATTTTTGAAAATGGGCAAAACAAAAGAGCCGATTACACAAAACACCAAGAATCGGCGGGAGCAATGCTCTCGCTTCAAATGATGTTCTATGTAATCGGCTCAGAAAAATCAAAGTCGGGTTCTGTGTTCGTACTGCTCCTGCCAACAGAACCTATGGCGTGGTGGAGCAGCTCGGCACTTCAGGTGTACCGATACCGTGTCGGGCAATCCCGACGTATTCAATAAATGAACATTTCGCTATTCAGTTGTGTGTGAATAAACTTTGCACGACATCATTATACAGAAAACGACCATTGCTGTCAAGATTTACATATAAAATTATTGCCATCGTAATTGTATCTTTTCTATGAATAGGGGCGGCAGCACTTTTTGCCGTCGCCCCTTGATTGCCCATCAGCGGAGTCGAGCACACTTGTCAACGGCGGGCAAAGCCCGTTCATCTTGACCGTTGACACGGGTGGTCGGCTCTGCTATTTCCCAAATTCGTGTCAGCGTGGCACAGATTTTCAAAATCGAACTTCTGACCAACTTGGACAGAAGTGGAAAATCCAACTTGTACACAGCCTGTGTCGAAGTTAAGAATTACTTCTATGCAATCTGCGTAGAAGTGATTTTCGCTACAAACCAAAAAGCAAGGCACAAACTTTTTTACGATTTGTGCCTTTTGGCTTGGTCATTTATTGAATTTGATAAGGATTTATTATTTTGTTACTTATAATCCGTTGTCTTATTTGCAACAATTGAGTAAAATTTTAATATATAATGTTTAATCATGGAGGTGGACTTCATTTGAATATTCAAAAAGAGTTTGGTCTGAGGATACAACAATTACGAAAAGCAACCGGAAAGAGTCAAGAAAAATTTGCTCTGTCTATTGATATGGACAGAACCTATCTTGCTTCGATTGAGGCAGGTAAAAGAAATCCTGCACTCCAGAACATCAAGAAGATTGCTGATGGATTGGAAATATCTTTGAGTGACTTGTTTCGAGATTTATAACATTTGGGGAGGTTATTAGTAAATGACTCGTAATGAACAATTAGCATCTGTTGAGGTTGAACGAAAGCACCTCGAAGAAAAGCTTAATCAACTAATTAAACACATCGGCAACATTCCAATTGCTAATACCAATATTATGCCATATGGTTGGCGCAAAGCAGCAAAAGGGCGTACCGTGTGGCGAATTGTCGAAGAAGTAATTAGCCAAGGTCTTGAAAGTCGTGTTAAGCAACTGGGCTTTGATAGCGTACACACCGCAGACTCTGAAGTTGGTGTCTTTGACTTTAGATTTTGTTACGATGGCAACAAGGAATCATATGTTAATATCAAGTCTGCTGTATTAGGTGGTAGAACCAATAAGGACGATATATCAAAAGCGGTAGGGTTAATTGATTTTTATAAAGAAAATCCTTCAGCCAATTTGTATGTAGCGACGTTTGTGATAAGTTTCAACGATGACATGACAATAGGCTTGAACAAATGCATTGTATTCCCGACAGCATGGATACCGGATGTTTATGTGAATCCAAGCAATAACGGAAATCTTCAATCTTCTATGTACAAAAATCTGAGTACTGCTGTCAAACGCACACCGCAAGAGTTCCTTCTGGTGCTGGAGGAAGCAAACCAAGTAGCACTTGAAAAAAAGAAAAGAAAAAGCGGGAGGTGATTTTGTGACAATTACATTTCAGCAACTGATTGACTCTTTCCTTTCTGGAGAGACAGAGGGAGTATCGGGCTCACAAACTAATCCCGGCACTTTGAAAATTTCTGGAAATCAACTTATTCATTATAGCACACCCATTGCTGAACGCTATAATGACAAAATCATTTTCAATGTTTCCAGATATTCTCTCCAGACTGGACAACTGCAAAAGGAACTAAAAGCTTCAATTCCAAAGAACATCCGCATTGATGTAAAAAGAGTTCCTTCAGATGTGGCAGTATCCTTGTTTAACTATATTGAGGAATAACGAAAGAGCGAAGGTTTTGCCTTCGCTCTTTCTATTAGCAATCACTTAAATATTTTAGAAATATACCGTTTAACATATCAAGTTCCGCATCTGTTATTGTTGTTGTCAGCGAATGATAAATGTCCATTATTCGTTCACAATCTTCAGGCGTAATCAATGTTACATCCAGCATCAACGCAGAATTCAAATCGTTTGGCTGAAACTTTTCCAATCCATTTCCCAATTCCTTTCTATTTTCCCTCAGTATCGTTTGGGCAATTGGTGTAAGAAAGTAACAAAAAATCAAATCTGTATATTTTTCGTATTCCTCTCTTACATAAATAGAGTGAAATGTAGTTAGTGCCTTGATTCCCATAATATTCCTTACAAACTTAATTTTATCTCTACATGCAGAACTTACCCATATAGGAGCTGGCTTTTTTTGCTCCATAGAATACCAAGGAGTTCGACCAGCCGGTAAATATTTTTTATTAACGCCTTCTTCTTCGCCATGTTTAATATATTTTTTTATGCTTTCCGTCAATTCCCCTTGGACATCCAACAAGTAGACAGTTTTGTCTTGTTCTGCCAAGGAGCTGAAATCTTTTTCCGTGAAGATAATCGATTTGACATCTGCTGATCTACAAATACACTTTGAGAAATAACTGTCCTCAATATCATTTTCTCGCATCTTACTTTTGTTAAAACAGTAAAAATCATTTGCTCCTGTCGCTATTCCTCTTGAAACTCCACAGAAGTTAGATAGATTCAAAACATTGCTATAGGATTCTGTTTCTTCGCGATAAAGGTAACTTCTCCATTTTTCATTAGGGTTAATCTCTCCATACTTAACGCTAAGATGCTCTTGGTTTTCCAATAGTATAGCTGTTGATTTTTCCAGTTGACTAACCGAGTCAAGATTATAGAATAGAACCTCATCTTTCTCTTCCTTGTCAAGTAGCAGAATACAACAAGTGGTGGTTGCATTGAAGAACAAGTCTTTATCGTTACTAAAATTGATGATTGCTTTTAGCAATCTTTTTTCAATCATGAGTTTCTTTATTGCAACACCATATTTAGAATTAAGGAATTCGCTCGGAATAATATATGCCAAGCGACCATTGTTAGACATTTGAAAGATACTCTTAATAAGAAATAATACATATAAATTTGTATAACTACTGTATTCAATTCCAGTATGGGAACATATATTTTCGAGTATTTCCGTTCTGTTTGAGACGGCTTGAAATCTATTATATGGAGGATTGCATACAATGGCATCAAATTGTAAATCCCAGCCATTTAATAAATAATCAGAGTTATATATGTTGGCAGATGTTGGATTTCCAAAGAAGTCCAAGATTTTCTTATCGATTTCATAACCAGTTAATTCACAATTAGGGCTAACATCAGCTGCATATTGCAAAAAAATACTATTGCCCACCGCAGGGTCAAGAACAGTCTTAGCATTTCTGCATGCCCAATCGCACATAAAACGAGCAATTGCAGGGTTAGTGAAGTACTGTCCTAATGACTTAATGTGTTGTTGTGTTACTGATTTTGTATAATCAACTTCTTTACGCATTACGGTTTTATTCATTATCGTTATCATCCTTTATTAACACAATATGATTTTCGGATTGGTCATAATAAATCTTAAATTGTGTCACCCCTTTTTCTGCATTAAGGTTTGCTAATATGCTTTTGGGCAACCTAATTCGCATATCTTTTTGCAAAATATAAGTGTCTAAGTATATAAGTTCTTTCGACATTCCAATCCCTCCAGACTAATTTTAGTCTAATTATAGCACAAAACCAGTCCAGAATCAATATCCTGTGATAATATAGCCTTATAGCTTCCTCAGCCTGTGCAACACAAGAATTCATCTGGCGTACCCATTCAAGCTGATTACTCGCTTTCAGTTTCTCCACCACGCCGTAGTGCTTCATGAGCTGTGGCACGATAATCTCCATACGGCTCTTGGCTGTTGATTCGATTTTGGCACAATGCGCGTAGAGCTTTTCGGACAGTACCAGTTCGGAGAATAGGACAGGGTGTGCCAGTCGCAGATACTCTCTACGCATCCGTCCCCACTTGCCGAGACGGATATTCGGCTTTTCCAATCGAATGTCCGGAATGTAGTAATCACCACAACGAAGATAGTTCAGTTCTTGTATAATATATACCTCCATAATATCAAAAGAAAATGTGTTGAGATAAAAAATGAGTGATGCTTGGTCTTTCGACCTGGCATCACTCATTTTTCGTTGTTGTTTACCAACCCCGTCTGACAGATGCCGTAAATAGTTAAATTTGTCATTTAACTGTTTTACGGACACCCGCCATATTGTCTGGTTTTTTCATTTTATGCCCTTTCTTGAAAAAGCATGCCAATTGTGGTATAATAGAGGTGTTTCATTACAGCAAGTAATTTGAAAGGGCGTGAATGTTCATGGCGTCGTTTACGAAAAAGGCAATTATCGCCTCATTTTTAAAGTTTTTAAATGAAAAGCCCCTGTCTAAAATCACCGTGAAGGATATTGTGGAGGACTGCGGAATAAACCGCAATTCGTTTTACTACCATTTTGAAGACCTCCCCAGCCTGGCGGAGGCCGTTTTGATGGAAGACGCGGCAAAAATCGTTGAACAGGCCAAAGACCTGACCTCGTTTGAAGACTGCCTGACCATTGCCCTGGATATGGCGCTGAAAAACAAAAGGGCCGTAATGCACCTTTACCAGTCTCAAAGCCGGGAATCCTTTGAGCGGTATTTAAACAAAATTGCGGAATTTACCGCAAAAGAATATATTCACAAAATTGCCCGGGGATATGACGTTTCCTCCGCTGACAAAGAGATTATCATTCATTACTACAAGTGCCAGTTAATCGGCTTTGTGTTAGACTGGCTGAACTCCGGCATGGATTATGACATTCAGCAGAACATAAAGCGCCTTTGTGAGCTGTTTAGCGGCGCAACCCAAACCGCGTTTCTGCGCAGCGCGGAAAACGAATAAACGAAACGGCCGGCAAAATGCCGGCCGTTTTTAATGTCCGCAAATGTTCGACTCGCCCAACTTTTTTGACAGCGGCGCCATTTTCCTTGCAAGGAACGATTTTAGGAAAAATCCAATCAGGAAAAACGTAATGCCGTAAACTGTAAGCACACAAATGTCTTTCAGCAAATTTGCCGCCACAATGCCGCCTACGCACTCCCGCATGCCCATAATACCATAGGTAAAGGGCATGATTTTATAAATCATTTGGAAAAATGCCGGTGTAACCTCAATGGGAAACGTGCCGCCGGTGCCGCCAATCTGGAACACCAAAAATACCACGGCCAGCGCCTTGCCCACATTGTCAAACAGCGAAACCAACGTATAAACAATGGTAGTGAACACCAGGCTGTAAAACATGGACAGCAGAACGAACAGGGCCGGGTGCTCCATCCGCACGTTTAACAGCACCACATCTCCCAGGCCTGCAATCATGCCTTGCAGGACGCCGAATACATTGTAAGCCAAGCACAAATCTGCGATTATAAAGCCTATTACTGGCGTGATAGTCATGACGAAGTAGACTACATTCTGCATAGAAGAGGAAAGACCATCGCTATCGAGGTTAAAAGTGGAAGACGCACCACCAATAATGGCCTACCCAAATTTGAGAAAGCATACCATCCTCATCGTGCCTTTGTAGTGGGGTCTGGAGGATTGTCATTTGAAGAGTTCCTATCTATGGATTTAAATCTACTCTTCAAGTAGTCGTATAAAAGGAATTTGCCTTTGCAAAAAAAGAAAAGAGACTTACCTGTCACGAGGTAGGTCTCTTTTCATTGTGTATTTTACTGTCTGGAATAGCTTTGCGTGAGGAATGTGCTCCCAAAAGGCGATGGCTTGCGCTTTGATTCAACATATTGTCTAGCCTCGTCTTCTATCTGTTCAATGCTCTTAAAATGCGCTTCTGGCTTTTTAAGCCATGTATCAATCTCAGACTTCAAAAAGCGTAATCGCTTACCCTCTTTGTGGTATGGGATGCGCTTTGCACTTGTCCACGTATATAGCGTTTGCACTGCTGGATGTTCTGGAAGATAGTCGCTAACCTCTTGAACAGAGAACCATCTGTCTTCTTCAACTGCAAGTTCCTTTTTGTCTTGAATCA
>OGYL01000511.1_pt1 | contig 30787 bp, 35 predicted proteins | sample 1576541 | NCBI WGS metagenome assembly OGYL01 (sample SAMEA3541551, study PRJEB24748) | human gut metagenome | biome: human gut; feature: human-associated habitat; material: faeces | place: China | collected 2012 | reverse complement strand
ATAAAGATGGTATTTATATGTATGATGACTGGACTTCTATATCAGATATAGGAAAATCTTTTAATGGCAAGATTTTCTCTGCGAAGGATTATTTGAAAGTCGAAAATCAATATATAAATACTGTTCTTATGATTATGTCAGAACTTGATTGCAAGTATTTAACTATCGCATATATAGAAGTAAATCAAAATGAAATGATAAATGATATAAAAATGTATGAGAAAAAAATATGGTGTTAACATTACAGGAACATTTCCTAATTTAAAAAAGGGGATGAGAATCTCACGAATAAACATACCCAATATACTCAAACTTTGTTTAAGAGAGCTTTGCTATATTGTTTTTTCATGTAAATCAAAGAAACTGAAATTATATTTCTCTTATGAGTATTACTTAAATATAAAATGTCCGATAAACAAAAGCACACTTAATGAAATTGTGAAAAAGAATAATCTGTATTTAGATCCAAGAGGATGATGGTATTGTTCAAGATTGAAATATGTGGAAACAACAACCTCGTCTACGTCAACACCGGGCGCACGAAGAAAGACGGAACAACAAACGAGAAAGCCCAAGAGCGCAAGCTGAAATGGAATGAAGAAAACTAACCACAAATATGACGCTGACGGCGAGCGCATGGTAAAGACAAATACAGAACATTTTACCGAATCTTAAACCGTAAATCATGATATAAAAGTAAGGCATAAAGAAACGTTTTGTTAAAAATGAGCAAATAAAATACAATTGGCGATAAAATATTGCATTTCAAATAAATTATGACTATCTTTAGGCAGGAAAAAGGAAAATCAATAGAACACTTTATTGCAAGCCGACTATTAACCTTAATAAGGTTCTTAATTTCCCAAAGAAATATGGTAAATATTATGAGTCTAAAAGGCAATATCCTTCATAATATCTCAAAATTGTCGGTAAATATATTTTTATAAAAACAAAAATCTGTTTCTTAAGTATTTGCCTAGTCATGGCAAATAGATTGGTGAAGAAAGTCTTGATTTAGAAACTAATATTAAATCAGAGTCATTGGTTCAAAATCTCTGGAGCTTGAAAAATCACCAATAAGGAAACAGAAGAAAAAGAATCTAATAATAATACAAAAGAAAGCATGGATACGCAAAATAGAAGAATAGATAAAAATTTATTAGTAAAAAATACGACTTCTACATTTAAGACATTAGCTATACTTGTTTTGATGTCCCTTTTAGGAACATCATGTATAGATATCATATCAGAAATGGAAAAATTGGTGGGAATGCCTATGAAAGAAGCATTAACGCCAGTTGCAGAAGAAAACAAATGGTATGAATTCAATGGAGACGGTTATAAAATTAAAGTTTACGAAGTAAAACGGAATTATTTGGAACGATATTACACCGCCTTCAAATCAAAAGGTTTCAAAGAATATAATCCCGCATCATGGAAGCAATCTGAGATGTATAAATATATTAAAGACTCTCATGGCTTGTATAAAAGATTTGCCAAGAATAATGAGGAGATATATGTGTTTCTAAACATGGATATCGGTATGATTATTTATTATTATGAACTTTTGTAATTCTATCAATTATGGCAAAGAGATTTTATAAAATTTTAGATGACCACGGCATAAAAGGTTGGTGTTCCAAAATACGAGTTCTTAATGATTATCAGCAGACACAACGTCTATTTTAAAGAAGAAAATCGATACAATTTAAAACAGAATTAAATCATGAAATTATATCTTTTAATATTCATATTGCTTTTTACATTAAATGGATGCAATAAAGGCAATAGTATTTTAGAAAATGCTAAGAATAGAAACAAAATTGAAATTAACATCATTGATACAACTAACGTTATACCACAACTAAAAACTTTATTAAGGGAATATATAAAAACATACCCTCAGTTTAATAATTTAGTTTTGGATGGAGATGTTATATTATATAAAGAAAATAAAGCTATGAATAGTGATTTAATTTATTTATTAGGACCGACATCCATGATGAAATATGGTGAATATTATGGAGATAAAAGATTATATCCTTCATCATATCTTAAAATTGCCGGTAAACTTGTTTTTATATCTTCTTCCAACGATAAATTAACAGACCAAGAAATATGTAAAAAATTTTATCTAAAACATTTAGAAATAGAAAATAATAAAGAAATAAATAATGAATATTTTTGGTTTGTAAAAATAACCAATAATGGTTCTGCATTTGTCTTTTCAAAGAATATCAATGATTACATGATTAAAAGAGTTAAAAATCAGATTGATGGAAGTTCTATATTAAAATAAATAGGAATGTCTCTCATCATATAAAAAATTAAGATCTGTGGAATTAGCAGATATCTGTGAACTCCGAATCTGCATGAAAAGAGACTGACGCGGTAAACGTGGACTATGATGTTAAATATAGTCAACAGCTGCAGACCTCAAAAGAAAATTATGCTATATTTGGGATGCCATGCAACGGAACGAACAACGACGACAATGTGGACAGTGAAGGTTTCTGCTGCGATGACGACTCCTTGTAAGCGGCACAGAACGAGGCGGCGGCACAGACCGGTGCGCTCGACGTAAACTTTCTAAAGGGCGATGTTTACCTCTACAAGGCTCTCAATACATTGTAGAGAGTATTTCGTATCTCGTAAATATTAAAATTTAAATTAAGAGTATAAATGTAACTTCTCCACATCCCCCAATGCCATAAATTGACAAGTTATATTTACAGGCAATCTGTATTGTTATGGAATTGTCGAGATATTTTATAAAATATTAAATAAAGCTTATGAAATTGCAAATTAATAAAAAAGAAATGTCTGCTTTGTTTGAAAAAGCAAAATGGACTTTTGAGTTGTCAAAAGAAGAAATCTTGAACTTGACAAACTTATTAAATAGAATCGAGAAATGTTCATGTCAAGAGGATTTTTTGTATGGAATTCACAATGGTATTGCGGCTTTTGGTCTTTGCACTAAACCGACAAATGATAATATCGCCCTAATTGAGAAATTTGTCAATACGGAATATTTTTGTGATTCGGTTACATCTGTTGCCCTGAAAGTATTATGTAGCAGTAGTTATTGGAATATAGCTGGAAATTATGAAGATTTACTTTGTAAATTCATCCAAATGGACGATGAATCGTATGAAGAAACTATCAACGTAGCCATTAGTTGCATGGGAAGTTATTGTCATACAACAAAAAATAAAACATATATATCCTTGCTTTTTTCATTGTTTAATAAAGCTCTGAAGGATTATTGTGATAAGGGATTAAATGATGTGTCAAGCATAGAAATTCTTTACAATTCTCTTGAGGCTGTAATCTGGGGGAATAAATATCCTAAAAACAGAAGAGTAACATTCGGAGAAATGAAGATACCTGAAGACATTAATCAGGAAGTAATAGCAAAAATACAATCAATGATACAATGAATATTATGAGATATATTCTTTCTTTTCTTGTGGTATGTATGACTTTCTTTTCTTGTGGTATGTATGACTTTCTTTTCTTGTGGTACAACCAGAAATATACGCAAGGATCAGATTAATAATCTATATGATCTGATTTATCATGCACAAAGGAAATGCAAAAATGCAACTTATTATGCCTTTGATGCAGAGACATTGAACCGTATCAGAAGGCAAATAGTTCCAGATTCAATTGCAAATGCAATATATGCGTCAGATACGATTTATATATTTAGCGAGTATGATGTAGGTGACGTCTTATGTTCAGAATTGCTTATTGGGGATTCTGCTTCGATTGGATTTGGTTACCAGAATTTTAATTATGCGTTTCAAATACCTGTGAGTAAAAAAGAAGCACAAGTATATATCAGCTTGTCTGATACCACGAAAATTAGAGAAAAAGGAGAGACAAGTCCTTACTCTTATAGGGATATGATACGTTTAAAAATCAAATCAGTTCAAAATGATTATGAATGTGAAGTAAAGAAATTTAGTTATAATCCCATAATCTGGTTTTATATGACTCCTGATACTCCATAAATATTTATTAAAATTAAGCTGTCTTCAAAAAAATGAAGATGGCCTCTATTTTATTTTATCAGATGAAAAACCAATAAATGCAAGCTGAAATGTGACTAGGAGAACCAACTGCAAGTCTATTGCGACGACAGATTCGTGACCAACTACTGGTATGATACCGACAGCGAACGCACTGTGAAAATTTACCAAATCTAAAATCGAGAATCATGGTACAAAAGTAAGACACAATTTTTTTGTTAAAAAATAGCAAAGGGCAAAACGATTGACTATAAAATATTGCATTTCAAATAAATTATGACTATCTTTAAGCGGGAATTTAAGAGAATCAATACAACACTTAATTATTACAATCGACAAAAGTTTATTTATGAAAAAGACTTTACTATTTTTATTTTTGACTGTAACATTTTCTGTATGCACGCAATCTCCGGGTTGCGTCAGCGGAACAGGCTATCTTGGTTATGGAGATAAAAATGGTGATGATCTGCTCCATACATCTTCCAATTCTATCAAAGAAGATTTATTTAAGAAAACCTCCCCACGCATTGTCACTTACTTAAAAGCAGACAGTCCAAATTTCAATATGTTTGGTGAAAGCCCAAAAGCATCAATTTCATTTGGTACGACATATTCAGCAAGAGATACTGATTTCAATAAGACATTTGTTGATATTGAATCTGCTATTACCATACGGACACACAGAAAAACATATTTTTGTATTCAATTATTTAGGAAATTTACAGAAGACGGATTTTATAGAAAATATCTTCTTGCTAAGAACAACAATAAAGATATTGCAAGTATAGATTTGCCTTCTTCTGAAGATATAAAGAATTTTAGTGTGAATATGAAGAAACAAAAAAGGATTTATACTTGAATGTTCTTATGGAGGAGGAAACAATTTATACAGTCGCCATTTCTATTTCAAAGGCGATAAAGACAGTATGTATTTATATAAAATTATAGGAATGCATAGCAAGCCGAACTCAGATAAAATAATAACTGAAAAAATATATATACGACCTCAAATTGATATAAGAAATTTTAATATCGTAAATTATATAGATAACAATCCGTAAGTTATGGCGTAATTAAGAATATGGATATCAATCCTGATAAATATAAGCAATCATGAAAGCACTGATTATACACTTAGTTTTCGTCTGTTTGTTATTTTCTTGCTCAAATATGTGCAGGGAAATAATCGTAGATAAATCGGAACTGACTGGCGGAGATTATCGTCTTTTTCAGAGTTAGTATAAATACAAAATGCTAATCATCGATTTCTTAAAGAGCAAAATAAGGAACCCTAAATGAAAAAAATAATTATTATAATTATGTCTCTTATTATTGGATATGCACTATATTGGTGCGTATCCAATAACGATTATAAAATGGATAAGAAACGAAGTATTATAGGTGAATATAAATTAGATTTATATCGCACAGACCTTGGTATCTATAAGGATTCAATAGATAAATACAAGCATTTAACGCTAACTTTTAACAAGGATATGACATTTTCTTTGAATTTCCCTGTACCTTTTATGGCAGCTTCTCATGGAATATGGAAAGTTGGAGACATGAATGAATGGTGTAAATTGATTTATTCTAATAATATTGCTGATCAATTCGGAATCCCTTATTATGAAAAAGGTGATTCTATATTATACATCAATTCGGCAACACCACATTACTCTCAAAGGAATATATCTGATGTATATAAAATTTTTTTTGTAAAAATGAAATAGATGCTGATGGCACATATCAATATAATCCAAATGTTCATGCACAAACTGATTTACAGAAAACCAAATTTACATGGGCAAAATTATAAAGAACAAAGATAATTCTATAGCTTACCGTAAAGATGGTAGCATTTGGTATAAAAATAAATCTTTGTCAAATCTATTAACATGAATAACCACTTTGTCCAATATAATTAGAAGATTACCTAAAATAGGTAAATAATTATATTTAGCGTATAGAATATAAAAGTTTCCTTGTTCCCATATAAAAGAGGGCAAGGAAAATATAAAGTCTGAAAATATTATAGATAAATACATAAGGTGTGAAATGAAATATAAAATATTCTTAGTTCTTACTTGTATGCTCATCTTGGCATGTAATAAAAAAGGCGAGAAAGATGAATTGAATGTTTATTTAGGAAATAAGCATTTTATGCAGGCCATTAATATATATGTAACTACAACAGGGTATGACAGTTATGTGATACTTCCTACAAATCATTTGTTTAATTTTGACGAAAAGAAACACGGATTTTTGTTAGGACCTTTATATAAGGATTTTCTTGCAGAGCTAAAAGATTCTATTATAATTGAATTTTGTGAAGTGTCACATAAAAAAATATATGTGATACCGACTATTAAAAATAAAAAGCAGAATCAAGAAAAAGCATTAAATATAAACTATTGTAATAGCGACAGTTTTTTAATAGCAAATTATAATGGGAAAGAGATTTATACCTATAGTAATTTAATTAATTTTCTAAAAAGAGCTATATTGATATATTATAATGAAAAACATTTTTTAAAAATAGAAAGTCATCCCGATACAATTGTTTTACCGAAAGTAAAATGCGAATAATAAGAATTAAACCATGAAAATAAACATAATAAATATCGCAAAAAAGATACCGTGTGCTTATCTTTATTTTTGTACTATACAAATTATATGTCTTACTGCTATATGGATAATTTCATCATTAATTCTAAATGAACAAGTTATAAATAAAACCGTAATAGAAGGACTTTTTTTCTTTTGTATTTGGTCATTTATGATTGGTGGTATTAATACGATTTTTATTATTATATACTTTCTAAATATAAACAAAGAAATATTAATCAACAGAAAAGCTTGTATTACTGAAAGTGTCTTATTTTATATTTTAAATGCAGTTATTAGTTTTATAATAGATAAAGTTCCAACAGAAATAAAATTTTATCACCATGCTATTATTGCTGATGATGGAAATATCATCTCATCAAATGCGTATTCAGCAAAATTTTGGTATACAGATGAAGCTCAGATTATATATGTTTATGCTATATTATTTTTATTTTATGTAATAAAAAAAATACTTTATCGTTATCATTAAGTCTTCATTTAAGATAAAAACATTTATTTTCTCTGACATTGAAATATTTATGACACCTATATATGACCTCGACGGAGAACGCACGGTGAGAACCTGCGGCGAAAGCTAGCAGATATATGTGAACTCCGAGTTTGATGACACTATAAAAGTAACAACAGGCAATTAAAAGTTTTTGTTTTCTTCTTCATAATCATTAAATTTTAGCAAAGTCTTTAAAATGAGAATTATCATCGCAGTTGTTTTAAATGTAATAATCAACATAATCCATTTATTCGGCATGTACCTAATAGATAGATTAGCTCCTATAGCCCATCCTGATATTGCCTACGGATTGACCATGATAACTTGGACAAGCATTTTATTTATTATTCAGTTTCTATTATTATTTTTATTATTATTTTTAGGAAAAAACAAATTTAGTTTTTTTATTCCACTTATTTTTCCATGTGTATATGAACTAAGCATATTAGATGTATACCCGAAGCGTTCATTTGTTTGGCTATTCATTTTACTTGTATTGTATATTTGTTATTATTTATTCTTGATAAAATGTAATTTGTATAAAAAGTCCTCTTAATTATAAAAATTATTTATAAATACACGATGCATGATAAACGCTAGACAAATGAGGCCGATCAAGCGAGTACAAACTCATATAGAACGAGAAAAGTCACATGCCGGACCATTGCGATGACGGATTTGTGACCAACTACGTGTTTAGTATGGGCGGCTAGTGCATGGTGAAGACCAATACTAAATTTTACCAAATCTTAAACCGAGAATCTGGATATAAAGATAAGGCATAAAGAAACGTTTTGTTAAAAATGAGCAAATAAGAATACAATTGGCTATAAAATATTGCATTTCAAATAAATTATAACTATCTTTAAGCGGGAAAAAGAAAATCGATACAACACTTTGTTGCAATCCGACTATTAGCATTAATAAAGTTTTAATTTCCCGAAAGAAATATGGTTTAAGTTAAAAGGCCTTTTGCAGAGCGCTGCGCAGGCAATCTCTCTCGACTCAACAAAGTTTAAACGACATGAAAAACAGCCAAGCATAAAGTAAATTTATCTTTGACATAATTAATAAAAAATTTATATGAGAAATTTCAAAAACTCATATTGGAATAATCCAGATTATAAAGCTTTAGCAAAATAAACAACATAAAGGAGTTTCGAATTACAATCAAGTAAGAAGAAAATTGATAAAGAAATATCCTTCTACAAAGAAAAATTTTAATAGTGAACAAAAGAAATATGAAAAGGAATTTGGTAATTAGTAAATTTGTTTTATTGATGATAGTAGCATCACTTCTGATACCACTATCATCATGCAATAAAAAGAGAATACGTTTATCTTCTGATGAACCATTATCTTATTTTATAACATATTTAAAAGATGAAATAATAATAAATTCATCAGAACCACATCAGTTGAGTAGTCATTTTTTTTATAAAGACGGTGAATACTTTTCATCAAGAGACTCTATGTTATATTTCTCAACAATTAGAGATACTGTATTAAATAATAATAATGGCGGAACTTCTCTTAGAGTAGTAATAAAGAAAGAAAAAGAAGGGCTATTTAAGACTTCCAGTTATATAGTGAATAATACAGTTACAGACGACGGCCCCATATTTTTATATATTACATATTATTATGATTCTAAATATCGCATATCCAAAGTAATAAAAGATACAATGTTAGAATATAAATAAGGACATCCTATTGATTAAAGCAGATAAAAAGAGCTTGATAAAGAAATTATTCCTACAAAAGTTTTTATAGTAAACAAGAAAACATGAAAAAGAATTCGGTAATTATTAAGACTGTTTTATCAATGATAGTAGTGTCATTTTTGATACAACTATCTTCGTGCGACAAGAAACAGATACGTTTATCTTATTATGAAAGACCCTCTTATCTTATAACGTACTCAAAAAATGAAATAGTAATAAAATCGTCAAAAAAGAAGGAGGCTGAACATTTCTTTTATAAAAATGGCGAATACTTTAATTCAAAAGATTCTACATTATTTTTCTCCGTAATTAAAGACACTATAGTTTCTATAAGAAATAAAGAAATAACTTTTAAAATGGAAATAGAGAAAGAAAATAATGGGCTATTCAAGACTACCAGGTTTTTATTACATAATCCCGGACCCAAATTTTCATATAGTATATATTACTATGATTCTAAATATCAAATTTCCAAAATAATAGAAAATGATTTAATTATATGCAAATAAATAATGTAATCTATAACACCTACGGACAGGAAGATGGAAAGAAATTCCAGCTTGACAACGTCAGTGACGTGAACTATCGCACGGAAGCCACTCCGGACGAGAGCCGGAAGACCCGCAACAGCCACGCCTACGAGTATGACGCGAACGGAAACCTCGTTTACGTCAACACCGGACACACGAAGAAGGACGGAACTACAGACGAGAAAAAACATGAGCGCAAACTAAAACTGCTAATGTTCCTAAGACTTACAGCCTTAAATAGGCTTACGTTGTAGTAAATTTTCTCCAAACAACAGTGTACTTGCTTAATAAAATATTTATGTGGTCAATCATTGATAGAAAAGAAAAAGTTGAAAAACTGTATATATCAATATGATTTGATAATCCTGGATTAAATCCAAATTACGGGTAAATAAGAATAAAATCTATAAAAATGAAAAACATTATTTTTATACTTCTAATCCTGTTAACCAGTTGCAGTGGCAATAACGAAGCTCTGTCTCCAGCCTTAACATCTGCCATTGACAGCTTTATTGTGAAATATCCCAACTGGCGCGGTATACAGATTATGGCATCTAAACTTGATGGACATGATCTGTTGTTTCTTACAACCATAAATCATTATGACAGTGACCTGATTGATCGTTACTACTTTTATAAAGATAAATTAATAACATATTATCAAACAGACAGTCTGGACAGGACACCCATAATTGACACTAAGCGTCTATTGAAATTTAATGGGCAGATAAAGAATTATAAAGATTTTCGTTTAGTTCATGAAACTTCTGAACCTAAATATGCGGTGTATGAGATTGTTAACAAAGATAAGCTGTCACTTATAGCAAATGAGTCAAAATTAAAATTCAATAGACACGTTACAGGAAATAATGTAATTAAGAATGAAGAAATAAACAGCTGTCTAAATTCATTTATACAATACGATGTTAATGTTTTGTATGAACTTCGGTTTATAGAGAAAAACAACAAACAATATTTCACATTACGGTCTATGCTCTTTTATGACAAGGACAAATACGATGGATATTTTTACCGAAACGGGTACTTAGTTGTATTGTATGGCGTAGAGCAGTCTGATGGAATATTGGATGACACGTGGATTAAAAAAGGAAAATTCGGTATACCCAATTTTAGATATACGACAATTAAAGACTGGAATTATCCATATCCGATGAAATTTGAGATTCTTCCGAATGGAGCAATTATAAACCTTCCTTTTGGTGAAAGCTTTTTTATTTGATCTTTCCGCACTTAAGAATAAAACGAACCGGGAAACTGGTTATTTTACTTATAATTATAGCTCAGAAGGTCAAGAATATGAATGGATAATCAGAGCAGACTGCTAAACTCTGATGAGCAATGGAATTTCTCTACAGACAAATATTTTTATGAAATTAAAAATTTAAATCAAATTGAAACACAATGGGAACAAGATTTTACATACTAATTTTGCTTTTTATGAGTAGTGTCATTAATTTAAATGCACAGAATGAAATATCTGTTGATACGACATCATTTTGTTATTTAAACGGAATTACTCAACAAGCCCAGGCGATATATGAATACCGAATTACAAATAATTCAAGCGAAGACTATTTAACTTGGGTATCGTTAGCGCCAATAAACAACAAGTCTGATATTGAATTGGTACACGAGTATTTTAAAAGTAGAAAAGGTGATTTCAATTTTATAGAAATGATGTATGAAAACCTATTAGACAAACGACCAATCAGTATAGGATTTTCTTTTGTCAAAAATATAACGGTCGGCAAAACGTTTTCATATTTTATTGACAAAGCAGACACAAAATTTTATAAAGAAAGAATTGTCATTCTTAAGAAGAAAGATGTTGAACAATATTTAAGAATGCAGATTGATGAAAAATATTTTTTCAAATCTTCGTGCATTTATTTAATTGGCAAAAATAGCAGTAACATAGATAGCAGCGTTACAGACAGACGGTCAACCCAACAAACAAAGTAAATTTTATTATCCGATGACCAAACGTAAACCTACGGAAAGAAGAGAAAAGAACGGAACGACAGACAAAGATTGAAGACTATACATCCTACGGCTATAATCAGAAGCCCACAAATAATGTCGGCAAAAAGACAAACGCAATAAATGTTGACAAGGATGTTAAATATAGTCAACAAACACTGGCTATCAAAGAAAATTATGCTATATTTGGAATGCCGTATAACGGAAAAGCAACTATGATTATTTGGACAGTGAGGGCACCTTCGATGATAACACCCTAAAGGTAGGAGCCAATACACGTTCAATGAACAACGCACAGGAAGACAACTTCTAAGAATGCGACGCCTACGAAAATCTACAGTTCTATTACCATCCAAAACATCTGACAACAGCAGATACATCACCAATTTGGACGTAGATGACAATAAAAATTCTTTATTTATGAAATTATCTGCCTATATCTTTACTTTAATTCTCTGTTTGTCAATATATATTGTTATGGTAACAAATTTCTTATGGTATGAAAAATTAGCAATTGGCGTTTTGTCCATTTCAATAATTTCAATCATAGATAAATTTTTAATTGCCAAGAATAAGATATGTAGAATTATCCATTTAATCGTTTTTTTATTAATATTTATGTATATAGCATGGGGCATGTTTCTATAAAAAATATTTATTAACCGTACGTTGCATACTTTGGAGTTTGACCTTTATATGCAGTGTTATCTTGTCTTGTATAAGTTTTGCATCTGTGGAGACATACAATAGAATTTTTATTCTAAATTTAATTATTGGATTTTCATTGATGGTTGTATATCTGTTATTGTTGTTTATTTTGTGCATACCTTTTATGGGCATAAAAAATATATGGAAAAAAACGAATCTTGATATTTTTACTTTGTTATTAGCCGTTATCATCAATGCATTAATCTACGCGAGTTCGAGATAAAATAACATACATAAAAATTGGTAATCTCGCAAACATTTTGCATCTATACAAATAAAAATCAAAAAGTGAGATAACGACCATAATTGTATGCTATCATTTCGGCATTTACCCTATTAAAATTATAAAATAATTTTTATTGATATGAAAATAGCACTATTCTTATTGACATTATGTTTTTGCATTAATGCAGAAGCACAATATAAAAATAAAAATTCGATATATGGCAATACCATATCTGTATTATATGATAAATTATTAGAGAATGGAGTATTGTCTAAAACTGACACTCTTTATATTATTTTAAATGAAGGAGTGGATTTTGATAATAAACAAGACAAAATAGACAGAATAATTTCTTTTGAAACACCATTTTTAAGGAATGGGGAAAGTTTGCCTATATATATAATAAATCCATGCGTTATTAAAAATAATAGTGCGACCGTAATAATCATTATAGGTCAAATCAAACGTGAAAAAAATGAACTGAAAATAATATCCTCTGGCACATTTGTATTTTATTATGAAATAAAATGTGGATTTTATAAATTAATGAAAATAGAAAATCGTGGTATATGAAAAATGATGGAATGAGATAAATATTATGTTGTCAATAGAATGTACGAGCACAAGCTGAAATGGGACGAAAGAAACCAACTACTAGTATGACGCTGACAGCTACCACGCGGTGAAGACCAACAATAAAAATTTTACCGAACCTTAAACCGAGAATCATGATATAAAGGTAAGGCATAAAGAAACGTTTTGTTAAAAAATAGCCAAGAACAAGACGATTAACGATGAAAACGTTGCATTTCAAATAAATTATAACTATCTTTAAGCTGGAAAAAGAAAATCGATAGAACACTTTATTGCAAGCCGACTATTAGCATTAATAAGGTTTTTAATTTCCCCAATGAAATATGATTAAAGTTAAAAGGCCTTCTGCAGAGCGCTGCACAGGCGACCTCTCTCGACTCTGCCTTCACTTATTTATGATAATGAAGCAATAGAAATTCTTAAAAGAAAAGTAACAGAGAAATGATATGTTACTTTGATAGAAAATTTACAAAAAAAGAAAACTATAAGTTTATTAAAATGGAACGAATTGGACTATTTTGACTCTGATTATATAATAATACATCTGAATACCATAAATGGATTGTATTATTCTCTTCTGAATAGGTTGGCATACAGAATTTGACTCAACAGTATAATAATGCCAAATTAGGTTGTAAACTTGAATTTAATACTAATCAAAAAACAATGTATATAAATGGAACGAGTAAAATTGTTTTTTAAAAATCTGAAGATAGTGCTAATATTTGGTTTCTTTGTATCAATGGTGTGCTCTTGTCTTAATGACATTGAGAAGAGATTGAGTAAAAATAACAATATATGGTTATTTTATGAATATGATAATAAAACGAATAAATATAAAGTTTCATATTATGGATATAAATTCTATAAAGATGGGACATACATCCCTGTGTCATATGATTGTTTTGAAAACAGATGGCTTCCATATATAATGAATGATGTTGTTATTGATAATCATTGGAGTTATGATAAAAAGAGCAATACACTGAATATAGGAACATGGAAGATGAAAATAATTTTTTTTGACAACGATACCATATTTCTTTCAGGCTCTTCGTATTATGACTTATGGGTTAATTGTAGGCATGTTAATCCTAAAAAACTAAAAAGTTATTTTTATAAAGTGGATGTCAATAAAAAGATTAGACAAATGAACAATTAAATATTGAAATCTAATGAAGCAATAGAAATTCTTAAAAAGAAAGTGACATAGAAATGATATGTTACTTTGATGGAATATTTACTGAAGAAGAAAACCTAAAGTTTATTAAGATGGAACAAATTGGACTATTTTTATTCAGATTATATAATATACGATGCCTTATATAAGGCAACTAATCGTATAAACAATAAAATGGAGGTAAAGCAAAAAGAATGAAAAAATGATAATAGTAGATACAATTTTATATTTAATAGTTGATGTAATAGCAAATGATTTTGGAGCATTATTAAGATTTACATATCATAAATATGTTAAGAGGGAAAAAGTCGTATATTCTAATTTCCAGGCAGGAAATACACGTAAAACAAGAAGGGATAAAAAATTGCATGATGATAATTATGACAAGAATAATAGATGGTGCGCCGGTTTTCTCTTAATACTAGCCGGTATTTTAGGAATATGTTTTAATTATTTTTAATAAAGGCAAAGTTCTTTAATGCCATTTGGTCTTGTATGATCCGAGAAAATCAGGGGAATGCCGGAATCAAATACATACGCCGTTTCCAAATATACCCGGTTCTTATATTTATGGAAAAGATTAAAATCATATCCACTCCTGTGATGACTAATTAAAAATATTGAGTGATTCTTAAAGAATAAATCAATGTATAACATAAAAAAACAAAAAAGTATGTCTCGAAAAATATCAGTCATAGTATTAAAAGTTATTACAACATCGGTTCTAATATATTCTGCATTTATGATATTGTTTACATCGATTTTCGATTTACTCTCATTTTCGGTGAATATAAACTTTGAAGTATTTTTGCTTGAACGTATTATTCCAAATGTTTCTGCTGTAATTGCATTGATTTTTCTTATCAGATATATTTGGACTTCAAATAAGAAAAAGTCAAATTATTGAAAATGAATATTAATGTATGGTTCACTCCCATTAATGATAAAACGCAATGAAAATAAACGTTATAATCATCGTAGCTTGTTTAAGTTCCGTATTGGCAGGATGCTCAAACAAATCTCAATCTTCTGCCAAAACACTTGGGTTTGAAGATTTGCCTATTGATGTGAGGTTAAAATTTAAGCAAGTTTACAATTACTGCCCTCCTCCTACTTTCAACGGAAGTGATACAATAGAATATATGCCTCCGTTCATTGAAGCGTATAATATGAATGGAGATACCGCTATAATCAAAATGTCCAAGATGATGTTTAGCAATTCATTTACAATTTACAGTAATGGCAAAAGTATAAAATTGAATTTAAATATATTGGAACGCGTTTTCATTATAAAAGGTGATTCTATATATTACCCAATATCCGGGAATGGCATTACAACTAACGGTGAGCCGCGTTCATCTCATGTTAAAGTTGATACTTTAACGTTTCAAGCATCAATCATGAAATGACATGAAATTTTTTCCATATTAAACCGGATGTTTAGCGCTATATCATTCAGAATATAAACACGCATACTTATAAAATTTAATACACATTTTATGAATTGAGACAAAATAAAAAATAAATTGTATTATTTGGGTGATGATTACATACAGGATGTAATATCATTTAATTTAAGAGACATGGCTTGGAATTATATTTATAAATACATCTCACAAGATTCTCTCTTCGATATAAATAATAAAAATATTACAATTAATGATTTGAATACAGGGAAATACGTGAAGAAAGGAACTATTACAATATCCTTGAACATGATACCTTTATTAAGGTGGTATTTAAACTGACACCTATAGAACCAAATAAAAGACGACATATTGACATGACGATGAAGATAAAAATAATAATTTGTATGTTGATGCCATTCTTGGTTCGTGTTCTACACTTAACCATAAAACACGACCATCAATAAAGAGAGAACAAATAAGTTTGCTCTCTGTGAAAATTATTGCAGATATGCCAACACCTATTCACTATGAAAAAGAAAATTATGATGAGGGCGTGATATATACTTATATTTTTAATGACGGAGTTGTATTGTTTTTTGAAGGCGCATTAATGCAATTTGAACCGGATGCTTATACCCCACAAAAGTCTATACGAAAAAATGGATGCTCAATATTTTGGGGAGAAGAACATGGAAAGTTTTGGAAAAAATATGTTTACGGCAATGTCAGATTATATTACTACAACGTAAATCCAAAAGATAAAAAGAAATATGACGATATATTGAAAACGATAAAAATAGAAAAATACGAATGACATATTTTATAAACACGCACAAACCTAAAATGCGTTTATGACGCTTATACATAAAAGACGGCAAACGGCATTGCAAAAGGTATGCTTTTGGACTATAAAACGTGGCCTTTTACAATGCAAAAGGCATGCTTTTGGATAAACTTACCAACAAGCCCCTTAATGATTATCGAAAGAATAAAAAATTTCAGCAAAAACTCATCACAATCAATAAAAACGTCCTTTCGTGCCAATTTCTAAATTTGGTTGACTTCAAGCGTGACGAGTCGGGAAAACAACTCATCACACTATAAAGCATTAACTGTCAGCGCGTTAGAGGCTGTTGTGACGAGTGATGAGTTATTTCTAAAAATAAATTCAGACGGATAATGCGCTATAGCAAAACTCACACCGGCTTTAGCCTATTATGATTCTATTTGAAGATATTTGCCTTACAAGCCTTTATCATCATCACATAAAACCATATTTTAATCTTTTGCTTTTAATTCATCACTCAACACTGCGCAGTTAGTTAAAATAGGTTAACATGATTTTATTCTTTGGGTACAAAGAAAATGTGAAAACGTTTTTCTGATAAATAATCTATGACAAATCTATTAACTTTAATAAATTAGCTTATGAAAAAAATCTTTACTTTAGTAGCCGTTGCGCTCGCAGCGATAAGTGCCAACGCACAGGACTATTATGCAGCAGCAACTTATGACGCAGACGGAAATGTAGTCATGGCAAATGAATTTCAGAATGCCGTAATTGATACTCAGAACGGAAAATCTGTAGTAACAATAAATTTGAATAACGTTACGATGACAGCCGTAGGCGGAACCACTCCTAGTGTGATTGACAAAGACGCCAACGTGTCAGAATGGAATACCATTGAATGGAAAACAGGCAACCAGGGTGACATCGAGTTTCCTTATATAAACGGAACCGGTAACCCATACGTAAAACTGACGGCTGAAGAGATTGTAACCGACGGCGTTCCAACAGGCAACTATCGCCCTGCATACGAATATTATGAGCCGGACGGAAGCAAAGGTCTGCCCGTGTCGGGACTTTACTATGAGTTTAACGCAAAAGCAGAAGGCACTCTCGTTCTCGGAGTATGGATCAACAAAGGCAACCGCAAGCTCTTCGTTGTAGACAAAGAGACACAGAAGGCGCTGACACCTAACGTAGACTACACACTGGGCGGATATGAGAACAGCGTAAATAAAGAAGACGGCTCAAAAGAATATAACATGAGTATCCCTACAAAGGGAACTGAAGGCGACGACCTCTATATATGGGGTTATAAAGGCGGCAGTCAGGCTATATGGGGATGGCTGCAAATACCAATGAAAGCCAACCAGACATACATGGTGTTCCTTCACAGCGCACAGCTTGGCCTGAGCGATGTTGAGTTTGAGGCAGGAACAAGCGGTGTAAGCGAAATAACTTCGTCTGAAATCAATGCCGACGCTCCTATATACAACCTTGCAGGACAGCGCGTCAGCAAGAACGCTAAAGGCATACTGATACAGAACGGAAAGAAGTTCATCAGAAGATAGTCTGACGGCAGCATACCGCAAACAAATGAATTATACACAGACATAATAATATAAAATTTAGAACCTTTCTCCCCCTCGGCTTATGCCAAAGGGGAGATTTTTTTGAAGTACATACAACATACACAATTCACCGATACCGGCACAAAGACTCAAGTCAAAAATCTTTAATCAGACCATATTGAGTTTTATTTATTTTTATATATTCATGCTTTCAGCCGTCTGTATGTTTTCTATTGACGCCTTCTCGTCTGCTTTTTCTTAACTTTACCAGCCATGCCCGCTAAGAATCTGACAAAAATCCCCCGATATAAAACAAGAAATCCGAACTGAATCATAATGACAGATTTAGGTTAAAATAGGGCAACAAACAGACTTTTGAGCGATAATAAAGATTATTTAATCTAAAAAGATGGTTTAATGACAAACATCATTTTTATTTTTTATTATATTTTGATTACATTTTTCTAATGTATACGTCAAATATCCAAAGGGGACATTATGCCCTTAATAATACTACAAGAAAACTTTACATGAAAAAACGAATTTAATAATATAATTGTATAACATTAATAAAAGTCATTTTATGAAAAAAAATCATTTTTCACTACGGGGAAAGAGCTATGCCCTTATGGCATTTGCCGCGGGAATGATGCTCTTTGCCTCATGTGCTCAGGATGGCTTCGACGAAGAGAGTTTCGACATCGGTGTCTATAACACGCAGCTCGAGGCTCCATCAACAGACGACATCCAAGTAACGGCAAGTGCTGACGGCTCAAAGCAGACCATCAGCTGGCCTGTGGTCTATGGCGCAGGCGGATATCATGCCATACTGACAAACACCTCAGAAGGTAAGGTTGTGGTAGACTCTGTCTACGACGGCACATCATTCGCCGTTGAACGCATGGAGGACTGCAACTATGAGCTGTCGCTGGAAGTGCTCGGCAACGAGGAAAGAAACAACACAGGCTGTGAGCCGGTTGTAAAGACATTCAACACCTTTGCCACAGCGTTTGCTGCCATACCTTCAGGCACAGACCTCTATGAATATTTCCAAAGCAACGCTATGCCCAATGACGGCAGCGAACTGGTATACGACCTTGAAGAAGGCGGACAATACACCGTTTCAGGCATTCTTGACTTTGGCAGTCATCAGGTACAGCTGCGCTGCACTAACCAGAACAACAGACCTACCATAACTTATGGCGAAACAGGAACTATACGCACTTCAGCTCCGTTAAAGCTCAAGAACATCAATTTCGACTGCAGTGCATCTGGCGACGAAGCAATAGGACTGAGCGAGACACCCGACGAAAGCATAAAGGGCGCAACCGGCAGCGGCGACTATTACAACATAATGGGTACACTGCATATTGTAAACTGTAATTTTAACGGAGTTAATGCCCAGTTCATTTACGACAACAACAAGAAATACTGCATCGAGACATGTATTATTGAGAATACTGTTGTAAAACTGACATCAACCAGCGAAAGCGGTATCAGCGGAAATTCAGTGATATACTTCAAATCCGGTTTCATCAACACGCTGACAATCAAGAACTCTACATTCTGGCAGGCAAGCACATCAAGCGATGCCAAATATTTTGTTCAGTATAACAACTCAGGCCGAAGCACACGTGCAGGTTATACAATGAACTATGTCAACTTCATGAACAGCACATTCTACAACATTGCCGCAAGCGGACAATGGGCTAACTACAGCGGATTCAGCGGACAGAAGTCGTCAACCTTCCTGATGACCGACTGTATCTTTGTTGACTGTGCCAGCGACATTGCACGACGCTTTATCGGAGGCAGCTACAGCTCTAACCCGACTTATACATTCGCAAACAATACATATCTGAAAGACGCAGCCACAGGAACATTCGACAGTGAGGAAAACTACGACAAGAGCGGCACAGCAATTAAGAGCAACCCGCAGTTTGCAGACCCGGCAAACGGCGACTTCACTGTCAACGGAGGCGAACAGCTGTCTAAGAGAACCGGCGACCCGCGCTGGCTTCCGGCTGCAGAATAATAATCGATAACAAAAGAAAAACATAAGATATGAAAAGAAAATTCATAAAAGCTCTATGCTTCGGCCTCATGGTTTGTGCTGCCACACCGGCACTGGCACAAAGCCAGACGGTGAAGGGTACAGTCGTTGACGAAAACGGCGACCCTATCATTGGCGCATCTGTCCGCATAAGCGGCAAGGAGGGCACCGGTGTGATAACCGACATAAATGGTAACTACACCATCTCTGCACCCAAGGGCAGCAAGGTGACAATATCCTACATCGGATATCTTACACAGACTGTTGCTCCCGGCGGAAGAACACAAATGCAGGAAGACTCACAGAATCTTGAAGAAGTTGTCGTAGTAGGTTACGGTGTGCAGAAGAAGGCTCACCTGACCGGTTCTGTTGCAACTGTTCCTATGGACGAGATTCAGGACATGACCTCAGGCGGTCTGGCAAGCAGTCTGTCAGGACTTGTCAACGGTCTGAGCGTAAGCGGCGGCGACACCCGCCCGGGCGAAAACGCAACAATGTATATACGTGACACCAACTCGCTCGGCGACGTAGGTAGCGTGGCACAGCAGCCTCTGTTCGTCATCGACGGATACATCTATCCCAACGACGTAAAGGTGGGCAACTCAACACAGAACCTCGGTGCAGAGGCTTTCAACAACCTCGACCCGGCAGAAGTGGAGAGCATCTCTGTGCTTAAGGACGCTTCAGCAGCCGTCTACGGTGCACGTGCGGCTAACGGTGTTATCCTCGTTACCACAAAGAAGGGTAAGCTCGGCGCACCGCGCATCTCTTACAGCGGCACATTCGGTTTCACAGACGCCGTATCACATCCCAAGATGCTGAGCGCATACGAGTATGGCCGTCTCTACAACGCTGTTGCAGCAGCCGACCCGAAGAACACATCGCTCAACCATCTTACAGACCTCTATCAGGCAGACGAGCTCAACGCCATGAAGGGCCTCAACTACGACCTGCTGGACAAATACTGGGAGACTGGCGTTACGATGAAGCATAACGTAAACCTCAGCGGAGCAACTGACCGTGCAAGCTATTTTGCAAGTCTTTCTTACTTCGACCAGGACGGTAACCTCGGCAACCTTGACTACAACCGCTGGAACTACCGTGCAGGAGTAGACGTTAAGGTAAGCCAGTGGCTGGGTGCAAACCTCAGTGTATCAGGCGACTACGGAAAGAAGAACACACCTTACATCAAGGTTGGCGGTACTTCTAACGAAAAGGACTACAACATCCTGCTCACACGTCCGCGCTATATTCCGGAGTATGTCAACGGCCTGCCAATCGCAGCATACGGAATAAGCAACACTCAGGTGGACGATGACCAGAACTACTCATTCTCTGAACTGAGAAACAACGGCGACTACAGCCGCACGATGAACTCTAACATCAACATTCAGGGAAGCATCAACTACGACTTCGGATGGAGCAAGATACTGAAGGGACTGAAGCTGAGATTCTCTTACTCAAAGAGCATCAACACAGACAAGACCAACCAGTATGGCTCTGAATACAAAGTGTACACAATGCAGACACGCCCCGGAAGCGGAAGCCACCTGTATACTCCGGTAGAAGGTCAGGACTACAGCCAGTTTATCACTGAAAACAACCTGCTGCCCCATACAATAGCCAACGGCGACCCGTCACAGCTGAACCGCTCAATGACACGTACAGACAACTATCAGATGAACTTTACGGCGTCATATAACAGAGATTTCGGCCAGCACAGCATCGGCGCATTATTCTCAATAGAGAAATCAGAAGCAGAGAGCGAGTATCTCTATGCCATGGTTTCAGACCCCTACCCCTTCACAACAGGACAGTCAAACTCAGCTGAGGGCGAGACAAAGGTTATAACCTTCACCCGCAGCGAGTCAGGAACTCTCTCTTACATCGGACGTATCAACTATGCATACGCCAACAAGTATCTGGCAGAATTCCTTATCCGTTCTGACGCTTCAACGAAATTCGCCTCGGTAAACTATTGGGGAGTATTCCCGTCATTCAGCGCAGGTTGGGTAATGTCTGAAGAAAAATGGTTCAAGGAGGCTCTTCCATGGGTAGACTTCCTGAAAGTTCGCGGATCATTCGGTATGACAGGACGTGACAACACAGCCGCATGGCAGTGGATGCAGGTTTACGCCCAGGACGCCAACCGCGGTCCGGTGTTCGGTACAGGCATCTCTAACGAAAGCGAGAACCGTATAACCATCAACAAGAACAACTCTGCCGTAAACAAGGATGTTCACTGGGATAAGGTTTACAAAGCCAACTTCGGTCTCGACTTCACCGTACTTGACAACCGTCTGAGCATTACTTACGATATGTACCGCGAGTGGAACCGCGACATGCTGATGAACATCAGCCAGGCTATCGAAGGAACAATCGGTACACAGTCGGCAGCAGTAAACCTTGGCGAGATGGACAGCTGGGGCTACGAGCTGAGCGCTACATGGCGTGACAAGATCGGCAAGGACTTCAAATACCGTATCGGCCTCAACACAGGCTACAGCGACAACAAGGTGCTGAACATGGACTTCGCCACAGACTATATCTATCGTCAGATACAGCGCGGCGGACGCACAGACATCGGTCTGTGGGGTATGCAGTGCATCGGCATGTTCCGTTCGTTCCAGGATATTGAGGAGTATTTCGACAAATACAACATCACATCTTACCTCGGAATGAGCAAAGACGAAGTTCGCCCGGGTATGCTTATATATAAGGATGTACGCGGACCGCAGCAGGAAGACGGAACATACGCAGGACCTGACGGCGTGGTAGACAAGGACAACGACCAGGTGTGTCTGTCTAACCGTAACAATCCTTACGGCGTGACAATGAACCTCGGCGCCGACTACAAAGGATTCTCTCTTACAGCCCAGCTGAGCGCTTCATGGGGTGGCTACAGCTTCGTTGACGCTTCTGCACTGAAGTCAGGTTCAGGCGTAGACGACCTCGAGTTCACCAACATGCCTTCATTCTGGAATGTTGACAACATGTACTCATATCAGGATGTATATGATGCAGCCGGCAACCTCGTAGTAGCTGCCAACCGCAACGGAAGCCTGCCTAACCTCGCTTACCAGAGCGTCAACGCCATAACTTCATCGTTCTGGAGAATAAGCGGAACACGAGTAAGACTGAGCCGTCTGACACTGGCCTACACTATTCCGTCAAGCCTCGTGAAGAAGATCGGTATACAGTCAGCCCGCGTAAACGTTACAGGTCAGAACCTACTGAGCTTCTATAATCCTTATCCAGACAACTACATGGATCCGATGTGCAGCTACGGTTCTTATCCTACACTGCGTCAGTTTACAGTTGGAGTAAATCTTACATTCTAAGAAAATATAACCGTTTAATAGAATTTTATCAATGAAAACAAATATAATAAAAGTGTTCGGACTTGGCCTCATCGCAAGCATGACCATCACATCATGTAGTGATGACTTCCTTGAGGAGAAGAAGAACTACGATAACGTAAATACAGGTATTTACGACACAGAAGAGGGATGCCTGCGCCGTGTATACGATGTTTACAGCTGGTGTCTGCCTACGGTGAACAGCGACCCCACATGGCAGTATCCTTCAACAGGAAGCAACGACACTCAGGCAAAGTCGACTGAGGAGTACAGCGGTTTCGGAGCCTTCGTTGATCCGCAGAACCCGCTGTCTGTAATGAGCGGAACATCTGTTCCTGACTATTTCTTCGGTACTCCGAACAACATCCAGTCGAACGCATGGGGACGTATCCGTAATATCAACGACGCCATTGAAGGCATCTCAGGCGGCGCTCTCTCACAGGAGAAGAAAGACGAATATCTCGGACAGCTCTACTTCTTCCGTGCATGGTGCTACTACAACCTCGTGAAATTCTACGGAGGTGTGCCTATCGTAACTGAGGTTCAGGACCCTGTTGAGGGTGTGGTTAACCCGCGCCGTTCTGCTAAGGCATGTATCGACTTCATCCTCAGCGACCTTGACCAATCAGCCAAGATGCTTGCTGACAAGACTATGAACGGCGGCTGGTCGAGCGACGAATGGGGTATGGTAACAACAGGAACAGCCCTCGCGCTGAAAGGCCGTGTGCTGCTGCTGTGGGCTAGCCCGCTGTTCAACCGTGCCAACGACGAGACACGCTGGAAGAACGCATACACACAGATGAAGGCCGAGCTCGACTCTATCAACTCTTGTGGCTATGGTCTGTTCACATCTACAAACAACGTAAACGGTTCAGACTTCGCACTGCAGTTCAACCAGAGCGACAAGAACCCTGAAGCTGTGTTCGTAACTCTCTACAACACTGTACAGGCCGGCGACGGTCAGAAGAACAGCAACTGGGAGCGCTACATCCGTCCGAAGAACACAACAGGTTCTGGCAAGAACGCTTCTGCAATGCTGGTAGACATGTTCCCGATGGCTGACGGTAAGCGCCCGGCTTCTGCCGACACTTACACAAAGCTCGAGGCTTCGTCTATGGCATACGACCGCGAACATCCGTTCATGAATCGCGACCCGCGCTTCTACCGCACATTCGCATTCCCCGGCTTCCGCTGGGCTTACAACGGCAACAGCAGCGTTCAGGAGGCAGATCCTAACAACCCGCTGTATGACGACGGAAAGAACTATGAACTCTGGAACTATGTATGGTATACAGACCTCGACGACCAGGGCGACCCTGAGAGCGGAAACGACTATGGTGCAGACAACCTGCTGACAAACTGCTCTGGCGTTTACGTGCGCAAGCGTTCTGACGACTACGACGTAAACACCAACTCGCTCTACACATTCAACGGCATTGCCAGCAACGGCGGATTTGCATATTCAGCACAGCCTTACATCGAACTGCGCTACGCCGAAGTGCTGCTCAACTTGGCAGAAGTGGCCTGCGGTGCCGGCGAACTGACTGATGCCGTAAGCTATCTGAAACAGATACGCGCACGTGCCGGATACACAGGCGAAAACAACTACGGACTGCAGTCTAACCTCGAGTCAGACCAGGCAGCATGTATGTCGGCCATTCTGTATGAACGTCAGATTGAGTTTGCTTACGAAGGAAAACGCTTTGACGACCTTCGCCGCTGGATGCTCTACGACGGAGGAACAGGCAAGGTGGAAGGCGCACCGTCAACATGGACTCTTACCGGATGGGGCGGCAACACCTGCACATGGCTCGGATTTAAGCCTCTGAACGGACAGCGCCGCGAGAACATGGAGTTCCGCGTTGCCGACAAGTACGGCGTAGGCGGAACAACAGCCGACAGCGACCCGCTGCTGAACAACGGCGGAACACGCTGCGCAGCAGTTGACCTGCGCAAGGAACTCGAACCTCAGCTTGAAACTCTGAAGGCATGGTATAACGAAAACCTCGTGCGCAAGGACAAGAAGGGCGACTCTTACGACCAGAACAAGGTTAAGCTCTACATGAACTTCCTGCCGCGCTATTACTTCCTCGGACTTACACAGGGCACACAGAACAACAACAAGGCTCTGGAACAGACCATAGGATGGGAAGACAGTCAGCACGGAGGCTCAATGGGAACATTCGATCCGCTTGCCGACGAATAATCATAACACACAAACACCTTAAGAAAGGGGCATGCCGAAAATGGCATAGCCCCTTTCTTTGTATATTCATTTTGTAAAACAGACATGACAAGACACACATTAACACACACACACATCTTGCCACAGTAAAGAAAAACGCACATTAAGAAAACTCAAATATGCGTAAATTCCATTATATTTTGTAATTTTGCACCTTGAAAACGAGCATAGACAGGATAAATATAAAAAATACATTAAAATAAAGGCAAAAAGATTATGGAAGCAACTCAGCAGTCAGAACACGAAGTACTGCGACGAAAGCTTGACCTGCTGCTGCGTACAGGTCAGCTGTTAATGGAAAGTTCGGCCGACACCAGCCGTATATTACGCAACATGGAACGCACGGCAGCATATCTCGGACTGCCCGAGAAACAGCTGCACATATACATCACGTACGACATGCTGATGGTGAACCTCAGCGACAAGACACACTCTTTCTCTAAATTTCAGCGTTGCGACAAGCACGGCATCAACATGGACGCCATATCTGCGGTGAGCAAACTGTCATGGAGAGCGATAAGAGAAGACTATTCGCTCGACAAATATGAAGAGGAACTTGAGCAGATAAAGAACAAGAAGCGCAACTACGGACCATGGACTACAGCCATAGGAGCAGGACTGGCCTGCGGAGGATTCTGCGTTCAGTTCGGTTGCGACTGGCCGGCATTCTTTTATGCGTCAATAGCTGCCATTGCAGGTTTCCGCCTCAGAGCATGGCTCAACTCAACCGGCTCTAACAGTTATGCCAACATTGCATTTGCAGCATTCTTCTCAACTCTGCTCGCATGGCTGTCGGCATATATCTCGTTCCCCGTTATAGAGTCGCACATTCCCGATTTTCTCATACCGCTTACCCACAGCGACACACCATGGCATCCGCTCATGGCATGCGCACTGTTCATAGTTCCGGGTGTGCCGCTTATCAACTTTGTGAGCGACATGCTCGACAACCACATCAACACGGGTATAACAAGGGCTGTCAACACGCTGGTCATGGTGGCCGCCATGTCGTTCGGAATAGCAATAGCCATCAAGGTGTGCGGAATAGACAACTTTGTTAAAGACTTGAGCATGACGCCACACAACAGCTATATTGCCTACGCCATTGCCGCAGCAATATCGGCCATGGGCTTCTCTATGATATTCAACATACCGCGCAGACTGCTTTGGGCTGTGGCAATAGGAGGCATCATTGCCGTATGTACACGTAACTTTGTAAACCTCGGACCAAGCAACGGCAACACAGGTCTTGACTGGGGACTTATACTCGGCTCGCTCATCGGCTCGTCGCTGATAAGTATTATATGCATCAAAGCCGTACACATATTCCACACGCCGCACCACTGTCTTTCAATACCGAGCGTAATACCGATGGTGCCCGGTGTGCTGATGTACAGAGCGCTGTTTGCACTGATACAGATGCACGGAGTGGTTGGTGAGCTGACAATAGCCATACACAACGGCATCAGAGCCTCACTGATTATTCTCTGTATCGCAATCGGAGTGGCCATTCCTAACATTTTTGCCCGTAAATGGATTGCTCCCGAGCGACACAAGAAACTGATAAAACTCATCGCCGAACGCAAACTGAGAGGCAAGTTTGTCGACCTTGAACACATGAAATAACGTAGAGGAGATGGTCTGAAACGCCACATGGAACAATATCAAATGTGACAAATGCAGGCATCATTCAGCCTGACTGAAGACACATCATAAACTATAAGAATATAAAAGACGTCCTTTTGCAGTGCGAAAGGACGTCTTTTGCGTTGTAAAAGGGCACCTTTTGGAGGCTAAGACATGGCCTTTTGCAACGCTCTGGATATCAGTTAGTTACAAAGGCAAATATCAACGGCAACCTAAAAGCATGATAAAGACACATTTAACAGCCTTAATGAAGGTACGTTAATGAGGTTAGGCATGGATGAAAAAACTGAAAATTGGGGCAAAATAAATAAGTACAATAAAAAAACAAACACGTCGTTTCTTAAATAACAGGAATGTCTGAAACAAACAAAAACTCAATCTGATATGAAAAAACTTTTCAAAAGCCGCTGCCTCGCACTGCTGCTGATAGCCGGACTATGCACAGCTCAGGCCATGGCAGGAAAGGCAAAAAAGGAGGTTTACATACCGATGGACTACTCTACCTGCGGATATCACGCATCCGAGAAGCCCATCCCTGATGTAAAAAACGCTGTCTACGTCAGCAACAATGGAGCCGACTGCTATGAAAGGCTGCAGCGCGCCATTAACTATGTGGCATCACTGAAACCTGACAAAAACGGACACCGCGGAGCCGTTTTGCTCGGCGAAGGCACTTATAACATAAGCAAGCCGCTGCGCATAAGCGCCTCGGGAGTGGTTATTAGAGGTGCCGGAAGAGGCAAAACCACCATAATAAAACACGGATATGACAGAGGAGCGCTGCTTTATATAGAAGGAGGAATGAGCATGACAGGCGGCGACACTATAGCCGTTGCCGGTCAGAAAACTATGGCGGGAGCCACAACACTCACTCTGAAAGATGCCTCAAAACTGAAGAAAGGTGAAAGAATAAGGATTGTCAGACCGTCGACCAAAGAATGGATAGAGTCGCTCAACTGCTACGACTTTGGCGGCGGACTTGACTATACGGGCTGGAAGCCTACAGACATAGACATAACATGGGACAGAACCATAACAGCCATTAACGGCAACAGCATAACGATAGACGCACCGATAACAACGACACTGAGCGAGGAATACGGAGGAGCGTTTGCCGTTACAGGATATAACAATGCCGAGATAAACGAATGTGGCGTTGAAAACCTTACGCTTATGTCGGAGCACAACTCATGGAATCCGAAGGACGAAGACCACTGCTGGGACGCTATATGGGCCGACAATGCGCGCGACTGCTGGGTAAGACGTGTGGAATTTAAGTCATTCGCAGGCAGCGCGGTCAATCTGCAGAAAAATACAAGCCGCATAACGGTTGAAGACTGCATAGCCAGCGACCCTGTATCTGAGACAGGCGGATGGCGCCGTTGCGTGTTCCTTACGCGCGGACAGCAGACTCTGATACAGCGTTGTGTGTCGCGCCAGGGCATACACGACTTTGCGGCGGGATATTGTGCGGCAGGTCCTAACGCCTTTGTGCAGTGCGAAGGCGAAAACTCTCTCGGATTCAGCGGCAGCATAGGCTCATGGGCAGCCGGACTGCTGTTTGACATTGTGAACATAGACGGCAACGACATCAGTTTCAAGAATCTTGAACAGTTTCAGTTTGGAACAGGATGGAACACGGCCAACAGCATGATGTGGCAATGCACCGGCTCAACTCTTTACTGCTATTCGCCCGACAAAGACAACCGCAACAGCGCCCACGGATGCTGGGGTACGCTGACGGGCAACGCCGAATGGACAAGCAGCAACGACCATGTGCAGCCCCGCAGCCTGTTCTACGCCCAGCTGCAGAAGCGCATGGGCAAAGATGCCGTTGACGGATACATACTGCCGAGAGACACAAAGGCATCGAGCAGCCCTGAGATAGCTCAGGCACAGCTCATGGCTCAGGCATCACTCACTGTGCCAAGACTTACAATGGAGATGTGGATTGACTCTGTGCCCTACACAGCAAGCACATCTGCCAAGGGCGTGAAGACTATAGAAAGCATAAAAGGAAACAAATATGCGCCTGCCGAGGACAATGCCAAGGCCAAGAGCTTTGCTATAACAAACGGCCACATAACTGCCGACGGCAAACTGATAACGGGCAACAACTATCAGATACCATGGTGGTCGGGACGCGTAAAAGACAACTTTGTGCAAAAAGGCGCACGACCAGCCATAACACGATTTGTGCCGGGACGCGAAGGCACAGGATGGACCGACCGCATTGACTCGGTTGTGAATTATCTCGACAAGAACAACTTCTGCATACTCGACCACCACTACGGACTGTGGTACGACCTGCGCCGCACCGACCATGAGCGTATACGCCGCGCCGACGGTGACGTGTGGGCACCATTCTACGAACAGGCATTTGCACGCAGCGGACAGGGCACAGCATGGGACGGACTGAGCCGCTATGACCTTACAAAACCTAACGAATGGTATTGGACGAGACTGAACGAATTTGCCGAAGAAGGTGCAAAGAAAGGCATTCTGCTGTTCAATCAGAACTATTTTCAGCACAACATTCTTGAGGCAGGCGCCCACTGGGTTGACTGTCCGTGGCGTCCGGTGAACAACATCAACGGAACTGACTTTCCTGAACCCGTGCCTTTCACAGGCGACAAACGCATATTCATGGCAGAACAGTTCTATAATGTCAACGACCCGATACTGCGCCCGCTGCACAAACAATATATACGCCAATGCCTCGACAAACTGAAAGACAAAGGCAACGTGGTGCAGCTGCTCAGCGAGGAATACACAGGTCCGCTGCACTTCACACGTTTCTGGCTCGAAACCATTGCCGAATGGGAAAAAGAAACAGGACTTCACCCTATGGTGGCACTGAGCTGCACCAAAGACGCACAAGACTCTATACTGGCAGACCCTGAGCTGTCGAAGGTGGTTGACATTATAGACATAAGATACTGGCACTACAACACCAAAGGCCTGTGGGCACCGCAAGCCGGCAAAAATCTTGCCCCACGCCAGTTTATGCGCAAGATGAAGGTTGGCAAAACGGGATTTGCCGAGGCTTACAACGCCGCGTCTTGGGGTAACTTAGCAAAACTTTGGGATGCTATGTATGGTATTATAGAAGATGCAAACTTAACATTGGAGGGTATTAACTCTAGTTCATTGCTTACTTCTGGTGGATCAGAACAGAAAACAATGGAACGCTATAAAGGAGAAACTTTAGCTCTGCGTGCCATGATTTATTTTGATTTGGTTCGTTTCTTTGGTGATGTGCCACTGAAGTTAGAACCTTCACAGGCTGATTTAAGTAATGCTTATTTGCATAAGACAGACCGCGATGTTATTTTGGATACTTTAATGGTCGATTTAAAGAATGCTGTAGAGTTACTGCCTTGGGCAGATGAGGTATCGGGTTATACTACAGAGCATGCGACAAAGGGATATGCACATGCTTTGTTGGCGAATATTGCAATGACTCGTGCTGGCTGGGTGATTCGTGAACAAGCAAAGGACGGATATGAAACTGCAGACTATACTGATCCTACTTATCCTACTCAGCGTCCGGATGCTGCAACTCGTACCAAACTTTATGAACTGGCTCTGTCACATT
>OGYL01000509.1_pt1 | contig 30865 bp, 27 predicted proteins | sample 1576541 | NCBI WGS metagenome assembly OGYL01 (sample SAMEA3541551, study PRJEB24748) | human gut metagenome | biome: human gut; feature: human-associated habitat; material: faeces | place: China | collected 2012 | reverse complement strand
GTTATCGGTGATAGTATTACCTATGGAATTGGTGATTTTGAAAGTGGTGGCTGGGCTACTATGTTTAAACAATATATTGTTAATAAAGATGATTCAAAAGTATGTAATAACTATGTTCATATTGCAGCTTTTCCAGGAGCTACAAGCACTGATATATTGAATAAAATAGATAGCATATTGCAAGCTTTTTATCATAGAGAATTTACAAATACAATTATGCTTTCTATTGGCATTAATGATACTCAAGAATTTAATGGTAATCCTAAAAATAGTATTGAACAATATAGAATAAATATAGAAAAAATTGCGAAAAGTGTTATGGATAAAGGTTTCAATATGATAATTTTAGGGTTAACAAGAATAGAAAGTAATGAAAAATTCTTTTGGAAACCTAATAAATATTATGATGACGGCGCTCGCCGTCTCTCCGTCGGCGCTGACCTTCATGCCGTCGTATACGGCGGAGAGCGTATAGTCGACTATTTCGGCGCCCGGCAGCATGATGCGGAACGTACCTTGACTGTTAGCGGGAAATTCGCGATCCAATCCGACGAGTTTTGCGGTCAATCCGTCCTTCGGGAAGGTGATGACGCCGTTGACCAATGTGCCGGGTTCCGCCGAGGCGATCATAAAGTTTCCGTAACCGTTACTGTTTTCGGTAATACCCGACCATTGTTCTTCAATCGTCACTTGAGTCGCATTGCTGCAATCGATGACGATATTGGACGGAGTGTAGCTGAACTGCTCCGAAAGCTCCTCTTGCGTAGCTCCGAAGAATTCGGTCATATAAGGCCAGCCGAGCATCTCTTCAACCATGTAGATACCTTCTTTCGACTTATGGCTGTGTACCGTGATGTCATCTGCCAGCCCGTTGCCTCCGTAGAGTTTTGAGTCTGTGTTCAGAACCTTCGCGGGATTTGCCGGTTCCCATTTTCACCCACGGCCAGGGCATAACCGTAATATCGAGGCTGCGGTTGCCGTAGGGCGTCGTGTTGTCCTCGTCGTTGATCAGGAACGAAAGGGGGTATTCCTTGCCGTCTTCGAGTTTGGTGCGGTCGAAGGTGATCAGCAGTTCGGAAGTCTCCTTGCCGGCTGCGAACGATACCGACGACGGAATGGTGAACAGACCCGACTCGTCGCTGGCGAGAACCGCTACGGTCAGCGCCTCGTCCTTGGCGATGCGTTTTACCGGGATGGCGATGGAGGAGACGTCGTCGCTGATGCTATGCTGGGTGGTCACATTCTCGGGGAAGTAGACCTGTGCGCCGTCGACCTCGGGACCTGCTTTGAAGTCATCGTCGCTGCAGGCCGTGAACAGCCCCGCGACGATGGCGACAGTCGCCAGAAAGAATATTTTTATACTTTTCATAAATAGCGATGTTTTTTATTTAACAGACTTGACCGTTTGGGTCGGGTTGGGGTTGTTCTTGCCCGCAAGCGCCTTATTCTGCTGTACGGCGTTCAGCGGGAACACGCAGTTCCACCAGGGGGCGCGTCCGTCCGTGGAAAGCTGGGCCATCGGGGGAGCGTTCGTGCCGGTGTCGCCGTTGTGCATGCCGATGTTCAGACGCTTCAGGTCGTAGAAGATGACGCCCTCGCCCCAGAACTCGATCCGCTTCTGGAAAATGATCTCGTCGATCAGGTCGTTGGCCGCCGGAACCGTATAGGCCGGATCGCGGTTGGCCATGAACGACTGCAACAGCGACTTGCCGGTGGTGGCGTCGTAGTGCGCCGTAGCCTCGGCCTCGATCAGGCACATCTCCTCGACACGCATCATCGGGATGCTCGTCACGTTACCCGTGGAATAGTTTCGTTTTTCGCCGTTGGCCGCGTGGAACTTAAACGATGCGTAGGGGGCTATCGTTGCGAACTCCTCCTCGGTCAGGGTCGTATAGGGTGCGATGGCGTCGAACGAGCGGTCGGCTCCGACAAAGCTCTTTTTGCGGAAGTCGCCGTCGCCGACGGCAAATATTTCGTCAAGGATGATGATGTCGGGTTCTATCATGCTCGCTATTGCGAATGCGATGCGGCTTTTCATGCCGCTTGAGAGCGTGCGGAACGGGCTGTTCTGAAATTCGCGCATTTCGGCAAAGTCGATTATCTCGTCATACTTCGAGTCGATAAACTCCTTGGAGTAGCCCATGAACGCGCCGCGCAGATACACGTTTTCCTTGACCGTCATCTCGCGGTCAAAGCCCGTGCCAAGCTCGAGCAGAGCACAGATCTTGCCGGTTTTCTCGATCGTTCCCGAGGCCGGGGTCAGCGTTCCGCTTATGGCCTTCATCATCGTTGATTTGCCGGCGCCGTTTTTACCGATAACGCCGAGCATATCGCCCCTTTCGAGGCTGAAGGATACGTTTTTGAGTGCCCAGAACTCGTTGTTCCTGGGGCTTTTTCCGAGTATGCGCTTGACTATGTCCGAGGTCGAGCGCGAGTCCTGCTTGCGGTAGCGCACCGAAACATCGTCAAGAACAAGGATCTTGTTTCCGTCCATCAGAGCACCTCCTTACACATACAGCGCGATCTTGTCGCGCGTGATATGGTAGGTAAACCAGCCGAGAAAAGCGCAGATCGCGGCCATCACGAGCATGATAAGATGCGTCGAGAGGCTCGGTACGGTCGAATGGATTATGAGCTGGCGGAAGTAATCCACGCACATATACAGCGGATTGCAGTTTAAAAGCCTGCGCATGATCCCCGGCAGTATCGACGGATCATAGAATATCGCCGAGGCGTACATGATGATGCGTGTCACAACGGGCCAGAGATAGTTTATGTCGCGGAAGAAGATATACAGCGTGCTCAGGAACATGCCTATGCCGAAGTTAATGAAATAAAGGCACACCATCGGGAACAGCAGGTACAGGAAGCGCCAGTGAAAGCTTATCCCGTCAATGGCGACGAAGATGAAGAACACAAGCAGCGAAACGGCGAAATCTATCGCCTGCGCTACGCTCTGCGAAATGAGGAAATAGTGCTTGGGCACGGGTACCTTGCTATATATCTGAGCGTTATCGTAAAGAACGCGCATGGCGCTTCGTGTGGCTGCGGAGAAATAGTTGAACAGCAGCAGTCCGCAGAACAGATATATCGTATAATGCGGCATGTTGCGGCCGAAAAACGTGCCGAAGACCACGTCCATGGTCAGCAGCAGAAACAGCGGCGAAAGCGCGCTCCAGAGTATGCCGAAGGTCGTGCGCTTGTATTTTTTAATAAAGTCTCGCCTTATAAGCTCAGAAAGCAAAAAACGGTGGTTAGCTTTGTCCGAAGTCATAAAACGTCCGTTCTCCTTGTTAAAACAAAAAAACTGTGTTAACACACACTATCGCGCCATTATAACACAGTTTTGTTTATAATTCTACATTAATTTTTTTCGGACATAAAGTCCAGGTAATCCTCGGGCGAGTTAAAATCGCGCGTGAATGAGTCGAGCAGGACATAGCTTTCGCCCGTGCGCCGCCCGGTGAGCGGATATCCGGCGTACAGAAGATACACCTGCCAGCCCTTGCACTCTTTTATCTCGCCGTCAAGAAAGCGGCGGCGCACCTCGAGGTAAAGCGAGCGGAAAAGCTCCCCGTCGCCGACGAGGACGGCGCATATGCTCTTTTCGCTGCCGAAAAACAGCAGCGGCTTTTCGCCGCGGTGCGATATAACGGCCTTTACGGCGCTTTCGGAATACAGAACGTCGCCGTAGAGAAAGCACATGTCGTCGCCGATAAGCTCGGCGGTGAAGCGGTCGATCTCAAGGACGTTGTTTTTCGGCTCGTACCTCACGGCGCCGGGGATGCTGACGCTTTCGTCGTGCGAGGTGATGATGATCTCGGCGGCATCGTCAAACTTGTGCACAAGGCGCACCGTGCGCTCGAGCAGAGTTTCGCCCGAAACGCTTATGTCGTGCTTTTTGTGCCCCATGAAGTTGTTCCAGCGGCTGCCCTTGCCGTCAGCCATGATGACATATCTCATTTGATTATCCCGTGCTCGCGGTAGAAGTCGCCCAGCCTGCCGTAGCGCTGCGGCCCCCAGAGCTGAATGATGTTCACGCCCGAGGAGGTGTTGGCCTCGATGACGGTGAAGCCGTCATCGGTCGGGAGAATGTCCCACGCGATTATATCAAGATAAGGGAAGGCGCGGCTCGCCTCAAGAACGCCGGCCTTTATGCCGTCCCAGTTCGGGATAACTGCGCCCTCGATCTGTGCGTTCGTGTCGGGATGCGTGCGGTAAACGGTCAGATTGTGCAGCGTGCGCGCATAGCTCATCGTGCCGGTCTCGATATCGACGTTTGCAACAAGGCCGCCGCGGCTGCCGTTATCGACGGCGCCCGTCCACGCTGCGCCGATGCGCTGCACGGCAAAGCACAGCTCAAATTCCTTGGTTTCGGCATTGCGCAGAACTATCATACGCAGGGTGTTTGCGCTGTTCGCGTAAATTTTGTTGAGGTATTCCGCCTGATGCGCATAGGCGCAGATGAGCCACTCGGTATCGCGGCGCAGACGGTCGGCAAGCTCCTTTTCCGTGTGCGGCTCGTCGTTGCAGATGATGCCGTGGCCGTTATGCTTTACAACGTACACGCCCTTGCCCTTGCCGGCACGCACCGGCTTTACGACATACGCTCCGACCTCGTGCAGAAGCTTGACAAGATCGTCATAATCGTTTATGACTCGGCCGTTTAAGCCTGCGAGACGGTCATCCTTTTTGACGCAGTAGATCTCAGGAGTTTTGCAGTAGCGCTCGATGATCTGCGTGAAAACGACCTTGTTGTTGAGCATTTCGCTGTAAGGATCGTTTATGCATCTTGAGCGGTACCAGTCAAATTCGGAAAGATACTGCTTTTTGTCGTTGTGTTTAAAGTCGTACAGTGCCGCCTGGTCGACCATGTAGCCGCCGAAAATGCAGTAGTACAGCCTTGTGTGCAGCGGAAGCTTAAAGTGATTGGGCGCAAACAGTATCCTCACTATCCACAGCACCATCAATTTGATTTTGGCGAGCAATATGCTCAGAAATCGCATCATGTTTATCTCTCTCCATGCAGTCGATTATAAGATCGGCGATCTTGTCGGTCGCGCGTCCGTTCAGATCGGGCAGATACTTGCGGCAGAAGCGCCTGTAGTTATCCATGTCGTACTCTCCGCTTTCGACGGCGGCGACAAGCTCGGCAGGATCGCGGAATATGCAGTCTGGGAACTCGTCAAAGAGCTTGACGTTCAGACCGTTATGGTCTAGATAGTCCTCGTAGTCGAAAAGATAGAAATACACGGGCTTGCCCAGAAGCGCGGCTTCTATCGTTATCGCCGAGTAGTCGGTTATTACGCAGTCGCACACCGACAGCACCGTCGAGGTCGGCACTCTGTGGCAGGTTATCGCCGGGGACAGCGAGTCGTAGTTCAAAAGCTGGTTCGGGTGACGCTTTATGACGAGCATCTGGCTGCCGTCAAAGTTGAACGCATCGACAAGCGCCTTGGGGTCGAGCGTCTGCCCCTTGCGGAAGGTGGGGGCATAAAGCACGATCTTTTTGCCTCTCAGGCCGGGGTAGGTCTCGTAAAACTGCCGCCGGGCTTCGTCCTGACCCTCGCGCAACTTATCCATGCGAGGCAGACCGACATTGTACAGAATATCCGACTCGATATCGAACGAGGCGCAGTAAAACGGATTAAACGCCCTGCCGCCGGCAATGACAACGTCGTAGTTGCGGTGCATGCGCATCTCGCGCGCGATCATGTCGCTGCGGCCGAATTTTTTGCCGAGCGACTGATAGCCGGACTTTTTGATCTTGCCCATTGCGTGCCACATCTGGATAACGGCAAGCTGCTTTTTGTGATGCAGCACGGACACCGCCGGCCAGTAGGAATCGAGCACGCACACGGAAGCGGTCGCAAGGTGATACATGCTTTTGAGCGTGACAAAAGCGTATTCGAGCATGCTCGCAAAGTCCTTGTCGGCGCGCTTTGTTATTATAACAATGTTTGTTTCCGGTTTCAGCTCAACAAGGCGGCGGCTCAGAAAATCAATATCCTCTGTCACGGTGTTTGACTGCCGGCTGAGGAATAAAACCTTGTTTTTGTCGGTCGGGCAGAGCTTCAGAAAAAAGTAAATGAAGTTCATTGCCCAGCGCAGCAAAATTACAGCTATTCTCATAATACTCCTTTTATGCCCGAACGTCGGGCATAACTAAAATCGACTAATTATACGCGCAAACGTATGTTTTGTCACTATATATTTATTAACATTAGCAGAGCTTTTTGCCTGCTCTTTTCAGCTCAAGCTTATGCATGAAGTAGGCGTGGACATTCTCGTTATAGGTCGGATAGCGGTGCAGATCCTGATGCGTGTTTATCTCAAGGATCTTAAAGCCCGAGTCGGTCATAACAACGTCAAAGCCGAGGTATTCAAGCGGCGATATGTAGCGGCACAGCTCGGGGATGACGCGTAGCACCTCGTCCCAGTGCGGAAGCGTGCCCTCGATTTTCTCCTGCGTGTCGGGATGGACGGGGCATGGGGTTATGACGTGCTCCCTGATGATCTCGGCATTATGGAAAAAGCCCGTTTTTTCATCGACATAGGCGAAAACGCCGCCGGAACCGATATTGTCGGTAAAGCCGGTGCTCTTTGTGCCGATGCGGAAGTAGGCGTTTTCAATGACGGGGTCAAGCCCGCTGCGGTTTATGACCATAATGCGCACGGTGCAGGCGACCTCGCTGTATATCCTGCGCAGCTCGCTGTGCATGACGATGTATTCGGAGATGTTATAGTAATCGTCGAGCGAGGCGAGAAAGCCGAGCATTTCGCTCTCGCTTTTCTCTTCGCCATTTACGAGGTAACGCTTTCCGTCAAAGCCGAGCTTATAAAACCCTATGCCGTGCGAGCCGACGGTCGGCTTCATGGCAAGCAGCTTCTTTTCGCGCAGCAGACACAAAACTCCGTCAAGGCTGCGCGGCAGCCCCTCGGGGCAGTCGGGCATTTTCAGTACCTGCATCCTTCCGTCGCGCGGAACGATGTGGTAATAATACTCGGGAAGATATTCGCTGTATTTATCCAGACAGTAGCGCAGCGTGACCTTGTCCCACAAGAGCTTGCGGTATTCGTTGTTTATGGGCCTGAGCCACTTGTAGTCCCGGTCGGAGAGGAACGAGCGGTAGTTTTCCTCCGTCAGGCCGTACTGCTTTATGTGATAGGATAAAAATCCGCGCTCATGCGCCCATTTTTTCTCCTGCGCCGTGGTGAATTTGTCGTGATCGTCATCACGCAGAGCCTTTTTCCAGCCGCGGTACATATAATCCATGAAACCGTGACGCTTCGCCCGGAAGCTCCAGAGATAGCGGTCTATTATCGTCATGGCGCGTTTAAAGCCGACAAAGCGCGGCTTCGCTGCGCGCTTGCGGCGGATAAACTCGGCGGTCTTGTCGTTGAAATGCTCAAGGTATGTAAGATCGGCGCCCGTGTCAACGCGAAGGATCTTGAAGCTGCTGCCGGTCAAACGCACGGCAAAGTTCATGTACTCAAGCTCGTTGAACTCCGAGGCGATGGCTCTGAGCGCTTCTGCGATTTCGGGAAAGGCCGGCCGCCGTCATAATTTCCAAGCTCGTCAACGGCGCTTATCTCGCGGTTTTGAGTGTACCAGTTTGGCTTAACTCCCTCCTGCGCCTCGGTCAGGACGGAAAACAACAGCTCCGGAGCGTCACCGCTGTTTAAAAACGCAAGGTGCACAGTCGGCGCAAAGTCTGATACGATAAGCTCGCTTATTATCGTTCCGGAGGGGAGAGAGACGAGCTTTTCGCACATCGCGTCCTCGTCAAGACAGGCCGAGTCAAAATAAAACGCCTCGCCGTCATAGTCGCAGACATGCTCCTTTGTTTTCACCGAGTTTGAGGCCTTGCGCACCGAAACGCGCCCCTTTTCGCGAATGAGCGCCAGAACGCCGTCCATGCTCTGCTCAAGGCCGTCTCTGAGCGGCAGAATAAACTGCTCGCCGTCGCGCGTGAGCAGGCTGTAATACTGCTCGGGCAGAAGCTCTGAGTGCTTGTCGAGCGCGTAGGACATCGATAGCACGTCGCCGAAGAGCTTATCAAACTTTGCGTCAAACGGCAGAAGCGAAAATATCTCCTTGTCGCTCATGCCGATGTTGTTTTTGCGCTTGTATTTTTTTATACCGTCAAGATAAAGCCACTCGTCTGCCGTTGCAAAGGTAAAGCCGCGAAACAGCAAGGCGGCGCTTTTTATAAGCTTTGAAGCTTTCATTGTAAAAACTCCGAAATTAATTAAATCGTTTCATTATACTATATATCGTAATTATTCGCAATTGATAATTTAACGTCGCTCGGGATTGAATTATGTCGGATCATGTACTATAATAATATAGCTATAATGGATATCTATGCGGATTTTGTTCCGCAGGAAAGAGAGCAGCAAATGGGAGTAATAAGCAGGATAAGGCGTGAGATCTTTATCCGCCCGTGGCTTAAAAAAGGCTATTCAAGACGCCTGGCCAATTTATATTACAAAAAGGTGCGCGCTGATCTGCAGGAAGATAACGGCGTGCCGGCGGCGGACAAAAAGTGGGCGCACAGCCTCGGCTATCTGTCCGGCAGCATTGAAAAATACGATCTGAAAAATACGCCGGGTAAGTATATAAGCGATGTTGACTACATGTATCTTAAGCCGTTTAACAACAGCTTCACCAAATGGGTCGGCGACCTTGTGACGGAAAACAGGGTGCTCATCAACCACCGCGAGCACCTGCCGGAGCTGTATTTCAACATCATTGAGCGAGAGGAAAAGAAGGTATTCCTGCCGATCGACACGGTGGACAGAAAATTCGGCGAGAACTATGACGATTTCATCCGGCTTCTTGATGAGCGCGGCGAGCTTGTCATCCGTCCCGACCGCACCTCGGCGAATCGCTGCGCGTATGTCATAAAGCGCACGGGCGAGGATCGCTATGAGCTTAAAGAGGACACGGCATGCAAAGCGCGCATGAGCATTTTCGGCAATCAGTACGATGCGGCGTATCTATTGAGCGACTATCCCGACGACCTGCCAGAGGATTTTGAGAAAAATCCGTGCAAGCGCGAGTATTACGACAAAAACAGCCTGTATGAGCTTATCTCGACCTTCAAATACGGCTATGTTATAGCCGAGCCTTATAAGATAAGCGGCGAGCCTTGCCTTTTGAGGATATACGCCGCAAACGAAAAGCTCAAAGAAACAAAGCTGCTTGACTATTACTGCACGGATCTTGACGGTGAGAATGTCCGCTGCCGCGCGGTTACGCCCTCGGGCGAGCTTGACGGGCATAAGATCGGCTGCTGGAACGAGATAATAAAAACAGTCACCGGTATCGCCGGATATATAAGCGAGATCGAGTATTTCACCGTGAGCATAATGCTAACGGAAGGCGGCTTTGTCATCGACTCTATCGACACAAACCCCGACCTGCCGCCGATCGCGCACAGCGATGCGCTCAACAGCTTCCTGCTTGACAGGCTTGAGAAAAAGCGCGAGAGCGTCGTTGTCACGCGCGAAAAATGGTGGACGGCGTTTAAGGATAAGCGCTTTAAGCGCTTTGTGCGCCGCTGCTGCCGCCCCGGCATAAGGCCTTATATGCAGAAGCTCTGGATGAGCTCGGTCTGGGACGACTTCCGGCACAATAAGGGCACAACGCTTTCACAGAAGCTCTGGTGCTATAAGCGAGGCTTCCTGTCGTTCAGAATAAAGCAATACGGGCTTACTAAGGATAACTATAAAAGCTTCCTGTCCGACTATCAGTACCACTGGCTAAACAGAATAAACAACAGCTATCAAATATGGATAAACGACAAAACGACGACGCGATATGTCTTTGAGCCGTACAAGCAGTATCTTGCAAAGTATTACTACGACATAATTAAAATGGAGGGCGAGACCTGCATAAAGGCGCTTCAGGATGTCCCCGAGGGCTTTGACGCGTCGTTCGACGGAATATTCGCCCTGCTGCGCCGGGAAAAGCTGCTTGCGCTCAAGCCCTCGTCCGGAACCCACGGCGACGGATTTTACCGCATGGAGTATGCCGACGGCAAATATCTCATTAACGGCGACGAGATGACCGAGGATGAGATAAAAAGCATGATAGAGGGGTTTAAGTCGATCTACGTCATAACGGAATACCTCTTCATGCACAAGGATCTGAAGAAGATATATCCGTACTCTGTCAACACCATCCGCGTTGCGGTCGTAAACCAGTCGGCGTACGAGCCGAAGATCATGCAGACGTATATGCGCATCGGCTCGTCCTCAACGGGCTTTACCGACAATGTCGGCTACGGCGGCATATGCGCGAAGATCGACATTCCCACTGGCCGCTACTACTGCGCCGAGAAGATAATCGACCATAAGTTCACGCCGTGCCCGATCCATCCCGATACCGGCGTTGAGATCGAGGGCATAGTTCCCAACTGGGAGCTTATGAAAAAAGGCATAACGGACATCTGCCGCTTCATGCCCGAGCTTGAGTATCTCGGCTTTGATATCGCCATCACGGATGACGGCTTTAAGATAATCGAGATAAACATACATCAGGATCTGCACAAGGTCGCCGAGCACTCCGAGGAATTCAAGGCGTTCTTCAGGGATAAGCTCGCGCTCAAGGCAAGGCAGTATGACCTGAAAAAATATTAAGACAGGAGAGTAATAAATGAAAACGATAGGTTTCCTTATAAGCCACAAAAACGGCGAAGGCCGCCGCGCCCTTCTGCCGGAGCACATAGGCAAGATAAAAAATGCCGACAAGCTGTATTTTGAAACAGGCTACGGCGAAGCGGTCGGCGTGAGCGACGAAGAGTATGCCGCCTGCGGCTGCCATATTGTTACGCGCGAGCAGGCTCTTGCGTGCGATATCATCACCGACGTTAAGCTCGGCGACGCAGACTACCTTGACGAGATAAATGAGAGCAAGATCATGTTCGGCTGGGCGCACACGGTGCAGAATATCGACTTCACAAGCGATATGATCCGCAAAAAGCACACAGTTGTTGCGTGGGAGGAGATATTCGAGCACGGCCGCTATATCTTCTACCGCAACCGCGAGGTCGCCGGTGAAGCCGCCGTCATGCAGGCGTTCAGATACTGCGGAAAAATGCCGTATGACACGCGCGTAGCCATCCTCGGAAACGGCCAGACGGCAAAAGGTGCAATGCGCATTCTGCACGGTCTCGGTGCTCGCGTTGACGTTTACAGCCACAGGCTCGAGCAGCTTTTCCGCAAGAACATGTTCGATTACGATGTGCTCATAAACTGCGTCATGTGGGATACCACGCGCACCGACAGGATAATATATAAGGAAGACCTCAAGAAAATGAAGCCCGGCACGCTTATAATAGATGTAAGCTGCGATCCGCATCTTGAGATCGAGACCTCGCACCCGACGACGATAGACGATCCGGTGTACGTCGTCGACGGAGTTATCCACTACGCGGTCGATAACACCCCGGCCATGTATCCGATAACCGTGACCAAGGTGCTCAGCGAGGGCATTTCAAACTATATCGATATTATTATAGAAAAGGATTTCGACGAATACCCGGAATCGCTGAAGAAGGCGACCGTCATAAAGGACGGACACATCCGCGACGAGAGAATAGCGGAGTTCAGAAAAGCCCGTGGGGTGTTCTGCGAGTAAAAGAAAATGACTGACGGATATGGCAGAAAAATCGAATATCTGCGCATGTCGGTGACCGATGCCTGCAACCTGCGCTGCGTCTACTGCATGCCGCCGGATGGAATGGCCGAATGCCCCTGCCACTCAGCGATGAGCGCGGATGAGTTCGTGGAAATAGCTCGCGCCGCGGCGGAGCTTGGCATGAAAAAGCTGCGCATAACGGGCGGTGAGCCGCTGGTGCGGAGTGATATTGTGCCTCTCGTGCGAGCACTCGGCGAGATACCGGGCATAGAGGATATGAGCCTTACGACGAATGCCACACTCCTTGCGTCGATCGCAAAAGAGCTGTATGAAGCCGGTATACACAGGATAAATATCAGCCTCGATACGCTCGATGCGGAAAAATACGCAAAGATCACGCGCGGAGGAAAGCTTTCAGACGCATTTGACGGCATACGCGCGGCATTCGAGGCCGGGATGAGCCCTGTTAAGCTCAATACCGTGCTTATCGGCGGCTTTAACGATGATGAGATCGCGTCCCTTGCCGAGCTTACACTGCACTATCCCGTGCAGCTTAGGTTCATAGAGCTTATGCCCATCGGAGATACTAAGGGTGAGTTTGCGGCAAGCGCATTTCTTCCGGACAGCGCGGTGCTCGAAAGGCTGCCGCAGCTGCGCGCAGTGCCGAGCGAAAAGCACACGGTCGCAAGGCTGTATAAGCTTCCCGGCGCGAAAGGTGAGGTCGGTCTTATAAGCCCGCTGAGCAACCACTTCTGCTCGGAATGCAACCGCCTGCGCCTGACGGCGGACGGTTGCCTGAAGCCGTGTCTGCATTCGGCCGAGGAGCTGCCGGTCAGAGGCCTGCACGGGCAGGAACTGAAAGATGCGATAATTTCTGCCGTATCACACAAACCGGAAAAGCATGTCGCGCTTTCGGCGACCGAGCGCAGCGAGGCAAAGCGGAGCATGTACCGTATAGGAGGCTGAAAAATGGCGAAGATAGCCGCAATTTGCATAAGTGACGTAAGGGGAATACAAAAGCATGAGATCCCCGAGGCATTTTTGAAAAAGGACTGGGGCATCGAGGGAGATGCCCATGCCGGCAATTGGCACAGACAGGTGAGTCTGCTGTCGGTCGACAGTGTTGCAAAGCTTCAGGAAAAACTCAGCTTTGAGCTCAAGCACGGTGCGTTTGCCGAGAATATCCTTGTTGAAGGCATGGCGGTGTACTCGCTGCCTGTCGGCACAAAGCTGCGTATAGGCTCGGCACTGTGCGAGGTCACGCAGATCGGCAAGGAGTGCCATAACGACTGCGCGATACGCAAGGCCGCAGGCGACTGCGTTATGCCGCGCGAGGGCATATTCGTAAAGGTTCTTGAATCCGGCGAGATAAAGACCGGCGACGATATCAAAATCACGGAATAAGCTAAACAAGCCCACGGAGATTTTTCTCCGTGGGCTTGTTTAATAAAATGCACTATATTTCTGCCAAACGGTGTTGAGCCTGGCGGAATTTTAACGGAGTGCAGTTATATTCCGAACGGAAGCACTTCGTATAGTAGCTGCTGCTGCAAAAGCCGACGCTCTGCGCGATCTGCGATATGCTTTTGTCGGTCTCCGACAGATAGTAAACGCTGCGCGTCAGGCGGTAGTGGACAAGGTACTGAAACGGTGTTGTGCCGTACAGGCGCTTGAATATGCGGCAGCATTCGCCTCGGCTTATGTGCGCGGAGGCGGCGATGTCCTCAAGGGTTATCTTTTCGGCGTAATTTTCCTGAATAAATCTGCGCAGAATATCAATACGCGCCTTTTCCGCGTGCGAAACGCTGCGCTTATCGCCGAGATCGGGCACGCAGTTTTCGTACAGCGTGAGCCATATTTCCGACACCATTATTTTCAGCTTCAGCTCGTAGCCCGGCATTTTCGAAGAATACGTTGACTGCATACTGCGCATAATATCGCATATGTCGTTTGCCCAGCCGCTGCCGCGCAGGGGAACATAGTCCAGATTGCGCGCCTTGAGAATTGGATCTACATAACGCGCCTGAAGCCGGGTGTCGTCTGCGCCGGCGATGCAGTCGGTGCTGAAGCTTACGCAGATAAAATTTGCGCCCTCCTTTGAGTTTGCAACGACTCCGTGCGCTGCGCCGCTGTTTATAAACAGACCTTCACCCTCACGCAGGACAAGCTCGCGCCCGTTGAGCAGCGCGCGAAGCTCACCGCTTGTGACAAGCAGCAGCTCCGGCTCGCGATGGCGATGGTGCCCAACGGTTTTCGATGCCGGACTGATGCACTGACTAAGCACTCTAAGCTTTGGTATTTGCTCGCTCATGCAATTCACACCCCGATTTCAAGGAAAAACTGATTTATTTTGTATTGTTTAGTACAGAAATATTACCACATATTCATGTACGCAGTCAATGGGTATTTGTTGTTTTTATAGAAAAAGCAAAAATATTCTCATCTTTTGCGAATATAGTGTGATTTATCGGGCGAAAGCATTGACTATTTTAGATATACAATGTAAATTTTGATATATCGCAGGGCAATATATTGCCGTATTGCTCAAAACGAATAATTGCGGGAAAGTCCCGATCAACCGAAAGGAGAACCACCATGGCTCATAAAACAGAGTTCCTTTACATGTCCGAGCCCGACACCATCGCAGCAGGCGTTCTGGATGCAAGAAAGTGCATAGATAATGCAGAAGAGGTGTTCACCCTGCTTGCAAAGGGCGATTATCTCATGGGCGGCAATAACCACAATAACCACGGCATGTACATCGTATTCCCCAAGGAAAGCGAATTCCCCAATATGCCCGTCGCCGGCCCCGACCGCCGCTTCGTCGCAATGCCCGCTTATCTCGGCGGCAGATTCGATATCTGCGGCCAGAAATGGTACGGTTCGAATGCCGCAAACAAGAAGAAGGGCCTGCCTCGCAGCGTTCTGATGGTCACCCTTAATAATAAGGACACCGGCGAACCCATCGCTTACATGAGCGCAAACCTGCTCAGCGCCGCACGCACCGGCGCCGTTCCCGGCGTTGCGACCCGCTATCTTGCTCGCAAGGACGCGGAAGTCCTGCTGTGCATCGGCTGCGGTGCTATCGGCACCTCCTGCCTTGACAACGTGATCACCCAGATGCCCAAGGTCAAGAAGGTCATCTGCAATAACCACTCCCTCGCTCCGGCAGAGAAGCTGGCGGCACATGTCCGCGAGGCATACGGCGTTGAAGCCGTCGTCGAGCAGGATCTCGAAACGGCAGTTCGTCAGGCAGACGTCATCTCCGTCGCCGCATCGCGCACCGCATTCCTGAACCTCAAGGGCGAGTGGGTAAAGCCCGGCTGCACCATCCTCGCCTCCGGCCCGATCCACTTCGACCAGGAAGAGGGCGGCGAGTACGAGAAGAACGGCGGCCTGTGGACCAAGATGAAGGTCGTATACGACCACATCGGCCTGCACCACGCATATGTCGAGGACGCGATAGCGACCGGCGATAAGGAAGAGTACTACGCAGGCGTCATCGGCGGTCCCGTTTACCACCTCATCGACCTCGGCCTGAAGGAGCAGCTCGACGATTCTCTGGCCATCGGCAAGATCATCATGGGTCAGCAGCAGGGACGCACCAGCGATGACGATATCATCTGCTTCATCGCATGCGGCATGAGCGTTTTCGACCTCGGCCTCGGCTACGACCTGTATCAGACCGCACTCGAAAAGGGCATCGGCACCAAGCTCCTGCTCTGGGAAAATCCTGCCCAGTGCGAGTAATTTTACGATAACATTATCTCCTTTTAAATTAATTTCAGCTGCGGGAAAGCGGAGGCATTTGCCTCCGCTTTCTGTGCGTAAAAAAGCTCCGACGCTGCTGAGCATCGGAGCTTTTGCACATATTTAGTTCAGCTTCATGTCGCCGTCTTTTATCCATCCGAGCTTGCGGCAGATAAGGCCGAAAACCCAGGAGAGAACGGCAGGAAGGACGATGGCTATAAGCGCAAGGCCGATCCAATCGACCGCGGTGGGGGTGATCGCCGCCGCGCCGTCGAGCAGCGCCTCGGCCGAGGGATTTGACCAACCGGTCCACACGCCTATCGGGCCGACTAAGCCACAGGTACCCATGCCGGAGGAAACCGCCGCGCCGTTCATCTCAAGCTTGAACAGGCATGTGGCGACAGGGCCGGTCACGGCGCTTGCCGCGATGGCAGGTATCCATATCTTCGGGTTGCGCACGATGTTGCCCATTTGGAGCATCGAGGTGCCGAGTCCCTGCGAGACCACACCGCCCCAGCCGTTTTCCCTGAACGAAACGACTGCAAAGCCGACCATGTTCGCACAGCAGCCTGCGAGAGCCGCGCCGCCGGCAAGACCCGTGAGGCTCAGCGCCGCGCATATCGCCGCTGAGGAAATCGGGAGCGTGAGCGCAATGCCGACGATGACCGAAACAAGCACGCCCATGACAAACGGCTGCTGAGTCGTTGCCCATTTTATGAGCGTTCCGACGGCCATTGCGCCTTTGCCGATGGGAGCGGCGATGAAGTATGCAGCACCGATGCCGATGAGGATCGTGACTATGGGAGTCACGAGAATGTCGATCTTAGTCTCCTTGGAGACCATTTTGCCAAACTCCGCTGCGACTATCGCAACAACATAAACGGCAAGCGGTCCGCCCGCGCCGCCCATGACGTTCGTCGCATAGCCGACCGGGATGAGCGAAAACAGCACCATCGCCGGGGCATGCAGCGCATAGCCTATGGCAACCGCCATCGCCGGGCCGACCATGGCCGAGGCAAATTTGCCTATCGTGTAGCCTGTTTCGCCGATCTTGATAAGCGGCTGAGCCAGAAACGAAATACCCAGCTGCGTGCCGAGCGTGTCGAGAATCGTGCCGACGAGCAGCGTGCAGAAAAGCCCCTGCGCCATTGCGCCGAGCGCGTCTATACCGTAGCGCTTGAGGCTGACCTCAATATCCTTGCGCTTGAAAAATGCATTGACCTTGGACATAAGCGATTACCTCGTAACAAAAAAGTAGACTACTAAGTGTCTTGACACTTGCATAGTCTACTTTAACGCTTATTGTCACATTTGTCAATGAGCAATTACTGCTTTTGAGTATAAAGAAGTCCGGCCTGCTCAAGCTGAGCTTTTATGCGCTCGAAGCACTCGGCATTGGGGCAGGAGAGCACATGCAGATGTATCCCGCCTGTGAGCGTGCTCAGGGGGCTTGCGTCGTTTTCGCCGCATTTTTTTATAAACTGCTCGACATCGTATCGGCTTGACAGGTGCAGCGGCCCTGTGAGCTGGCCGTACAGCGGATGCTCGACCGTGACGTTCACGACCGTGGCGCCGTTATCGACCATGATGTTCAGCTCTTTTTCCATGTTGTCAAAATCGTGCACGCAGGCGACGGTGTACTGGTCGCTTGCGACCGAGAGGTCAATGACGTATCCGCGCGGCGTGGCGAGCACCTTCTCGCCGGAGGCGCGCAGCAGCGCAACGTCGCCGACGATGATCTGACGGCTGACCGACAGCTCCTTTGCAAGCTTTGACGCGCTTATCGGGCGGTCGGTCTGCTTGAGAGCGTTCATTATATATTCACGGCGTTTTTCGGAATTCATATGCATTACCTCTTTGCGTCGAGCATCTCGTCCTTGAGCGACATGAGCTTTTCGGACAGATCGACATAGTACTGATGGGGGAAGTCAAAGCGCTTGACCTCCGGCCAGAGAGTGGAAACCTCGTATGCGCAGCGGCGTCTTATCTCGTCGAGTGTCGGAAGCTCGTAGACGAGCTTGCCCTTTTCGAATATGGGAACGAGCAGCTCCTGCGCCTTGAAATTTTCCATGGTTTTGCGCTTCCAGCGTGCGGCCGGATCGCAGATCTCGAGGGGCTTTGTGTCGTCAACGATTTCGTCGTGCATGCAGATGTAGTCTGCCTCGGCCATGCCGTTTTCACGCTCGAAGAAGCGATAGACCTTCTTGAAGCCGGGGTTTGTGATCTTGCCGACGTTTTCGCTGATCTTGATCTTGGGGATGATGTTTCCGTCGTCATCCTCGACGGCGCAGAGCTTGTATACTCCGCCGAACACGGGATCGGATTTTGCGGTTATAAGACGCTCGCCGACGCCGAAGGAGTCGATCTTCGCGCCCTGAAGCAGAAGCTCGGTTATAAGACGCTCGTCGAGGGAGTTTGAAACGGTGATCTTGCACTCGGGCCAGCCGGCCTCGTCGAGCATTGCGCGAGCCTTGCGCGTGAGATATGCCATATCGCCGGAGTCAAAGCGGATGCCGCATTTTGTTATGCCGAGGGGCTTGAGCACCTCATTGAATGCGCGTATGGCGTTGGGAACGCCGCTTTTGAGCGAGTTGTAGGTATCGACGAGCAGCGTCGCGTTGGTCGGATAGGTCTCGCAGTAAGCCTTGAAGGCCTCGTACTCCGAGTCGAACATCTGCACCCAGGAGTGCGCCATCGTGCCGCCTGCCGGAACGCCGTAGCGCGTGTCGGAAAGGGCGCATGCGGTGCCTGCGCAGCCGCCGATGTACGCGGCTCTTGCACCGGTAACGGCGCCGTCGATGCCTTGCGCGCGGCGCGAGCCGAACTCGAGCACGACTCTGCCCTCGGCAGCGCGGCAAACTCTGTTCGCCTTGGTCGCGATAAGACTCTGATGATTTATCTCAAGCAGAACGTAGGTCTCGATAAGCTGAGCCTGAATTGCCGGCGCGCGCACGATCATAAGCGGCTCACGCGGAAACACGGGCGTTCCCTCCGGAACCGCCCAGATATCGCCCTCGAACTTGAAATTGCGCAGATACTCAAGGAACTGCTCGGAGAACATTTTCCTGCCGCGCAGATACTCTATATCCTCGTCGTCAAAGTGCAGGTTCTGGATATATTCGACCACCTGCTCAAGTCCGGCAGCGATGGCAAATCCGCCGTTGTCGGGATTCTGACGGTAAAAAACGTCGAAATAGGTGATCTTATCGCCCATGCCGTGGTCGAAATATCCGTTGCCCATAGTGAGCTCATAGTAATCGCACAGCATGGTCAGGTTAAGCTTTCTGTCAGTCATATTAGCCTCCGGGATCCATACATTAAGGGTATGTTAATTATACCTATAGTATATAACATATTTATTTTTATGCAACAATTGATAATATTAAAACGAGCGCCCCGAACTGTTCAGAGCGCTCGAAATATTAAAATTTTCAGACTTCGGCGGCCTGCTTTGCGGCCTCGTTCTTTGCCGCGGCGGTCACGATAAGGAAGCCGAGCGCGACAAGCGCAAAGGTGATTATCGCGATTATTTGCAGGGTGCCGGAATAGGTCCCGTCCTTGAGCGGATAGGTGTAGCCGTGATAACGGGTCAGCAGACCGAAGATGTTGCAGCCGACTGCAAGCACCGCGGTGATGATGCCGAGCACGAACGCGCCCTTTTTGCCGACAAGACCCAGTATGCCGCCGATGATGCCGAGAACGGCGGCGACGGCGAGCGCGACATACAGGCCAAGGCGCATGTAAAGCTCGTGCGTTACGTCGGCAACGTGGTGATCGACCGACTCGCGGAAGCTCTTGCAGACAACAAGGCACTGGTCAAGATCCAGATACGGCTCGCCGGTGCGCAGCGTCATGAGGTTACCGTTTTCGTCGTACTTTTTCCAGTCAAAGTCGGAGCCGAGGCGCTGCTCGGGACCGGGAACGGCCATATCGCCGTTGTGGCGGTATATAGGCTCGTTTTTGAAGCATACCATGGTGTATTCGTCAACAAGCGCCATGCCGGACTCGAAGGCCTCAAGGTCGTTTCGCCCGGCCTCGAGCTGAGCCGCGCCGTCGGCAAGCTCCTTTGCGCCGGCAGCAAGCTCGCCTTCGCCGGCTTCGAGTGCCTTCTTTCCGGCTGCGAGATCCTTCTCACCCTGCGCAAGCTGCTTTTCGGCCTCGGCCAGCTGCTGCTCTCCGGCTGCAAGCTCTGCCTTGCCGGCCTCAAGCTCCTTCAGGCCGTCTTCGTACTGCTTGAGCATAGCCTTGCCCTCTGCCACCATGTTCTGAACATAGGCAGGGAAATCGGTCACGTCTGCCGGGATGGAAAGTCCCAAGCGTTCGGCAATAGGTGCGACCTTGCCGACAAACCATGCCTGCGCGCTGTCAAAGCCAGGCAGCTTTGCGATGCTGCCGTCGCGGAATTTGACATAGGTGTTCAGCAGCGGCATGAGCGGCTCGATCTTTGCAAGAAGCGCCTTGCCCTCGTTGTAGGCGTCGGTGTTCGCGTCGATCATCGCCTGACCTGCCGCGACCTTTGCGCGCCCTTCCTCAAGCGCCTTTTTGCCGGCGGCATAGTCTTTGTAGCCCTGCGCGAGCGTGGCCTTGCCCTCATCATAGTCTTTATAGCCCTGAGCAAGAGTAGCCTTGCCCTCGTTATAGGCCTTTTGACCGGCTGCATAGTCGCTCAGACCCTTGGCGTAGGTCCCGACACCTTCAAGATAGGCTGCCTCGTTCTCCTTGAGCATGCCGATGGCCTTTTCAAGATCGCCTACAACGTCTGCCGCCTTCGCATCCTCTTCCTTGTACTGCTTTATCGCAAGTCCGTCCTTGACGCCGAACCCGGCGGCGATAAGTGCGAACACAGATGCGACGATGAGCAGGATGCTGATCGTGGTGGTAAGAGCTGATTTTTTCATTTTTCTCCCCTTTAATAAAAATTTGCGTTTATGTGCCCTGAGGCACTGCTGTTAACATGTTATTCATAAATTCATAATTTGTCAACACTTTTAAGATGATCATAAGAAAAATCTTCCGCACCGCCGCGAAAAGTGCATTGAATTTTTGCGTAAAATGCGCTATATTAGCTCTATGTATGTGTATAAAATGCGGAGGGTGAAATATGTCAGTGACGATGGAGTTTTTTGACGGCATAACGTTTGATATCGCAAAGCAGAAGTATTACAACGCCAACAAGGTCGATGCCCGGATGGAGGAGATCAAGGCCGCGTTTGCGGAGCTTATAGAGGAAAATAACGAGCTGCGCCGGCAGATAAACGATGTTGGGCTTTCCAAGGAGCGGGTCGCAGAGCTTATCATGGGCGCGCAGGCAAAGGCCGACGAAATGATAAAGGACGCAAACGCAAAGGCCGAGGAGATAATAAACAAAGCAAAGCTCGACGCCGACGGTATCGTTGTCAGCCGCAAGGCATCCGACGGCGGCGAAAAAACGCTCGGCCTTACGCAAAACCAGCTTGCCGCGATAGATAAGCTCAATAAGCAGCTTGATGATTTCAACGTCGCCCAGGCAACGCAGATATTCCGCATAAAGCAGGCGCTCATGGGCATAGCGCTGGATAAATAGAGAAAAACGGCTTCTCGTGGGAAGCCGTTTTTTTGTAAATATTAAATTCCGAGATAAAATCCGGTGCTGAGTATTTCCTCGGTTCGCGAGAGCACGTCGTGCGCCTCCTCGTAATTGCGGAGGGCAAGCTCCGCGACAAGGTAGTTTGTCAGGCACATGGGAGCTGTCAGCGAGTTTTTGCAGGAAACACTTTTTATCGAGCAGTTGAAGCATACGTCGCCGTAGGCCTTGACGGGGAGATCATTGTTGGACGTGAACAGCACGACCTTGATCCCACGGCTGCGCATCCACGCGAGTATGTTGATGCCGATGCGCGAATAACGCGGAAAAATGTAGGCAATGCAAACATCTCCGGCCTCTGCGTTGACTATCTCTTCGGGGTAGATGAGGCCTGTGGTCTGGATAAAATGCACGTTGCGCTTTATCTCGCCCAGGCGCGATACCATGTAGTGTGCAAGCGAGAAGCTGCTGCGCATGCCCAGAACATATATGTTGTTTGCTCCGCTTATCATTTCGATTGCCTTTTCGAGATCGTCTGCATGCAGCCCTGCGAGCGTGAGCTGAATGTTCTTTATATCGGTCGAGAAAGCCTCCTCGAGCAGGTCATTTCCGGATGAAGCGGCCGCGCGCTCGAGCCTGTCCGGCAGCGAGCCTTTGGTCTGTATCTCTTTTTTTATGCTGTCCTGCATCTCGGAAAAGCCGGAATAGTCAAGCGCACGGGCAAAGCGAATGACCGTTGTCGTGCTCACTCCTATCTTTTCCGCCAGCTCCTCAAGCGTGGAAAAGGCAATATCCTCATAATTTTCGTCAACGTAATTTGCGACTACCTTCTGTGAATGCGTCAGTTTGCCGTATGCGGCACTTACTTTTGAGGTGAAGAGCATATTCACCCGTCCTTCCATATGTTCTAAATAATACTTTCCGATACTTATTGTACAATATGCAGGCTGATATTGCAAGGAATGATTTGACGGCGTGTTTTTGCGATGCTATAATTGCATCATTAAAGCTATAATGGAGGGCGAAATATGCCGCTTCCAAACTATCCGTATGCAGGAAAAGATACTCTTACGAAAAACGATATACTCGAAACTCTGCAGCACTGGATAACAGTTATGCAGCTCAAGCCCGGCGAAAAGATATCCGATACGGAGATCGCTGAATACTTTAATGTGAGCCGCACGCCGGTGCGTGAGGTGCTGAAAATGCTCGAGCAGCAGAAGCTCATCTTCACCTATCCCGGCAGGGCGACGATAGTCGCAGACCTTGCGCTGGACGATATCGAGAGCTACTATCTGCCGATGCAGACCCTGCAATGCCTTGCCATTCGCCTTGCGGTGGAAAAGGCCGACGCTGCCGATGTTGAGGAGCTTGAAAGGCTCAATGCCGAGTTCGGCGAGGTCATGGAGAACGCAAATGACGCCGAGAGCATTCTTATGGCCGACAAGAGCTTTCACGAAAAGATACTCGAGATCGCCGGAAACGAATATATCGAAGAATTCTGCTCGGCGCTGTGGGTGCACATTGCGCGGCTGGACTATCTGTTTTTCCGCAATAACACGATGGGCACGTCATATAATGACCACAAGCTTATGATAGAAAGCTTCCGCATGAAGGATCCCTTCGGCGCGGAGCTTGCGATGAAAAATAACTGGAACTATTCGATGCTGGCCGTAAAGGCCGTCAACGATAAGGGCAGCATCACATAAAACCGAATAAATTAAAATGCCGCCGCAGTCAATTGACTGCGGCGGCTGTTTGCGTTTTCAGAATTTAACTATGTCGTCGATCTTTGCCATGTGGCAGCCGGGATAATTATCCTTGACGCGCATGAGGAAGTTGAGCTTGTCGATCCTCTCGCCGGAGCGCGGGCAGCCGTTTTTGATAAACGGTATCTGAAGTCCGACTGCGAGATCCATTACCACGTCGCCGACAACGCCGCCGCTGCGGCCGGAGGTTATCGAGAACAGGCCGTGCTCGTTGGCAAAGCGGTGGGACTCGAGCGCCTCGGAGATTGTGCCGACCTGGTTTGGCTTGAGGATGAAGCCGTCGATGCTGTTGCGCGCATATGCCTTGCGGATGCGCTCGGGGTTGGAAACTGTGAAGTCGTCGGCGATGATGAAGGTACGGGTGATCTCCTTGTGTGCCTTCTCAAAGCCGTCCCAGTCGTCCTCGTCGAGCATATCCTCGATGAACACGAAGTTATACTTTTCGGTCAGGGCCTTGACATAGGCGATGACCTCGTCGGTCGTGACCTGCTTGCCGTTGAGGTAATAGGTTTTGCTCTCGCGGTCGTACATTTCGCTCATGGCGCAGTCGAGCGCGAAGGCGCACTGCTCGGTGTAGCCGCAGTCGTCGATCGCCTTCTGGATGAGGTTCAGGCAGACCTCGGGATCCTCGGAGGGAGCGCACCAGCCAAACGATCCGCCGACACGAGGCTCGGAGCCGGTGTACTCGCGGATGACCTTGCCGAGGCGGTTAAAGACCTTGACGGCTATTTCGACTGCCTGCTCGATATCCGATGCGCGGTAGGGCATGACGATGAACTCGTTGAACGCCTGCTTTATGCCGGCGTTGTTGCCGCCGTTGAGAACATTGAAGGAGGGGATGGGAACGGTCTTGATATCGCCGCCTGCGATGTAGTCGTAAAGCGGACGCTTGAGGCTTGCCGCTGCTGCGCGGTAGGCTGCGACGGAGACAGAGTAGATCGCGTTGCCGCCGAGCTTGGACTTGTTGTCCGTGCCGTCGAGCTCGATCATCTTTCTGTCGATGGCGTCGAGCTCGAGGGTGTCCATGCCGATGAGCGCAGGGCCGATTATGTCGTTTACGTTTGCAACGGCCTTGTGTACGGACATGCCGTCGTACTCGGCAGGGTCGTTATCACGAAGAACGAAGGACTCGTGCATGCCGACGGAGGAGCCGGTGGGAGCTGCGGCGGTGCCGATCGAACCGTCCTCGGTTATAACGTCGACCTCGACCATCGGGCGGCACTTGCAGTCGATGATCTGGCGTGCGTGAACCTTTTTGATGCGGCTGCCCTTGAGCTTTTTGGCAGGCAGCTCAGGAACATACATTATATTAAAATCGCACAGATTTGTGCCGGTGTTGCCGGTGAACACTGCGTCGCCGATCGCGTCGAGCGCTTCAAAGCAGGCGTGGCCGCGCAGGTTTTCAAAAATGTCGATTCCTTTTTCACATGCGGCGTCGTAACTGGTGGAGTCGGTCATGCCGCCTGCAACGACGGTGGTTCCGTCGGTGCCCTCGGAGTCGATGGACAGGCACACGCAGCCGGGGGCCTTTTTGCCGGAAATGGAGTAGGAAAGCGTAAGCTCCTGGCCGGGGCCGCCGTGACCGGTGATGGTGGAGTTATCGAGGATCTTGGTGGTGGCTTCGCCGGAGCACAGCAGGACGCATGGGGGCTTTATGGGGTTGCCGTAGTTCTGTATCTCGCGCGCGAGGGAGGCGAACACCGTTCCGACGTCCTTGGCCTCGCCCTCGAGATAAGAGGTGAGGATTATCGCCGGAATGCCCATCTCCTCGGATATGCGCTTTGCCGTCAGGCAGGAGTCGGGCAGGCTGTTTATAAGGAAATAGGTGTTTTCGGGGAAAGCTTTGGGAGTTTCACCCTCGGGACCTACGTTCATCAGGTAGTCAACAACGCTCTTGGGCAGACGGTCTGCAACGTCGTAATCGCGGATGACCTGACGTGCCTCCTCAAGCGTGGTCTGATCCGGACCCATGGGAGTGCCCTTGTAGTTTTTGTACGGCTCGCCGATATCGCCGGTCGCCGGAGTGCCGACCGCATCGGAGATGCCGAAGCCGATAAGCTCGGCGCCGCGAGAGCGGATGCGCTTTGCGAGCATGCCGCCGTTCATGGCTGAGATGTGGCGGCGGATGGCGTTTATCTCATAAATGCCTGCGCCGGACTTGAGCATGACGTCGGTGGTGTCGATCTCGTCCTGAAGAGTTATTCCCTCGATGGGGCAGCTCATGAGAGCGGACGAGCCGCCGCTTATTACTACTATAAAAAGATCATCCTCGTTTGCACTGTCAACGAGCTTTATGATCTCCTTGCATGCGCGCAGACCCTCTTCGTTGGGCAGGGGGTGACCGCCGACATAGACGTCGGTCTTGCGGAAAACATCTGTGTCTTCCTTTATTTTAACTATGGCAATGCCGCGCGTAAGATGGTCGCCGAGGATCTCGTCAACAGCCATGGCCATATGATTGCAGGCCTTGCCTGCGCCGAGCAGATAGACGTTGCGCTTCTTGCTCAGATCCCAGCGGCGCGAGCCGATGCAAAGTGTATCGCCTTCCATATGTGCGATGCTCTTGATGCGCTCGTAAGCATCGAGATGCTGAAGCGTTTTCTCGGTGATGTCCAGAACGATCTTTCTTCCGTTGATGTCGCCGTGCGACAGTAACGCCTCACGGTTCTTGATCTTTTTCTGCATATGTCATTCCTCCAACAGGTATTATGAACGGTTACGCTCCTGCGATATATCGCAGCGATATAATAAATATAATGACAAACGAATACAAAGTCAAACAAAGCGGCGGATAATTTCGTTTCTCGTTAACGGAGTTATATTTTTTAAAGCCCTTTAACATGCAATTTAAAAAAGATTGTTAAAAAGCTATAAATTTAAGCTTGTCAACAGAAATTTGTGCACAAAAAGTGCAGTATTATTTTGTGCAGAAAATACTAAAATTATTTTTTTAATAATTCAAGTTAATATAGTTATATATTTTTTCATAAAAACAGTTATAATGATAACAACGCGGTATAAACTGTGCATCCCACAAAATACACAAAAAAATGCGCAGCACCGCGAACCTACAAATCCAGAGAGCCTATAAGGAGAGAAGCTATGTCAACGTCATTGATACTGATGATCGTATGCTTCCTGGCACTGATGATAATCGGCCTGCCAATCGCATACAACCTTCTTATCACCACTGTGGTCTACCTGCTTTCGGCAGACCTCAACATTGTCCAGCTTGCGATAAAAATGTACGGAGGCATGAACAGCTTCTCATTCCTCGCAGTACCGTTTTTCGTACTTACCGGCCAGCTTATGCTGCGCGGCGGCCTGCTTGAATCGCTCGTCAAATTCGTTAACGTGTGGTTCGGCAACTTCAAGGGCGCCATCGCTATCGTCACCATCGGTGCATCGCTGCTGATGGGCTCGATCGTCGGTCTGGCGGTCGCATCGGCTGCGTCCCTCGGCGTTTTCCTCATCCCCATGATGAAGAAGGAAGGCTATTCGCCGGCGTACTCGGCTGCGGTCATGTCCTCGGCTTCGCTGCTCGGCCCGATCATGCCGCCGAGCGTGCTGATGATCCTTTACTGCACGGCAGTCGGCAACACCTCGATAGCCGGCCTGTTTATGGCGGCCGTTACCCCTGCTATACTTATAGCTCTCATGCAGTGCGTCATTGCACACCGCACCGCGAAAAAGCGCGGATATCCGTCCTACGGCAAGTCCACATGGAAGGAAAAAGGACAGGCTACCCTCAAGGCTCTGCCGGCCCTCTTCCTGCCGGTCATCATCCTCGGCGGTATATTCAGCGGTATATTCTCGATCACCGAAGCATCCGGCGTTGCAGTCGTTTACAGTGCGATCATCGCTTTCTTTGTAAATCGCTCGGTCAAGCTCAAGGATATCCCAGATATGATCATTGAAGCTGCCTCCACCTCCGGCCTCGTTCTCATCCTCGCCGGCGCAGGTACCGCAATGGCATGGGGCATCGCAAACGAGCGCGTCATGAGCCTGCTCATCGAGCCTCTGAGCCAGATGCCGCAGTGGGCATTCCTGCTGCTTGTCAACGTGCTGCTTATAGTCTGCGGCATGTTTATGGATGACTACGCATCCACCGTTATCCTCGCTCCGATCATCGCTCCCATCGCATGGGCGATAGGCATCAATCCTCTGCACATCGGCCTCGTGTTCTGCATAAACCTCGTCGTAGGTCTTGCAACTCCGCCTTTCGGCGTCACGCTGTTCGTCACCAGCCCCATTGCAGGCGTCCGCATAGAGGAAACGGCAAAAGAAGCCCTGCCATTCCTTTTGACAACGATAGCCATACTGCTGCTCGTGACCTTTGTTCCCGATATCGCTCTGTGGCTGCCGGAATCGATGGGCTACCTCTCATAGTCGTTAGTTAACTGAAAATAACGAAAAATTAAAAAGGAGAAATGAAAATGTCAAAAAGAATCATTGCACTGCTTCTTGCCTTGGTCATGGTGTTTGCACTGTGCGCCTGCGGCAACGGCGGCAACGGCGGTAACAGCGCCGGCGGCGAGGATGTAGGCGACGAGACCTACACCATCCGTATCGCTTGCGAAAACTCCGACTCTTATCCCGCAACTCTCGGTCTGTATCAGATGGAGAAGTACGTTGAGTCCCACACCAACGGCAAGGTCCAGGTAGAGGTCTGCGCTTCCGGCCAGCTCGGCGGCGAGGAAGAGACTCTTGAGCAGGTCGCTCAGGGCAACCTCGAGATGGCAGTTGCATCCTTCGCACCGGTCGTATCCTACGTTCCCGAGTTCGAAGTAATGGACATCCCCTTCGTTTACAATTCCTACACCGAAGCATGGATGGTTCTCGACAGCTATGTCGGCACCAACCTGCTCGATAAGATGGAAGCTCAGGGCCTCAAGGGCATGGCTTACATGGAAAACGGCATGCGCCAGGTCACCAGCAACGTTTCCGCTATCAACAGCATCGCCGATTTCAAGGGCGTTAAGCTGCGCACCATGCAGAATAACAACCACATGGAGTCCTTCTCCGCACTCGGCGCCAATCCCACTCCCGTAGCATTCTCTGAGCTGTACATCTCCCTTTCTCAGAAGGTCGTTGACGCACAGGAGAACCCCATCGCAAACGTCACCGATAAGAAGCTCTATGAGGTCCAGAAGTACCTGTCGCTGACCAACCACATCTATGACGCAATGCCTCTGGTCTGCAACCTCGAGTTCTTCAACAGCCTGCCCCAGGCATATCAGAAGGTCGTTCAGGCCGGCGCTATCTACGCTCAGGAATTCAGCCGCTTCTGCAACCTCGAGCGTGAGGATCTCATCCTTGCCGACCTCGCCGACAAGTACGGCATGCAGATAAATGAAGTATCCGCAGAGGCAAGAGCCGAGATGGCAAAGGTCGCACAGCCTGCCGTTATCAAGCTCGTTGCTAAGGACATCGGCCAGGATGCCGTTGACCAGTACATGAACGACGTTAAGGACGTTCTCGCACAGATTTCCAAGTTCTGATTTTCCTAACGTCTGACCGCTAAGGCGGCGAAAGACACATCCGGAAGGAGAAGACAAATGGTTGAAAAAATAGACAAAGCCCTCGAAGTGGTATTCAAGATAATGAAGGTGCTGCTCATACTCGTGCTGGTATCGATGGTAGTTATCCTCATGGCTCACATCGTATTCCGCTATGTTCTGAACAACTCGCTGACATGGTCGGAAGAGCTGCTGAAGATAATGCTCGTCTGGTTCGGCATGATGAGCGTTGCGGTGCTTGCCGCACGCCGCGAGCACGTCGCGATCGTTGTCTTCAAAGAGCACATGCCGAAGAAGGTTCAGAACTTCCTGACCAAGCTGACTCAGTTTATCATCGTCGGTATCTGCATTCTTATGGTCGTCATCGGCATTCAGTACTGCATGAAGGCCGGATTCCGTCTGACGCCTGCACTCAGGATCCCCTATGCATGGGCTTACGCGGCAATACCCGTTGCATTCGTACCGGTAACGCTCTTTGAGCTGCGCAACTTCATCTGCGATTTCACCGGCAAGGGCAACTATGCCTGCATCGAGAAGCCCGAAGAGGATCTCACCGGCGGCAAGGACGTCGAGCTTTGATGGCAAAATAATTACAGTCGGAGGGGCTCTGCCCCTCCGATTTTCTTATCCTGGAGGACAGCGCAATGTATACATTAGAAAATAAAGACGGCGTGTGCATATATAAAGACACGATGCTCGGCATCGAGCTGCGCCTGCCGGAAGCCAACTGCGCCGGAATGGTGCAGACAAGGCAGCTTGCGGCGATAGACGAAGTGACGGCTATAGAAAAAGCCTTTGCCGAGCCTGTTTCCGGCAAAACTCTGCATGAGATTGTGCGCGACAAGGGCGCGAAAACCGCCTGCGTCCTGATATCGGACGCAACGCGCGGCATTCCCACGGCGCCCATGGCCAAGGTCGCGGTCGATGAGCTTGTCAAGGGCGGCATAGAGCTTGAGAATATCACGTTTTTCGTTGCCATCGGGGTTCACCGCCCGGCAACCGAGGACGAGATGAAGTGCGCCCTCGGCGAGCTTTACGGCAAAGTAACGTGCGTAAACCACACACCGTTTGATAAGGATAATCTTATATATCTCGGCGACAGCTCGAACGGAACGCCCGTGACGGTAAACCGCAGGGCATATGAGTGCGATGTTCATGTTCAGATAGGCAAGGTCGAGCCGCACGAGTTTGCAGGCTTCTCCGGCGGACGAAAGTCCGTGCTGCCCGGCATATCGAGCGAGGAGACGATCCGCATAAACCACCGCCCCGAGCGAATACTTGACCCCAACGCGGCCATTGGCAAGATCGACGGAAACCCCGTGAGCGACGATATGATCGAAGCGGCAGAGCTGTTCGGCATTGACTTCGGCGTAAACTGCATTCTCAATAACGAGATGAAAATTGCCGCCGTTTTCACCGGCAGTCTTGTCGAGTGCCACAGCGCGGCGGTCAAATATGTGCGCGATTATCTCGGCGTCGGCATCGAAAAGCCCGACGTTATCGTGACCTGCCCCGGTCAGCCGCTGGATATCGACTTTTATCAGTCGGCAAAGGCGCTTATAGGCCTTACGGAGATACTCGACGGCGATATCGTGACGCTGCTCACCTGCGGCTGCGCCGAGGGCGTAAATTCCCCGGATATGCTGCGCGCGTTCAGCTCTGGAAAAACGCTGCCGGAGATAGAAAAGTGGACGACGGAGCATTACGAGATCCAGATGGATCACGTCCTGCTGCTTGCGAAGATATACCGCAAGGGCGCAAGGGTAATACTCAGCTGCCCGAACGTGAGCGATGACGAGGCGCGCACGATGCTCATGGAGCCTGTCCGCGATGCGCAGAAGGCACTGGAGCATGCAATGGCTCTGACGGGCAAAGCCTGCCCGAAGGTGCTGTTCTATCCGCGTCCCCAGACGGGACTTCCGTATATAAAATAAAATGAAAAACAGACGGCTCAGCCGTCTGTTTTTGCTTCTTGTCTTTCTATTTCCCAACGCAGAAGCGCTCGAATATTCGGTTAGTGACCTCCTCGCGCACGGTGCGTCCGGTAAGCTCGCCGAGCGCGGCCATGGCGGCCTCGAGCTTGGCGCCGATGCGCTCCATGTCAAAATTCTCGGTCGCATGCAGCAGCTGATGGCTCCACTCATGAGCGAGCTCGATGGTGTCGTCGACCTGTTTGACGCTCATGGCAAGCTGACTCATGTTCATTCCAACATCATGCATGGGAAATCTCCTTTTGTATGGGGCAGTTCAGTGGTTCAGATTTTACTACGCCCGCTCTGCGCGCAGTTGCATAAGAAAACGGGTACGAGTCTGTGCGACCCGCACCCGTTCACTGGGGGCTGTTTGTGACTACCATACTATCCGTGGTTGCACTCGGTGCATCCAGAAGTCCGGCGAGCGGTGCAAAAGCGCTCATAGACGGCGAGTAAGTAACAAGCGTATTACAGATGCTTCTCCAGCAGCGCCTGCAGCCTCGCCTTGGGTAGAGCGCCAACCGAGCGGTCAATCTCCTCGCCGTTCTTAAACACAATCAGCGTGGGGATGCTCATGACGCCATACTTCATGGCCAGGTCCTGGTTGTCGTCGACATTGCATTTGGCAACGGCAAGCTTGCCCG
>OGYL01000503.1_pt1 | contig 30994 bp, 24 predicted proteins | sample 1576541 | NCBI WGS metagenome assembly OGYL01 (sample SAMEA3541551, study PRJEB24748) | human gut metagenome | biome: human gut; feature: human-associated habitat; material: faeces | place: China | collected 2012 | reverse complement strand
TCCGGTACTTCCTCCGCAGCGTGCTCCCGCCACAGCGCATCCCCGTTATTCTTCATAGCGTTGCCCTCGGTAAGATCACGATGATCCGCACCCGTTGTCTGCTGCCCTGACATCATCTCAGTCCCCACCGACAACAATCTCTCCGGAATCAGGCTGATTCCCGTCTCCGGCAACACCGGGCAGCACAGCCGCACGAACACGATTCCCCATAACAGATAGGAGCACCATTTTGGTGCTTTTTGCAACAAAAGTCTGGCGAGGAGCACCAGTAGCACGCAGTATCCTCCCACCAGACTTAAGTTCCAAACACCGTCAAATATTCTGTAGATATTCTCACCCATAAGCCCCTCCTGTCCTGCCCCCCCGGCAAGGCATAGTCGATGTTTCATAGACTCTTTGTAATTATAGTCTACATTCTACCGACCCATCTGTCAAGTAAGAAATCTGATTCCTTTAAAGTTGAAAACGGATGTACTCCCGGTATTTCTGAGCACTCCCCGCGCCCTCTGTTTTCCGGAAGACATCGTACACCATCCGGTACTCTCCCGGCTCCAATACTCCGTAAAGCCAGTCCCATTTGTAAAAGTTTGAGACTTCCTCCCCGCAGCCCACCGTATGACCTATCATCGTAAATCCGTAATCGTCTATGATTGTCTCCGCATCCTGCCATTCTCCTTCGATCCTGCGCTGTAGAATATAGGCATCTCCATAGGTCACCTCTGTCCCGGCATCCTCATCCTCCCGCCGGATGACAATACTGGCGCCTATATTGGAAATATCCCGCAGGGTCACAGTCACACCCGCCTCAGGGTCATAAATCGTTTCTGCCTGATTCTGTTGTCCCTCTTCTTCCGGATTCCAGTCACTTACTGTCAGCTCCGGCTCTTCTTCCGAGCGCAATACCTCCGCATGCATTTCAAAATCCAGCACGCAGTCTCTATGGATTTCCTCTGTCTCCCCGGTAGTCATGGAAGTGCCGGTCCCCCGGAACGAGATCACTGTCTTTCCATCTCCAATGGTCACATCCGAAGTGACATATAACGGTTTCCGATACTGTTCACTGATCCACACAAAAACCTCATTGGTTGCTTCCCAATACTGCCGCAGTTCCTCACCATACTGCTTCGCATACCCCTGTCCGATGTGGGATCTGCTGCGAATGGAGCAGATGGGATAGGACCGGTAGAGATCTTCACTACGATCATGGCTGAATCTGATCTGTATCTCCGGATGCTCATACAGCCATAACTCACGTCCGCCCAGAATCCCTGCCGCCAGCACCACCACTGCCAACACGATCAAAATAACATGCCTTTTCTTTTTACCGTTCATTTCCGCCCCTCTCTTTCCCGTGCTTACTTCTGCACCGCTTCCATCAGACGCTCCTGCCAGTCATAGAAAGCCTGGCCGTCCACCAGGCAGCGTTCGTCCTCACCTATCCATAATCCCTGTTCTTCCGACGCGTAGCGAAAGATCCTTGTCTCACCGTCTGCATAGACAAACTGAAAATATCCCACACCTTCCACCATCTCTTCCGGCAGGATTGGATCTGACGTCACTTTTCCGGAAAGCTGTATAAATTCCTGCCACAGCTGCTCTACGGTATCGACATCTTCCACATAATCGTAATCCTCCGCGCAGAAGCTGCAACCGATCTTCTGCGGGCACTCCTCCGGCAAAAAAGCCGCGCAGAATGCTGTCTTTGCTTCATTCTCCAGCATTCCCGGATACCATATATCCGCTATGGCATAGGCTTCTTCCGGTATTGCCGCCGGATATAAAACGTAGCTGGCGGGATTCTCTACGGATATCATCCCTTTTTCCACATTCTGTACCGCCTGATAAATCGCTACGGTAGTCTGGGCATCCGGGGTTCCGATCCAGCCAGCCCCTCTTCCCTCCTTCAGAAATCCTCTGCTTGCTCCATAGGTAAAGAAATAATTCTGCGGTTCCTCTCCCTCTCCGGCAAAAGATATCTGCCCGTGGAAAGAGCTGCCGTGGATCCAGGGCAGTACCCGATAATAATAGGTTCCGTTGACGCTCACCTGTACCTCTTCCTGCTTCCCGTAGGCGTTCTCCTTCGGCATCTGAATCCCCGGCACCGTGAAATCCACCGTTTTGCGGAATTCGATGAGATTCAGCAGAAGTACCACTACCACCAATACGATTGCACTGAGAAAAATGGTTGCTTTTACGTTAATCTTCTTCATAAGCCCCTCCTTTGTTTCCCTTCTATCTATATTGACGACTTTTATACTCCGTTTGTTACAAACAGCATAACAAAATTTCACCCCTGAATCTACTACTTTTTCACCCAAGCGACCGCTTTCTGTTATTTCTGGTCTTTTTATAACATAACCACTGTAAATGCACAATTGAGCAGATGGAAACTTAACAGTCTGGAACTATAAAACTGGCGGCATCGGTTTCCCGGTGTCGCCAGTTTATTGTCACTCTATTTTACAAGTGGCTCATAATAGAGCACTGTCTTCTCAGGATCTTTTCCGCTGATCTCCACACCGTCCGCCGTCGTTCCCTGGAAGCCGTCGGATGCGCCGATATAGAGAATGCGACCGTCCGGTACGAGGACCGCACAGGTACCTTCCGTACCGCAGGGCATCTCCCAGTTCTCCTGCACTCTGGTGAATTCCGTCTCACCCAGGCGATAGGTGTCCACGCCGTTGTATCCCCATAGGATAAAATCTGCCGTCTCACTCACACCTGCTGCCACCATTTTCCACGGGTAGATCGTATCGGCACTGCAAACAACATTCTCACCTCCAGCCACCGGAACAAACCTGAGGCTTTCCGAATCTACTGACACTAATGTCATAGCTATATTCCCTGCTGTCGCATCGCCCACTGCCTGTGCAGCCGCATAGACTTTGCCGTCCTTGCCCTGTCCTAATGCTCCGGCACCTTGTACGGCATAGCTGTTGTCATCCGCCACGTTTCCGATCAGTTCTCCTTCCGCAGAATAGATCCGCACATAACTGCCGTCCTCCTGCATCCGCATCCGCACATATAATCTGCCCTGGGCATCTATCGCCATACTATCAACGATATTCCATTCCCGCTCTCCTACGGTAAAACTGTTCAGAAGCTTTCCCTCCGGGCTGATATGATAGATTACAGGCAGCCAGCCGTGCTCCGCTCCCGGTACAGCCAGTCCCTTCAGTCCCGCATAGATGCTGCCGTCCGGTGCCGTGCACAGACTGTAGACCTCTCCGTTTTCTGCAAAATCTTCAAAAAACGTCTCTGGCGTTCCGCTGCCGTAAGGCAGATATTCCACTCTCGCCTGTCCGTCCGCAGTGAAACCGCCCACATACAGACCGTTCTCTGCCACTGCCGCACAACGGATACTTACGTCTCCCTCATAGGCGACCTGCCATTCTTGTGCTGCCGTATCTGCCCCCGGGACTACACTTGCCTCTCCTGCGTCCTGGGTCTGTTGCGATCCGCTCTCCTGTGACATATCACCCGGTAATGCACTATCTTCCGTCTTCACATATTCATAGTCGCCCGCCTCGATCTCTTCTGTGATTTTCGCCAGACTATAATCTCTCTTCTCCCGGAAATCGATCAGCTCCAACAGTTCCTCCTCCGTCATTTCCTCTTCCGGCAGGAAAAAGGTACTCCGCGCTGCATAGAAAGCCACGCCCTTTTTGTATTTTTCAGGACTATCAAGCATGGCAAGTTCCTTTTGGGGGAAATATCCTTCCTCCAGATAGGCCTGCCTCAGTTCTTCCAGCCTGTTTTTTTCGCCGTCCGTAAGCGGTCTGCTGTAGCTATCCGCTGCAACATCTGCATCCTGCAACCCGGAAAAATATGTTTCCAGTTTTTCATGATTCATGCTCTCCATCCGCGCCCGGTACAATCCCGATGCCGTCACGGTAACGGAGGCCAGAAGCAGACAGGCTGCTGCCGGGATCACGATTCGTCTAAAGCCATAATGGCGTACCGTTTGATTCACTCTCTTTCCATCCGTGTTTTTGCTGTCCTTCTTCTCTGTTTCCAGTCCGTCCAAAATATTTTCCACTTTCGCATCCAGAGACTCCGGCACTGCCATCCGTTCCGCCTCCGCCATTTTTCTTATTTTTCTGTCTATAAAATCATCTCTCATATAAGCCTCTCCCTTAACTGCTCCTTCGCCCGGTACAATCTCGATTTTACGGTTCCCTGCCTGCATTCCAATATCCTGCTGATCTCCGGGATTGTGCACTGTTCATAGTAAAACAGTACGATCACATCCCGGTATCCGCCATCCAGCTGCATGACAGCATCCCACAGTTCATGGTGTTCGTCATAAAATGCCGGGGACAGATTCTCTTCCCATGCCACCGCACCGGTCCGCTTATTTTGCCGATAAATCTTTTTCGCTTCATTTACCGTAATCTGTAAGATCCAGTTTTTAAAGCTGTCCGGATCCCGCAGTGTCCTTAACTTTTCATAGGCATGCAGTACCGCTTCACTGACAGCGTCCTCCGCATCTGTACTGTTATTCAGAATAGAATATGCCAGTCGGTACATATGCAGGGTATAGCCCCGCACTTCCCGCGCAAATTCCTCTTTTGTCATAACTGACAAGGTAACACCTCCTTCTCTTCGCCGGCTTCATACTATATGAGTCGCCGGACGGTAAAAAGGTTCCCAAATGTTTAAAAAGGCACCGGATGTTCCGATGCCTTTCATCACTTTTATTACATATCAATCAAAATCGTCCATTTACCATTTCGCTTACCATTCTCCCGGCAGATGTACCCTTTCTCCTGTAACTCTATTGTTCTGCGCTTAATCGTCCTCTCTGATTTCCCGGAAAGTTCTGCTATCCCCTTCTGAGTGATTGTTGGTTCTGCTTTGAGAATATTCAAAAGTGCCATTTCTTCTAGCGTCAAATCCAAAGTGCCATTTTGGCACTTTGGGCTCTCATTTTTGGCACTTTGAACACTATTTCCCTTTCTATAATCAAGATGCATATATCTGTTTTTCAATTCATGGTGTTTATTCAACAATAAATTTTCAAAAAACATTTCCAGAAATTCGGTAGTTTCATACACATTGTTTTTCCAATCATTGTAATTGGCTCTGACTAATGCATTTCTGAAGAACCATGAATTTTCTGCAAATGCCCTATTACTGATTTGAAAGCCAAAGGTCTTTAAATACTTGATGATAAATACTGCTGTTGTTCTGGTATTTCCCTCACAGAACGGATGAATTTGCCATATATCGGATGTAAATTTTGCAATATGCTTCACACATTTTTCCAAAGACAAGCCCTCGTAAGAAAAATCTTTTTCCTGTTGGAAATCATATTCCAATGTTTCTCTTATACTATCAAAAGATGCATAGATAACCGTATCACCTTTTAATACCCATTCCTTTTTTGTTATATTATAATCTCTGATTTTTCCTGCCTGTTTAAATACACCGGAAAACAGTCTTGCATGAATATTTCTAAACTCCGCCGATGAAAACTGAAAAGTTTTCTCCCCTAAAAGCTTTGCAATCCTTACAGAGACAATATCCGCCTCTTTCTCATCAGTTTCTATCTCACTTCTATCAGCTCTGACCTCATAATAGGTTTGAATTCTTTTATCTGCATCAGTAATACTGATTTTTCCTTCGATGTGCTCTTTTGCAGTGTTTAAAAGGTATTCCGATACTTTTAACCCGTCTACACTCTGGAGCCCGATTGCTGTTTTCCAGGCATTACTCTTTTCTACCTCATTCGGTTCCCCCTGACGGATATATTCATCCAATTCAGTCTGCCAATTCTTAATATCACTCATAAATTATCCGTCCTTCCCAATCTAAAATATCTTTTCATTTTCCAGCAAAAAATCTAAAATATTTTTTTGCCGTATACCTCCTCTGTTAATGTGCAATAAGGAATCCATAGACAGTATCATTTTTTCATAATTGTCTGCAATTGCTTCTAGAGGAGCAAATTCCCGATTTGTATTTTCAGGTGTAAGAATATAGCATACCTGAACGTACAGTCTTTCATCCCGTCTGTTTGCCACAAAGTCCACTTCCGTAGTGCCTTGTTTTCCGATATTTACCGCGTACTCTCTGCGAAGAAGTTCCAAGTACACAATATTCTCCAATACTCCTGCAATACCATTGTCTCGGTATCCCATAACCGCATGTCTGATTCCAAGATCGGACAAATAATACTTTTCCTGTGTTTCCAGTATTTTCTTTCCCTTAATATCAAATCGCGCTACCTTTGCAATCAAAAACGCATTTGCCAAGGCCTTCAGATAATTATAAACAGTCTCTGTACTTAGCTTTCGTCCCTGACTTTTTAAAAAGTCAGAAATCGTTTTTGCCGAAAATGTATTTCCAATATTATCCATGATATATTTGACAATATTTTCCAATAATACGGTATCCCTGATATTATTTCTTGCAATTACATCCTTTAACAGCACTGAGTTATAAATATCCTGAAGGTATTGTATGATTCTGTCTTCCTCCCATGTCATCTGATGAATTCCCGGCAAACCTCCAAATCTGACATAATTGGCAAAATGCTCCTGTCGTGTCAGTCCAGCCTCTCCTTCGTTTGTCTCGGCAAACTTAAGATATTCCTTAAAGTCCAACGGATATACTCTGATTTCCACATATCTGCCGGCTAACAATGTAGCCAGTTCACCGGATAGCAGTCTTGCATTTGACCCAGTCACATAAATGTCACAGTCCATATCCACACGCAGAGAGTTAATTACCTGTTGCCAGCCATCTACCTCCTGTATCTCATCCAGAAGAATGTACAATTTTCCAGTTGTCTTGTCTCCAAGCTCTATCAGGTGTTGATACAATGCTCTGTATTCCTTCAAGTATTCGTATCTTAACGATTCAAAATTTATATATATAATATTATCCGGAGTCTTACCTATGTTAAGCAGTTCCTGCTTTGTCAGTTCCAACAAAGCACTTTTCCCACTTCGCCGCATCCCGGTAATTACTTTTATAACGGGTTTATCCATAAAATCTTTGATAATCTTCATATATCTGGGTCGAGCAATCATTTCATCCACCTCCGTTTCTTTTATTATAGAACTTTCAGTGTAAAGTAGCAATAGTTTCTCATATGTGAGAAACTATTGCTACTTTGTGCTGTATCTTCTTTTCTATTATATTTTTTTATGGTTCACTTGATAGGTGAAAAGCGATATTTACGAATATTAAGACTATATCAGTCCATAAGCTGTGCACGAATACCATGTAGCATCACTGTATTCTGCCATCCGCCGCCTCCACAGGTACCAGTATGCAATATCCCCATACTTCCGCCCGCAGGTACTGCCCCGGTCTCCATAGTAATATCCGATGGATATTCTAAGATTCCTGTAGAAAGCTCTTTTTCCGTCCACAGATGCACTTTCAGACTCCGGTTATTGATCTCTGTCTCAATATGACAGCCGGTCACAAATCCTGCCGTATATCTTCTTGTCTCCGGCAATGTCGTAAGCCCGTTCTTATAGTATACCGGGAACACTTCCACTCCATTGGAAATATCCGGTGAACGCAAGATCCTGAACGCAGGACCAGTCATGGATTCAGGATCAAATCCCACACATACGTCCATATATTGTCCGGCACTTCCAAAGCCCTGACCGAATGTCTTCGCGGGATCCAATAATATCTCCGTTTTCATATTGCCAGCTTCTTTCTGAAATGTATAAAACAACATCACCCCTTGTATAGCAGGCATCAGGCCTGCCCCTACACAACCGTTTCCCGCCATACGATATACCCATGGCATATCAGGCAATTTCTGTTCCCATTTTCTCCACTCTGTAAGAGGTTCCCGCGGTGTATAAAAATCTCTTGTCCACCACCCTGACCGAATCAGTGGCTGACGTTCAGTTGGGAAATTCGAAAAATCCGTCTGGATCTGACACGGATTAGTAATCATATTTGCGTTCATTTCCTTACAGGCACACAATTCCACCGTCTCTGCAGGTAGACTGCAGTTTAGTTTTGGTATGATCTGAACATACACTGCTGCACCAATCGCCTCATTTCCGGGGAAATACTCGAGGTTCTCCACACCGGGACGACTGACAGAGACTCGCTGACGCTCTCCATCCTTCTCCAATTCCCAGGAGATCAGCGAGGCATCCTCTGCCCCTTTCCTCTCCAATTCATAATGAAGTACAAATTTTCCCGACTGCCATAGGATATGAGGATGCTGAATCCACCCCGGTGCGGGACGAGTCGTTGGTGTCACCGCAACCTCAGCCATTGCCATCAACCCGGTATCCGTACGTGCGAGCAATATGCCCTGTAAGATGCCGGTCCCGTCATTTTCCCCACTGAGTATCAGTGTGTGACCCTGCTTCAGCAGACTGATTCCCAATTGCGCTTCCTCATCTCCGACCATCTCAAACGTCAAATTCAATTTTTCCGTTATCTCCCCACTGAAATATCTGGCTGTGACACACACGTTTCTACTACGATGTTCTTCTGTTAATGTCAGCATGCTTTGATTTAATACCAACTGTATCGGCAACAATTCTTTTCCGCTCGCCTTTCCCTCTCCAAGAGGATCCCAACCATCGGTTCCGCACAATAAATTTCTGATATTATACTTTGTCGCTTCCCCTTCTGTCAGAAAAGCTGCTAATCCCGGCTTACCGGTCAGATCCACTGTATGTTCCGCTGGCCCTATCGGTGTATCGTTCCCATACACATAGCATACTGTCTCAGGTTGGGGATAGCGCGTCCATTGCACCCATAATGGTCGTGAGTGATCTGTACTCTCGTCCCTCATGTCCTCAAATCTGCAATTTATCACATATATTGTTCCCTGTCCCTTCATGAAATACTGATCTGCACCGTTGCGGTCCCGATGTCCGCGAATGCGGAACCGGCAATCCAGAAAAGCACTCCCCGTGCCATCTGTCGCAGAAATCGGGCATTCCCCATAAAAATCAAAATCACATCCTAAATACACTGCGTTGCCGTTCAGAGCATCATCTGTAGATTCAAAATGACAATTCTCATAGAGACTTCTCCTGGCACCGCAAATGGGACAAAGATTCAGGCGGCTGACAAAGCGACAGTTTTTCGCATAAAACCGGTCTCCTTTCACATCTCCCAATTGTGCCTGTGTAATCGCCGCGCAGCGCTTTTTCTTATTCTTTGATATATCCCCCGGATAATTCAGGTCCACATTACAATAATTTCCAATGGTAAGATTCTCTAGATACAATCCATCGCCTTCAAAGTGTAGCATGGTGTAATTACCGATGCAGCCATGGGATTGTCCTTTGTTGGCTGCAATTACAACCTCCTCCGGATGTTCAGATAATCCGATGAGGCGCAGCCAGTTACAGCTTATTTTCTGCTCATAGGGCAGGAAATCCCCCTCTGCTCCACGGAATATTTTCTGATCCTCCGGGTCATGCAGCCAGTAGACATCCGGCATCAGATACACTGTCATCGGCGCTTCCTGTGTTCCGTCCTGTATTTTCCCGGAATGGAAAAGCTCTTGCCACGAACGAAAACACCATGTACTTCCTGGATCTGCATTTCTGTCTAGCATAAGGTGCTTCTCATCCAGTTTTTCTATCATTGTATTTTTGTCTATCATCCTTCAGCCTCCTCGGTTATCCTTTCACGGATCCAACCATCATTCCCTTGACAAAATATTTCTGTAGGAATGGATACAGCACCAGAATCGGTGCCGTTGCCACTACAATGGTAGCATATTTGATAGCTTCCGCGATCAGTTCCGTATCCGAATCTCCCATTCCCGATAATCCACTGCTCAGTATCAGAATCTGGCGGATTACCAGCTGCAGCGGTTCTTTGTTATGATCATCCAGATAGATCATGGCACTGAACCAGGAATTCCAATGTCCGACACCGTAGTACAGCACAAGTACTGCCATGGTTGGTTTCGTCAGAGGTACCATAATCCGTGTCAGGATCGTAAAATGATTTGCCCCGTCCAGTCGGGCAGATTCCTCCAGGCTGCTGTCTATGGATGCCATTGAAGTACGCATAATGATCAGATTAAATGTGCTGACTGCTCCCGGCAACAAAATTGCCCATCTCGTATCATACAATCCTAACTGTTGAATATTCAAAAACTGCGGAATTAGTCCCCCGGAAAAATACATTGTAAACATAATCAATACTGTAATGGTCTTTTGCCCAGGCACATCCTTTCTGGACAAGAAATAGGCCCCCAGTACCGTCGTAACGAGATTAATCAATGTTCCGGCAATCACATAAAATATAGTATTAGCATATCCAATCCATATTCTGGAATTAGAGAAAACTTTCCTATAAGCCTCCGTTGTGAATCCCAATGGGCGGAACAAAATTCCCGGATGCCCCATGAGTAATGATGCTTTACTGAAAGATGCACATATTACATACCAAAATGGATATATGCATATGATCATCATTAAAACCATAAAACATACATTAAATATGTCAAATATTTTTTCTCCGCTACTTCTCCTGATCGTTCTGTTCAATGTCTTCATTTTCATCTGTTCCTGTTCCTCCTAGCCTTGTTACCTTTTACCATAAACTGGTATCGCTGACCTTCTTACTAATATGGTTTGCCAGAATGACCAATACGAAATTCACTACTGAATTGAACAGACCTACCGCAGCAGAGAAGGAATATTGTCGATCCACCAGACCCATGCGGTATACATACGTCGAAATAACATCAGCAGTCTCATAAATACCTTCGTTATACAACAGAATGATCTTCTCATATCCAACACTCATTACCTGTCCCAGTCTCATGATCAGCATAATAATGATCGTCGGCATGATTCCGGGCAATGTGATATGCAGCATCTGTTTCCATCGACCGGCTCCGTCAATCTGCGCTGCTTCATATAATTCTGTATCTACTGCTGTCAGAGCCGCCAAGTAGACAATCGAGCCCCATCCTATCCCCTGCCAGATGTCGCTGATCACATAGATTGGCAGGAAATTCTCAGGTCCACTTAACAGGTTTTTGCCGCTATAGTTAAACAAATGAACCAGAATCTGTGTGATGAATCCCTCCGGTTTTATAAATTCCCGAATCATAGAACAAATGACAACTGTGGAAATAAAATGTGGCATATAGGTAATCGTCTGCGTTATACGCGAAAAATTTTTGCTCCGCAGTTCATTCATCAGCAATGCGAGAATGATCGGTGCCGGGAATCCAAATACAATCGTTGCCAGACTGATCTTCAGAGTATTCCCCAACAATCTCTTAAAATAAATACTTTGAAAAAAGCTGATAAAATGCTGTAATCCTACCCAGTCGCTTCCTGAGATTCCTCTTCGTGGGCTGTAATCCATAAATGCGATGATCAATCCGTACATCGGTTTATAATGGAATAATAGATAGTACAGAAGCACCGGGAGTACGAGCAGATACAGTTCTTTCTGCTTCCATATCTTTTTTAATGTTGTCATAGCATTTCTCCTTGTAAATCTCTCATGCACAGTGTTTAAGATAACCCGTAATACAACAAACGGCCGCACCGGATTCCTCCGGTCCGGCCGTTCGGGATATTATCTTTCGTTATACCGATCCAATGCAGACTGATATATTCCAATCATGTCATTCATTCCCATATCATTCAGCTGTTTGATATAATTATCCCATTCTGTGTCCACATCCAACACTTGTGTATAGAACTTCGCACTATATTCCGAGATAAAAGTATTCATCTGTGTACTCAGCACACTGTACTGTTTACTTTCATCTTCCTTCAAAGTGATCGGTGGAATCAATGTCTGCTGACTTTCATTTCCATCTGCCCAGTCATGAAGTGCCTGTTTCTGTTCCTCTGTCTCATAATATTGGAAAATATAGTTTGCATCCTGTACAAACGGGCCCATTCCATTGGCCAGGCCGTTATAAGTCATTGCCGTTGACACGCTCCAGCCGTTCGGATTATGCATGATCTCATCCGTATAGGTCGGAATACCGTCCACCATAGTATATGCTTCACCCTCTTTACCATAATTGATCATATAATGTCCTGACTGGCTGTAACAATAGTTGAGGAATTTTGCGGCAAGTTCAGGATTTTTACAGTCTGCTGTAATAACCGCCGATGCATTACTGGTAGTAGCATAATCGTATGAACCACCACCATACATTACAGTATCTCCGCTGTTCATTACCGGGAAAGACGCTGTTGCCATCTTAAAATCCGGGTTATAAGCCTGAGGATCCGCAGCCACACTCTTGATCATACTTCCCAGAAAGCTTCCGCCTGCGCCTACGGTAACAGCCGCCTGATCGTTCATAATATAGCTCATGGCAGTTTTCTTGTCGCAAGTCAACAGTTCTGCGTCCAATAGCCCTTTATCAACCCATTCGTTTGCTCTCTTCATCAGCTCTTTATATGCTTCCTGTGTATAGCCGTTTTTAATCTCTCCAGTCTGGTCATCCACATACATTCCGGCACGAATACCGTATGCACTTCCCATGAATCTCATCAAATATTCCAGCGACTGTACTACCATCGGCTTCTCAACACCATACTCTTTTAATGCAGTCAATGCTGCTTCCCAATCATCAAGTGTCTCAAGCTTACCCGTATATCCTGCCTTTTCCAACAGATCAGCACGATACATAGGACCTGTAGTACACTGGAGATAAGTGTTGCCGCGAATAAACGGGAAGCAGTAGTAGTGACCATCGTCATTTTTGACCTCTCGGTCTACTGTAGGATTATCCTGCAGATACTGCCACAGATCTGCTGCCGCACCGTACGGCTGTACGTAATCATCAAGGATTGTCAATACTCCTTCCGCCTCAGCAGCAGCCGGCCCACCGGTATAGTTATTCGTCCATTCCCATACAATAATATCTGGCAGAGAGCCGCTTGCAATCATTGTAGAGAATTCTTCACTGGAACTTCCCTCTGTAGGCTGAATAAATTCTACCTTGATACCTGTCATTTCCTGCCAGTTCTTAGCCCACAACGTTTCATTGGCGGATGCCGCTGCATCGCTTGCCCAGTATTCCATCCACACGGTCAGAGTCTCGCCCGTATCTTCCATAGGATAGGAGACATAATTGCTTCTGGGAATTGTCAGTTCATCTCCTTCTTTTTTATTCAGAGAATCCAGAAGTTCATAAGCGGGCTCTGTCATCGCTTCAGATGTCTGTTCGTTTTGTGTCTCTATAGCCTCCTTTGTTTCTACATTATCTGTATTGCCACATCCGGTTATCATAGCCGCCATAGTAAGAAGTGCTGACATTAAAATACTGATTGTCTTCTTTTTCATAGGTTGTCCTTCCTGAATCTTATTTTTGTTTCCGGTTCAGACTGCGCAGTCTTTTGTGTACGCCTTTATCTTACCGATGCTCGCTTACACCTTCAAGTGACAAAAAATTGTGTCCATACTATTCTTTTTCTCCCGATAAGTGACAAAAATTATTGTCCATCCTTCCACTGGCTAGGTGTCATTCCTTCGCTCTGTTTAAAACTGCGAAGAAGTGTTCTGACGCTTCCGAATCCTGCTTTCTCTGCCACATCGCTTAGTCCATCATCCGATGAACAGAGAATTTCTTTTGCTTTCTGAATTCTCTGCTGTGAAATGTATGTTGGCAATTTTTGCCCCTTTACACTACGGAACGTCTTAGACATCTGGACCGATGATATCTGAAAATGTTCTGCTATTGAGGTCACATTCAGATTGCAGTCCGCAATATTCTGCTGTATATACATTATGATTTTTTCACACAGTTCCTTTTCCTCTCTCCTATCCTCGACCTGTTCCTTCTGAAGCCTTTCACATACTCGGTACATTCTCTCAATTAGTGCCTGCTTTCCATGGCATTCCTTTCCGCGCAAATACAGATACTCTTGAAAATCCTGTGTGTGTTCCAATGCCTTAAGCATGGAACACTGCAGGTCATATTCCAAATATCGAATCACTTCTGTATGATTGCTGCTATTATTACGTTCATTCTGTTCATACAGATTGCTGATAATTTCTTCTGCACGCACAACATTCTGCTGTCGAATCTGCCAAATCAGTTCCCGCTCCGTCTCCAGCGGATAATAGTATCCGTACTGTGGTCCTACTTTAACGTCTTCATAGAAAACAGTATCTTCCAATTCATAGATTCTCTTGGTCTCCATGGTGTATATTGCCTGCTGATATGCATCTGCAATCCCTTCTCTTCCACAACAGATTTGTCCCGCAGACACAGTATATCGTATGTCCATATGTTCATCCATGAATTCCTGTAACTGCATTACTGTTTCCAATGTAATATCTCTGTTGTGTATGGTCTCGTTTTCCGGGAAATTCACAAGGATTACCAACACTTCGCTGACGATCATGGGATATACCATACATCCATTGTTCTGGAACAATTCATGACTCACATTTTCTACAATGAACTGCACAAATTCAAGATCCTTCTGTTTTTCATGGACTTGATCCCATTCCTTACTGCCATCTCGTTCAATCTCTTCCATATAAAAAAGCAAGATTGTAAATTGTTCGCCACACCAACGAATACCACACATTTCTTCTATCAATTCCACATTTTCCGGCACTTTCCCTTGCAATAATTTCTCCAAATATTCCTTTTGAAAAATAAGATTCTGACGCTGCAGTCTGTTACCTGTCTCCTTTAGATTCTGACGCATCTGGTGAAAATATCCATCAATCATCTGGAATTCATTGCCGACTCCCCTTTGCGACGATTTAATCTCCAGCCGTTCCAACAGTTTTGTTACATGACTGTAATTTCTGCGGAGAAAATAGATCATTAGCAGAATCCCAATAGTCGTAAAGCTGACCAGGATCAGACTTACCCTCCACTGATAGCCTTTCAGTTCATGAAAATAGTCCTTTCGTCGGCTCACCAGAATCTTGTAATTATTGATACCTTCATAATAATCTAACTGTACCGTCTGATCTGCTTCTGCCAAATGAACGCTCTCAGTTTTCTCCGTAATCGCAGACTGTAGATTTTCCTGATCTTCAGCGCTCCATTGGCTTCCGTTTTGATCCATAAGGAAGATATCTCCGTCCAGTGCCAGACATACGCTCTCATCCTGGGAAGGGAACAGGATTCGCTGCAGTTGCGACCGTTCATAAACAAAGAAAATATTGATTTGTGTGCGATCCCATTTTCTATCTTGTATTGTTCCCGCAAAGAAGACATATTGTTCATTTCCATACTTCATAGTAATACTGTTGTAAGTTCCCTGCAGCAGTTCTATCCATTGTTCTTTAGGTATTCCTCCATACTGGCTTTGATAGGTCCGCCAGTAATTCTCCTCTGTATTTGCAGAATCGCTGGAAACAATGTACTCATCATCGACAAAACATAACAGAATAGATGCATAATTGCCGTTGATCTTCTGATATTCTCTCAATAGCTCACACAATGTATATCGGGAATACTTTGTAGCCCCGGTCGCACTTCCCTCTTTTCCATGGTAAGAATTTTTGCCGAGAAGAATGGTATCTTCCTGTGCCAGCACAGAATAAGACAGGTCCCGCATAGTCTCTTCTATGTTTGTCAGATTATCACAGATCTGCTCGACAATCTTCTCGTTCTCCGTTTCCTGATTGCGTAACAGAATCCGTTTTCCTTGCCAATAGGTAATGCTATTACATAGCAAAAATACCAGCATGACTGCTACATATGATATCATCCATTTCCAGAAGACACTGTTTTTTCCCATAGCCTGCCACCTCATATTGATAACATCTTAGTGTTTCATTATACGTGTAGCATAGCAAGAAAGTAAAGTGACAGTTTTACAATATGCAGTGACAAAAAGCTCCTCCACCATGCCGGATACCGATTCAATCATATGCTATGCAAAAGCTCCTCTTGACCCACGAGTTAGTCTATGCTAATATAACAATTGTTATGGAGACAGATCGTAAGAAAATCACGGAAGAAAACTTAATCCGCTGCGGTAGGGAAGAATTTCTGGAAAAAGGCTACGCCGGAGCAAACCTCCGGGATATCTGTAAACGGGCCGGAGTTACTACCGGGGCTTTTTATTTCTCTTTTGAAAATAAAGAGGCACTGCTGGGGGCAATTCTGGATCCCCTGATTGCCGAATATCAGAAAATGATGTATGAAATTACCAAAAGAGAACAGGAACATCCTGAGACCGCAGAGCAGAATGAACGTGAGATCATGGAATATATCTGTGCGCACAGGCAGGAATGTGAACTGGTCCTGGAGAAATGCTCCGGCAGCAAATACGAGTCCTTCCGGGATGTCGTCTTCAACAATATGTTCACGGCCTTTCAGGGCTATTACGAAAAACAACTGGGCTATGTGCCCGATAAGGAATTGTTACGAATCCTTGCATCCATGAGGTTACATGGATTTCTGGAATTGATCAAGGGAGATTATGATATGGAACACCGTCTGTTCCTGACGAAAGCCATCGGCATCCACGCCGATGCCGGAACGCAGGGTTTAATTGCATATTTCAAGAGTAAGAAGGATGCTCACCGTTAATACGGTGGGCATTTTCTTTTATAAAAAATAACAAATATAACTTTTGTTATATTGGAAAAAAGGAGATTAGTTATGAACAAAAACGTAAACTACGGAAACTGGGTACCCGAAAAAATGTTGGCGCTGTGCTATGTTGCTGCAGCCGTGCTCGGCATTGCCGCCTGCGTGACCGGACCGGTGCTGCATCTTGCCATTCCGACATGGATTCTGGGCATCCTTGCCGCGATCTGCCTGATCTATGGCATCTACATGCACATCTGTCATGAATTGTTTGCCTTTGGAAAAGGCAACATGATGGCAAAAGTCCACCAGCACCTTGTAGATCACCTGGAATGGGATGGCGAAGGCACGCTGCTTGACATCGGCTGTGGTGCTGCTGCCCTGACGATCCGCTGCGCTAAGGCTTTCCCCAAGGCAAAGCTCGTCGGTATGGACTACTGGGGTGCCGAGTGGAACTATGCCAAGGAGCAGTGTGAAGCCAATGCAAAAGCGGAGGGCGGTGCCGACCGGATTACCTTCCACAAAGGAGATGCCGCACACCTGGAAGATCCGGATGAGACCTTCGATGCCGCTGTCAGCAATTTTGTCTTCCACGAAGTCCGTTCCGCCAAGGATAAACGGGATGTGGTCAGAGAAGCTCTGCGCGTAGTCAAAAAAGGCGGTGCCTTCTCCTTTCAGGACATGTTCTCCCAGAAAGCACTCTACGGTGATATGGAAGAATTTGTCGAAGAATTGAAAAAAGAAGGAATCACGGAGATCCACTACATCGGCAATCTTGAAAAGAAACTGGATTTTATCCCGGGATATGCCGCTGCTCCCTGGATGATCTCCGGCATGGGAATCCTGTACGGTCGGAAATACTCACGAAAATCAAAAATGTTTTTGTATAGTTTTTCACGAAATCCAAAAATGTTTTCACGTGGTTTTTCACGAAAATCAAAAATGTTTTTATATAAAATCATCCCGGACACTATGTCTGTCTCACAAACGCAGTGTCCGGGATGTCAAATTTCTTCTTATATGTCTATCCTATAATGTAATATTGATCACCGGCATGGGAGCCGCCGGTACGCCTACGCCGACAGCATCTGCGGAAAATGAAGTCCCGGTCATGCCGACGGAAACCGCTCCGGTGTTCCCGGTGGGAATGACTGCATTGTCTTTCATTTTCTCCAGGTGGTCGAAGACTGCTTTCAGGTACTCCGCATCAGCCTTGACGATGTCTTTCATCTCTTTGTTACGGTGTTTGATCTTCATCATCTTGAGGTCTGCGGGATCCATCTCCCTGTTCACAGAGACCGCAGTATCTGATATTCCATCCAGCCCCATCTCTTCCATTAGGTCACGTAAGCTATCGGACATTTCCTGCATCAGCTCCGAGGTGAAATCGCTCATTTCCGACATAAAGTCTCCTGCCTGCGCATAGAATGCATCCATGCCAAGAGCAATATAGCCAGATGTATCATAGATATCCCCTGCATACGCCTCATTGCCTGCATACTCATACGCAGAGAAGTCCCCGGACACTTCATCCGCAGAACCTTCCGCAGACATTTCTTCCTCATTCTGCGCGTTTTCCGCCTCTGCGTCCTGCACATCCTTCGTCTCTTCTTCGCTGATCCGGTCTCCCTGGCAGATTCCGCCCGCGGCCTTCACCATTTCCTCTTCTTCGAGATGTTTTGCTTTCTTTTTCGCCACACGTTCCATAGCCTGTGCATGAGCAATTGCTGCATCAATCTCTTCACTGTCGCTGTCACTGTTCTGCTTCTGACGCTTCAGGCGCATGATCTCTCTTCTCGCCTGTCCGGCTGCCTGCTTCGCCGCCTGGGAGGTCTTGCTCCGCAGTATCTTCGAAGAAATACTTTTAAACTGGTACTTCAGTTTTTTCAGTGCTAATGTCGTATTTTTTGTCTGCTGTCTCTGATTCCGCAGCGATTCACTGTAACTTAAAGTACTCGTCACAATAGAATCCTGTCCCCAACTGTTCGCCACCTGTGTCTGTCCGTTCCGGTCATCTCTCGCCAACATCCGCCGGATATCGGTGACAGAACTTTTATTTTTTGCTCCGAAGATACTCTTCTGATTGTTCTGCGTCTTCTTTCCTCCGGAAAATGCCTGCGGCAAACCGGTATTGCCGCTCCCGTAAACACCTCCGGACTTCCCCATAGAAATCATGCAACCTCACCTTACCCTCTGAAGTCAAAGTTCTGGCCGATCTGCCGTTCACCTGCGGTCTGTACACTGTCACTCCGTGTGTTGAAATTGTAGGTTTCTATCTTAGACAACAGTTCTTCTATGGAACCGGCGCTGATCGTTACCGTATCCTCTGTGCCGGCTTCCTCCTTGCTGTCTGCTACCTTATCCGACTTCTTGTCTTTTAGCCGTTCTTCCTTTTCTTTCTTAGCAGCCTTCTTCTCCGCAGCTTTTTTTTCTGCTCTCTTCTGCTCGCCTTTTTTCTCGATTCTTGCCTTCTGATCCGCGCTTGATTTCTTCAGCACTGCAAAAAATGACAATGTTCCGCCATCATTTACCTGCATTCCGTAACCCTTGACCTGCGCCCCCGAACTCTGCAGGCTGGTCTTTAACTGCTGTATCTGTGCAGCCGCACCGCTTAAGATTCCCTCATACTGCTTCCGGAATTTCTCATCTGTCGCCATCCGCTCAATCTTGTCTTCATCGATCAGTACCACAGTCTTAAAGCTGTTGGCGTACTGCGCGGCATTTGCCTTTGCATTTTCCTTCTGGTCACGGCTGACCAGAATAAAATCATAATTGCCGTACTTCTTTTTCAGCTGTTCGTAGTATTTCGCAGCCTTCTCCGACAGCTCCGGCTGACCGATGGTTCTGCCGTAATCCGCAGTCTTTCCCCTGGTCTGTGCCGTTTCGGAAGGCTTTCCCGCACTTGTTGTGCCGGCTGTCTTATCTGATGTTCCGAATACCTCCGGCTTCTTCGTCTTCGTACTCTTGCTGTAATCACTCTGCGCAGCATACGCACCTATGCTGCCGGTTGCTCCGATTCCCGCCATAATTATTTCCTCCTTGAAAATAAATGCCAAATCCGTTTGTTTACCTGGTTCCTCTATTGAGAATATCGGACAGCTTCTCCGACTTTTTTATACACATCAAAAGGAAACAGGCAAAAAGTGCAAAAAAACCGCCTTTCTGTGCCTTTGCGGATCAGATTAACGGTTTTCCTGTAAACTTTATTCTAAATTACTATTGATTCAAATGGTTGATCGTTACATGCAGCTCTCCCAACAGCTTCTTAATGTCCGCACTTGAGGTCGCCATATCTCTCGCTAACTTCTGTACTTCCGTTGCCACCACGGCGAAGCCCTTGCCCTGATCTCCGGCTCTTGCTGCCTCAATCGAAGCATTCAGTGCCAGAATCTGCTGTCTCTTGCTGTAACCATCGATTTCCTTGGTCTTGTCCGTTGCTTCCTCGATCTGTTCCGCAGCTTTCGTGATGCCACCCTTTAATTCACCTACCAGATTCTCGTTTTTCCAGTTGGCGTAGCTGGCTCTCACGAACATGTTGATCACATCACCCAGCAGATTTGCAGAAGCGTCGATCTGCTCCTTAGTCTTCACATTTACCTTTTTCAGAGCCTTAATATATTTATCCTCATCAATTCCCAGCTCTCTCGCTGTCTGACGGAACTTCTCCTCATCCGGATTCTCCGGCAGCACCTGTCCTCCGATAATACTGCCCAGCACGGTTCCATCCTCCAGCGTGATCGGAATACCGAAATCCACCAGTCCCGCATGGCAGGGATATACACCATGGCCTTCTCTGTCACACTGCTCGCAGCGCTTTTTCCCCTCTGCGCTTCCTCTCGTCAGATCAATACAGAACTCTGTAAAATTATAACAGTCACTGATGTATTTTCCGTCTGCACCCACAGCCACGGTTGCCAGTCCCGTGCTGCCTGCCCAGTTCTTCATGATCTGTTCAAATTTGTTCATGTCACAAAAATCCTGAATCTTCATATAACTCCCTACTTTCCCGGTTATCTTAACCGCTGAACGTATCAAATCCGGAATTTTTTGATCCCGGCATCATCTTACATTTACATAAAAATTATACCACAAATTGCAATATTTTTCGCCCTTTTTGCCATTTTTACCGATATTTTCACAACATTTTCTATCTATGCTTCATTCCCTCCAGCCACTTCAAAATAGATGAAATACTATGTCATCTATAGTATAATTATGATGTCGGGGTCAAAAGCCCCCGACTTTGGATTCGGATATTAAGGCTGATCGCGGCAAAAGGAGGTACCGTTAATTGAGGAAAAAGAAGCTATTCTTAAGAAAAATATGTGTTCTCGTTCTGATATTATCTACAGCCCTGCTCAGTGCCTGCTCCGATGATTCTTCCGATGGAGCAGAAAAATACGTTGTCCTGATCGGCGAAGATTCTGAGATCACAGATAAACTTTCTGACATTGATCTGCTTGTCATAGATGCGGAATATTTTTCCCAAAATGACATTGCCCGTTTAAGAGAAAATGGTATCCGTGAAATCTTCTCCTATATCAATATCGGATCGATCGAGAGCTTCCGGTCCTATGATACAGACTTTGAGAAATATACTCTGGGTGCCTATGAGAACTGGCCGGAGGAAAAATGGATCGATGTCTCGGCTCCGGAGTGGCAGGCATGTACAGCTTCCAGAGTAGACTCCCTGGTACAGAAAGGTGTGGACGGCTTTTTTGTCGATAACACGGATGTATACTATAATTATCCGCAGGAATCCATCTATGACGGAATCCTTACGATTCTGGACTATATGGACCATACCGGCAGAAAGATCATGATCAACGGTGGGGACTGTTTTGTAAAAAAATATCTTACAACAGAAAAAAACGTTCTCATCGATGGGGTAAACCAGGAGAACGTTTTTACTGCGTATGATTTTTCAAAGGATATCTATACTAAAAATGATCAAAGCACGCGTGAATACTATACTGAGTATCTAGATCTGGCTATGTCACACGGCTGTACCGCTTACACCCTGGAATACGCAATGGATCCCACCATCCGCAGACAGGCAGCCGCCTACGCCGGGAAGCATGGGTACATTTGTTACATTTCTGATAATATCGGGTTATGTCTGGGAAGATAACATATTCCTCTCAACCGCCATCACAGAAATGTTGTCGCACAGGTATCCAGATGCTTATTTTTCACACTAGCATTATCACTTAGGCACTCATCACAATAATAATAGATATTGTATCCCCCCTTCCCTCGTGTGTCCTCTGTCACCGAGAAATATCCGGCCTGCATTTTGGCTGTCGATCCGTTCAGAAAATGAATTTCACGCTGCTTCAGCGAATCCGGTCTATCCGAAGACATGCTATAGACCGCCGGGTTATACTTTCCTGTAGTAATATAATCCAGCTGGATCTCCGTAAAATAGTTCTTCAGATTCGCCTGATCTGCAGCGACCTTTGCCTTATGTATATAAGCCAGATACTGCGGTGCCAATACTCCCACCAGCACTGCCATGATAGCTATTACAATGATCAGCTCTACTAATGAAAATCCCCCGTTTCCCCTCTTTCCTGTTGATTTTTTCATGACTTTTCTCTCCATTACATTACAATACATCCCGCAGGCATCGGGCCTGCGTATAAGAAAGACCCGCATGGTCTTCCCAAGCAGGTCTTTCTTCCGGTCACATATTCAGTTTTATCAGTGCTTTATTATTCGCAAAGCTTGGAAAAGGCATCCGCTACGAACTGAACCTTAGGTCCAATGATTACCTGAACGGAGGTCTTACCGGGTTTCATGACACCGGCTACGCCTGCAGATTTGATCACCTTATCATCCACTGCGGTAATGTCTTTTACTTCCAGTCTCAGTCTTGTGATGCAGTTGTCAATGCTTGCAATGTTGTCCTTGCCGCCGCAGCCTTCCAGAATGGTTGCTGCGATTGCTGCGAAATCATCATTTGCCAGCTCGATCTTCTTCTCTGCTTCTACATCATCATCTTCTCTACCGGGGGTCTTCAGATCCCATTTCTTGATAGCGAAGAGGAATACGAAGTAGAATACAACAAATGCTGCGATGCCCAGAGGGATGATCAGCCAGATTCTGGCTGCTGCAGGCAGGGAGGATGAGAACAGCAGATCCATCGCACCTGCGGAGAAGCTGAAGCCTGCACGGAAGCCAAGAGCTACAGTGATCATGGTGAAGATACCGTACAGTGCTGCGTAGATCACATACAGTCCGGGAGCTAAGAACATGAATGCAAACTCAAAGGGCTCGGTAACGCCGCAGATGAAGGAACAGATTGCTGCGGAAGCTACCAGACCGATCGCTGCCTTTTTCTTGGCGGGCTTTGCACATTTTACCATTGCCAGAGCTGCACCGGGGATACCGAACATCATACAAGGGAAGAAGCCGGACATATACATTCCAAGGCTCCAGGATACATCAGCGCTTGTCTCACCTTTCCAGAAGTGCTGCAGATCTCCAAGTCCAATGGTATCGAACCAGAATACGTTGTTCAGTGCGTGATGTAATCCGGTAGGGATCAGCAGACGATTCAGGAAAGCATAAATACCTGCGCCGACTACATCCAGACCTTCGATAGCTTCACCGAGAGCTACCAGACCGCCGAACAGTAAAGGCCATACGAACAGCAGTACAACAGATGCCAGAATAGATACCACACCTGCTACGATAGCTACGCAGCGCTTACCACTGAAGAAGGACAGCCAGTCAGGAAGCTTGGTATCCTTGAACTTGTTGTAGCACATGGAACCGATAATACCGGCAATAATACCGATAAAGGGATTCGCAATCTTATTGAATGCCAGTGTCTTGGTAGCATCCTCAGCGATGGAGGGCATAATGGTCGTAACAAATCCGGTAGACAGAAGTGTTGTGAGCATCAGCCAGGAAGCCAGAGCTGCGATGGCTCCGGTACCGTCATTTTTCTCTGACATACCGACACCTACACCAATGGCGAACAGGATCGCCATGTTGTCGATCAAAGCACCACCAGCTTTTACGAGGAACAGACCGATCAGATTTGCTACACCCTGGATCTCACCACCCTGCATTGTTGCCGGGCACAACCAGTAACCAATACCCATGAGGATACCGCAGATTGGCAGAACCGCTACGGGAAGCATTAACGCTTTACCCAGTTTTTGAAGAAACTTCATACATTTCTCCTCCTTTACATTATACTAAACCGGAACAGTTCCGGTCAGTTTCGTTAGTTGATACGGACGTACCGCTCTTAAGAGATCTGGAGCACGTCCTCGCCGGGAGATACCTCTCCCTCTTTCAGAATACTGATCTTGTTATATTCATCAGTATTGCAGACCAGGACCGGAGTGATGATATGCAGTCCGGCTTCCTGAATCTTCTCCAGATCCGCATCCAGCAGAAGATCGCCCTTTTTGACATGGTCTCCGGCAGCAACATGTGCCGTGAAGGGGGCTCCCTTGAGTGTCACGGTGTCCAGTCCGATGTGGATCAGAAGCTCCGCTCCCTGATCCGTTGTCATGGTGATCGCATGGAGCGTATCAAATACCACGGTCACCTCTCCGTCTGCGGGAGCATATATTTTTCCCTCAGAGGGGATCACTGCAAATCCGTCTCCCAGTATCTTCTCGGAAAATGTAGGATCCGGTACCTCCGTAAGAGCAACTGCCTTTCCCTTACAGGGAGATCCGATACAATTCCCTTTTCGCTTACCTTTCAGAAAATCTAACATGTGAACTCCTTTCCGTCGATATATACCGCTGCAATGTTCAGTTCCTGATCCAGGAGTACGAAATCTGCCCTCTTACCAACGGATATACTGCCCACTTCATTGAAAATGCCGATCTCCTTCGCCGGATTCTCCGTGGCACACATCACTGCCGTCTCTAACGGGAGACCGACTGTTTTTACTACAAACCGCATACAATCCATCAGATTCGTCGCAGATCCGGCGATCGTGCCGTCATGCAGGGTAGCCAGATTGCCTCTGACAGTAACCGGCTGTCCTCCCAGCGTATATTCACCATCCTCCAGTCCCGTTGCACGCATACTGTCACTGATCAGGATCATGCGGTCAGCGCCAAACATCGCAAACGTTGCACGGATCACTGACGGATGAATGTGTACACCATCACAGATCAGCTCCGGATGACATTTCTCTGAATCTCTCACTGCTCCAATCACGCCGGGCTCCCTGTGGTTCAGCGGCGGCATTGCATTATACAAATGTGTCGCATGAGATGCTCCACGTTCAATGGCTTCCCTTGCTGTATCATAACCGGAAGCTGTATGCGCCAGTGAAATGACCACTTCTCCTTTGGCTCTGTCGATAAATTCCATCGCTCCCGGCTCCTCCGGTGCGATATCTACCAGCTTGATCAGCCCGTTCGCCGCTTTCTGCAGCTGACTGAAATATTCATAATCGCAGTGCATGATATTTTCCGCCGCCTGAGCACCCTTTTTCGCCGGACTGATAAAGGGTCCTTCCATATTGATGCCCACCAGGTGGGATCCACCGGAATACTCATAGTTGCCGGCATTTTTCATGACCTCCAGCAGTTCATCCTTAGGGATCGTCATGGTAGCCGGGCAGACACTTGTCACACCGACAGATGCTTCATATGATGTGATGACATCCAGTGCTTCCTTCGTACCGTCACACATATCTGCGCCCTTACAACCATGGAAATGAATATCCACCAGTCCCGGTATCAGATACATGCCTTTGGCATCCACAACAGCTTCCTCACCTGCCGGATCCCCGGTGCAGCTTACGAACCTGCCGTTCTCCACGGCTGCATCCCCTCTGACAAACCGATGCTCTTCTGTATATATATTTGCATTTCTGATTCTCATGACCTATCAGCTTCCCCTTTCTTATTCAGAAAGCTTACTAAGCGCTGCTTCGTCTGCCACCAGTGTCACATCATTATGAAGCTGTAATACCGATGCCGGCACCTGCGGTGTGATGGGTCCGAAGAAAGCTTTCTGTACGATCTCCGCCTTGTCTTCGCCGCTGGCTACGATCAATATTTTCTTCGCCTGCATAATGGTCTTGATCCCCATGGTGTATGCCTGCTTCGGGACATCCTCCGCCGATGCGAAGAATCTCTTGTTGGCTTCGATCGTAGACTCTGTCAGGTTCACGCAATGTACCTGCTTGTCAAAACTCTCTCCCGGTTCGTTGAAGCCGATGTGCCCGTTATGTCCAATTCCCAAAAGCTGCAGGTCCACGCCGCCCAGTGACTGGATCAGTTCCGTATATCTACGGCATTCTTTCTCCGAATCCGGTTCCATTCCGTTTGGCAGATGTGTATTTTCCACCGGGATATTCACATGGTCAAACAGATTCTGGTGCATAAAATAGTAATAACTCTGATCGTTTTCCCGGCTCAGCCCCTTATATTCGTCCAGGTTCACTGTCATAACCTCAGAAAAGTCCAGGTCTCCCTTGCGGAACCATTCCACCAGCTGTTTATACAGGCCGATGGGAGTAGATCCCGTAGCCAGTCCGAGAACACAATTCGGTTTCATAATAACCTGTGCCGATACGATATTTGCAGCCTTTCTGCTCATATCTGCATAATCTTTTGCTTTGTATATTCTCATGAATCTCTCACTCCATTTCGCATATTTTACTACGGACATTCAGCACCATGGACGGTGCCACACTGAGTTCATCAATTCCCATCTGCACAAATCGTGTGGTCAGTGTCGTATCCGCTCCCAACTCTCCGCAGATGCCGACCCATTTCCCATGCTTATGTGCTCCGTCAACAGTCATCTGTATCATACGCAGGACTGCCTCATGATGTGGATTATAGAATCTGTCCAGTCTGTTGTTCTGCCTGTCGATAGCCAACGTATACTGTGTCAGATCATTCGTGCCGATACTGAAGAAATCCACATGCTCCGCCAGCTCCTCACTCATCATGACAGCTGCAGGAGTCTCGATCATAATTCCCTGTTCCGGAATTGCGTAAGGAAGCTTTTCTTCCTCCAGCTCCTTAGCCACCTCAGCCACGATTTTCTGAATATCCAGCACTTCCTCCACGGAAATGATCATCGGATACATAATAGCCAATGTTCCGTATTTTGCCGCCCTGAGAAGTGCTCTCAGCTGTGTCTTGAAGATCTCCGGCTGCTCCAGACAGATCCGGATCGCACGGTATCCCATGGCAGGATTATCTTCCTTGCCCAGTCCGAGGTAATCTACATTTTTGTCCGCACCGATATCAAGGGTACGGATGATGACCTTTTTCCCTGCCATCATCTGCAGCACCTGACGGTAAGCATTGAACTGTTCTGTCTCATCCGGAAGAGAGTCCCTTCCGAGATATAAGAATTCACTGCGGAACAGGCCAATTCCCTCCGCATCATTCTCCAGTACATATGCCACATCCGATACGCTGCCGATATTTGCATATACATTGACCTTGCGTCCGCTCTTTGTCACGGATTCACGTCCCTTGTATTCTGCCAGCAGGCTTCTTAGTCTCTGTTCCGTCTGCTGTGCCGCTTCTGCCTGCCGGATCTGCTCTTCCTCCGGATCCAGGTAAAATACTGCTTCTCTGCCGTCCACAATAGCGCGAGTTCCATTATGGATTTTCTCCAGTTCCAATGGTACCCCTATCAGTGCCGGAATATTCATCATACGTGCAAGGATCGCAGTATGGGAGTTCGTCGAGCCATGTACTGTGACAAAGGCCAGGATCTTACTCTTATCCATCTGTACCGTCTCACTGGGCGTCAGATCATCTGCCACAATGATCGATGGCTCCATGGTACTCCAGTCAATCTGCTCCTCCCCGGACAGATTGCGGACGAGCCGGTTGGAGATATCCCTGACATCCGCAGAGCGGGCCTGCATATATTCATCATCCATGTTGGCGAACATCTCTGCAAAATTATCACCGGTCACTGCCACCGCATACTCTGCATTCACTTCTTCGTTCTGAATCATGCTGTGAATGGCATCCTGATAATCGTCATCCTCGAGCATCATCTGATGCACCTCGAAAATGGCTGCATTGACTTCTCCGACCTCCTGCAGAGCCTTCTCGTATAACTGCGCCAGCTGCGTCATCGTACGTTCCTTAGCCGCATCCAGCCGTTTCAGTTCTTCCTCTGTGTTGTCGATATGGATCCTCTTAACGAGACTGTCCTTTTTCCTCAAAACACTGACAGGTCCGATCGCTGTTCCCTTATATACGGATTTTCCAATATATTTTTCCATTTTCTACCTTCCAAACTCTGTCGTGCAGGTCTTCTCCTAGAGGTTCTCACGGAAAAACTTCTGAAGCTCTGCGGCGGCGGTATCTTCATCCGCTCCTTCTATCGTGACTTCCACGTTGTCTCCGTGCTTCACGCCCATTCCCATGATCGCCATCAGCTTGCTTGCTGCAGCTGATTTCCCCTTACAGGAAAGTGTCACTGTACTCTGATACTTTTTCGCTTCCTTGGCGAGCAGTCCCGCAGGACGTGCATGCAGACCGATTTCATCCTTAATGATATAGCTGAACTGTTTCATCGGCAACATTCCTCCTTATTTTATATTTCTTGCTTTAAATATGTAGCATGTTGTACATACTTTTCGTTCATCTGGCTGATTACATATACATATTACCCATCTTTTTATTGTTTGTCTACATCACTTTTGATAAATTGTATATTTTTGAACATTATCGTAAAATTTTGTAAACTTTTTAATAAAAAAATTTATAGAAAAAGGATGCCTGCTTATCTGGCACCCTTTCTTGGATCATTCTTTTGGTTTTGTTATTTGCTGTAGTCAGCATCCGGCTACTGTTCCTCCAACTCCTCATAAAACCGGTAATTGTTCTTGCCGCTCTGTTTGACATAATACAATGCCTTGTCCGCTTTTATATAATATTCTTCAAAGTTGTCTCCCTGTCTGCACATGCACAGACCGCAGGACAGGGATGCCGCTGAAGTCTCCGCCGCAGCATCTTTTGCCGCACGAAAGCTGTCAAACAGCTTTCTCACCCGCATGTTTATCTCTGCTTCCGATACCTCCGGCAGATAGAACAGGAATTCATCTCCTCCCAACCGGCAGACTACTGCGTTCTTCATGCACTCTGTAAGCGTCGCTCCCACCAGTCTGAGGGCATGATCCCCCGCCTTATGTCCATAGACATCATTGATCTTCTTCAGATTATCCATATCCACAAATCCCAGACAGCCACCCTGCTTCTGCATTTTCTCAAGGATCAGTGCCTCACCCTTATGACGCATAGGAAGACCTGTCAGATAATCCAGACTTTCCCTTGCCTCTCTCTGCCTGGCCAGCTCCAGCTCGCGGATGCGGTCCATCGTCTGGATCAGAGTAACGACCAGCAGGACCACCAGTCCGGTTGCGATAAAGATTCCGGACAGAGACACAACACGATACACTGCTGTCACCTCCAGCATGACTGCGATCATGGCAGCCACCAGCCCGATCAGCGGCAGCTTGTAATGCTTCGCTGTTCCCTGAATAAGATCCCTGCAAATGGTGATAAGTACCGTCAGGAAGGTTCCTGCGATCACCATGTGGGACAAAAACATTGTCGAGATAAAATCTGCGATATTCAGTACCTGTAAGGCCGTGCATAGTACCAAATTCACACAAGTGATACACTCTGCCACATGATAGACCTTCCGGTATCTTCCCTGCTGCACACTGTCAATATAGAACAGGATCGGAATCGGGCAGATCATCACAACGAAGAAGCACATATTCGACAGAATAGAAGCATTGGAAACAAACAGCTGGCGCAGCTTCGATTCTCCCAGCATCCACACTGCTCCCAGGATCATGCACCATCCCAGGTACTCCAGATCAAATCTCGTCTTGTATACAATATCGAGCACCAGACTGATGATCAGCACGACCAGTCCGGCAAACAACATCGTACAGGCGATCAAAGTTACCATAAAATAGCAGTGGAACATATATGCCCAGATATCTAATTTATCCCCACAATATACCGTATTGACGACACCGGAATACTTGTGGGTAAAGGACTGCAGTTCGATCCGCACTTCCTTTCCCGCATCCTCTCCTGATGTCTCGCAGAACACATACCGGCTGGCAGAATTTTTCCCAAAAGGTCTGGTATTCTCCGTATCATACACCGTCCTCAGTTCCCCTCCGATGTAAATACGCACATTCTCCAGGGAGGACCTGATGGCGATCGTATTTTCCTTATAATCCTGTGGAAGCACTGACCGTATGACCAGAAGCTCTCCTGCAGGCACATCACATCTGCCCGGAACTGGAATCTCTTCTTCTGTTCCGTCTGCCAGCACCCGGTAAAAGGTTCCCGTAAAAGTAATGCTTTCCTCCGTGACCGTGTCCCTCTCACTGGGGTAAATGCGCTGCCCTAAAAAAGGCTGCAAGCAGCACAAGGATCACCACATAAAATAAAATTCTTTTATACTTTCGGATCGTATATTTCTCTTCTGTCAACTTTTTTAACCTCATTAAATGATACCGGGGCAGCCCCCGCTTTTATTCCCTTATCGGAGTTCTGTCCATGATCTTTTACCCACTTATCAACAAGTTTATCACACGTAGCTGAAAAAAGTAATTATCTATTTTACCTCGTAAAATGTTTATGGAAAATTCATTCGACAAATCATGCTTTCCGAACTAAAATAGGAATGCGATATGATAATTTCATGATCCTATGAAAGGAGAAAACATGATATGAAGAATAAAAAATATTCCATCATTTATAGCAGTTTAACAGGTAATACCAAGGTGCTGGCTGATGCGATCCACGAGGCATTACCACAGGATGAATGTGAGTATTTCGGTGTGTCCGACACAGTGATCCCTTCTTCCGAACTGCTCTATATCGGATTTTGGACAGACAAGGGAAATGCAGATACCAAGACATTACAGCTATTATCGCAGTTAAAGAACAAACAGATTTTTCTGTTTGGAACTGCAGGCTTTGGTGGCAGTGATGTCTATTTCCGGAAAATCCTGAATCAGGTTAAGCAGTTCGTTGACGCAAGCAATGTTATCGTCGGAGAGTATATGTGTCAGGGCAGAATGCCGCAGTCTGTCCGGGAACGCTACTTGAAAATGAAGGAAGCTCCTGATCATCCGGCAAATCTTGATGTATTGATCCAGAATTTTGACTGTGCATTGTCTCACCCTGATGCCAATGACCTGGAAAAACTGAAAGAAGCCGTTATGGATCCATCCTTCTGATAAGACCATAAAATAAGGCAGCCCCACATAGCTGAGTCTGCCTTACTCTCTTTATTTAACATTGATGCCACTGGCATATTGCTGTAGAAACTGTTCCTTCCCGCAGGGTCTGCCAAAATAATATCCCTGCAGATAATCCACCTTCATTTCTTTCATTTTCAGAAGCCATTCTCTTTCCTCGATGCCTTCTGCACATATTCTGACATTAATACTATGTACCATGGGGATGATATTTTTATATAATTCATAATCCCTGTCAC
>OGYL01000498.1_pt1 | contig 31087 bp, 24 predicted proteins | sample 1576541 | NCBI WGS metagenome assembly OGYL01 (sample SAMEA3541551, study PRJEB24748) | human gut metagenome | biome: human gut; feature: human-associated habitat; material: faeces | place: China | collected 2012 | reverse complement strand
GGTGGCTAATGGGTAGAAAGGGAAAATGGCAGAAAATAGGGGAATTAGGCTAAATGGAAGCTGGTAGGAAATTAGGCGTGGGCGGTTGGAAAGTGTGAATTGAGGAAATAACTGTACACAAATCATTTGGATGCTGTGAGAGAAATATAATCTGAAAATAAACCAGGAAAAGATTGATTTCATAAGAAATTCCCGGTAGGAAAGAGAGACTCTAAATTAAGCTTGATGCTGGCAGATTAATAACCTTCACCTACAACCACCCAGTTGTTATTTTTCTGTTTTAGAGTTATTCTACGGTATGCATTACTTTTAGTATCTCTACCTTTAAAGATGATTTTTTTACCATCAATTTTGTCAAAGTAAAGCTTTTTGACTTTTTGTGTGGTGGTTTTATAATAACTGTTTGCTACATTCAGTGCATTTTGAATATCTGAATCGCTGAAATTATTTTCTGTTGCTGTTAGTTGAGTAGTTGAATTTATTTTTGAATTCGTGACTGATTTAGATGATGAAGTAGTAGTAATAACTGAAGTTGAAATCTGTGTAGTGGTTTTGACTTCAGTTTTTTTATCTTGAGAAATATTTGAATTCCCACAGGCTGAAAAAAATAATGTCGTTCAAGCCGGAGGAGTAAGCATGGCTTTCGTTCATTTACATGTGCATACCGAGTATTCCCTGCTGGACGGAGCCTGCCGCGTCGAAAAGCTTGTAAGCAAGGCGAAGGAGCTGGGGCAGACGGCGCTTGCGATAACCGACCACGGCGTCATGTACGGCGCGGTCGCGTTCTATAAGGCCTGCCAGGCCGAGGGCATCAAGCCCATAATCGGCTGCGAGGTGTATGTCGCGCCGCGGAACATGTCCGACAAGGAGCACGGCATAGACAACAACTATTCGCACCTTATCCTACTGTGCAGAAACGAGCAGGGCTACAAGAATCTCTGCTACCTCGTCAGCATGGCTTTCACTGAGGGCTTCTACATCAAGCCACGCATCGACTGGGCGATCCTGCATCAGCATTCCGAGGGGCTTATCTGCCTCTCCGGCTGCCTTGCGGGCGAGATACCGCAGAAGATCATCCATGGCGATTACGAGGCCGCGAAGGCGAAGGCGCTCGAGCTGCGCGATCTGTTTGGCGAGGATAACTTTTATCTTGAGATACAGGATCACAACATCCCAGAGGAGCGGCAGGCTGCACAGGGGCTTATACAGATCCATAAGGAGACCGGCATCCCGCTTGCGCTGACGAACGACGCGCACTATATCGAGAAGGCCGACGCCTATTATCAGGACGTGCTCATGTGCATCCAGATGGGCAAAACGGTCGATGATCCGAACCGTATGCGCTTTGAGTCGCAGGAGTTGTATCTGAAGAGCGAGGAGGAGATGCGAAAGCTCTTCCCCGATTGGCAGGAGGCCGCCGACAACACCGTCAGCATCGCCGAACGCTGTAACTATGACTTTGAATTCGGTCACTATCACCTGCCGCGCTTCAAGCTGCCGGAGGGTGAGAGCGACAGCTATGAATATCTGAAAAAGCTCTGCGAGCAGGGCTTCGCGGAGCGCTACCCTGACAAGCCGGAGGTGCATAAGCAGCTCGACTATGAGCTGAGCATGATAAACAAGATGGGCTTTGTGGACTATTTCCTCATCGTCTCCGACTTTATCGGCTATGCCAAGCGCAGCGGCATTCCGGTCGGCCCCGGCCGCGGGAGCGCCGCGGGCAGCGTCGTGTCCTACTGCCTGCATATAACCGAGGTTGACCCGATAAAATACAGCCTCTTCTTCGAACGCTTCCTGAATCCGGAGCGTGTGTCAATGCCGGATATCGACGTTGATTTCTGCGTCAACCGCCGCGGCGAGGTCATCGACTACGTCAACCGCGTCTACGGGCATGATCATGTCGCGCAGATCGTGACCTTCGGCACCATGGCCGCGCGCGGCGCGATACGCGACGTCGGGCGCGCCCTGTCCGTCAGCTACGCGGAGACGGACGCCGTTGCAAAGCAGGTGCCGTCCGGCCCCAGCGCGCTGAACATCACGCTCGATGAGGCGATCAGCCTTTCAAAGCCGCTCAAGGAAATGTACCAGAGCGACCCGACGCTCAAGCACCTTATCGACGTCGCCAAGGCGCTGGAGGGTATGCCACGGCACGCGTCCACGCACGCCGCCGGCGTCGTCATCACGGAGAAGCCGGTGTATGAGTATGTACCGCTCTCGACGAACGACGGCAACCCCGTGTGCCAGTACCAGATGACGACGCTTGAGGAGCTGGGGCTTCTCAAGATGGACTTCCTAGGGCTAAGAAACCTCACCGTGCTTGACGACGCGGTCAGGCTCGTGCAGAAGACCGTTCCGGATTTCCGCATAGAGGACGCGCCGGAGGACGATAAGGCGACCTATGAGATGCTCGCCGCCGGACGCACGAGCGGCGTGTTCCAGCTTGAAAGCACGGGCATGACCGGCGTCTGCGTGGGTCTCAAGCCCAAGAGCATTGAGGACATCACCGCGCTTATAGCGCTCTACCGCCCCGGCCCGATGGACTCGATACCGCGCTTTCTCGAGTGCTCCGTGCATCCGGAAAAAGTCAGCTACAAGCATGAGCTGCTGCGCCCTATCCTCTCCGTCACCTACGGCTGCATCGTGTATCAGGAGCAGGTCATAGAAATTTTCCGCCGCCTAGCGGGCTTCTCGCTCGGTCAGGCCGATATGATCCGCCGCGCGATGAGCAAAAAGAAGCACAAGGTCATCGATGCGGAGCGCGTCGCGTTCATTCATGGCGACCCGAGCCGCGGCATTGCGGGCGCTATCGCAAACGGTGTGCCGGAGAGCGTCGCCAACAGCATCTATGACGAGATACTGGACTTCGCGAGTTACGCCTTCAACAAGGCGCACGCGGTGAGCTACGCGATCGTATCCTACCGCACGGCGTACATGAAAAAGCACTATCCGCGCCAGTATATGGCCGCGCTTTTGTCGTCGGTGCTCGATAACAGCACCAAGATATCCGAGTACATCGCCGAATGCCGCGAGATGGGCATAAAACTGCTGCCGCCGGATGTCAACGAGTCGTTTGCCGACTTCTCCGTCAGCGGAAACGATATCCGCTTCGGCCTTGTTGCGATAAAAAGCATCGGCCGCGGCTTCATAAACGAGCTTATTTCGCGCCGAGAGGAGGACGGGCCGTTCCGCAGCCTTGAGGATTTCTGCCGCCGCATGGCAGGCAGGGAGCTCAACCGCCGCGCGGTCGAAAACCTCATCCGCGCCGGAGCTTTCGACAGCATGGGCTTTAAGCGCAAGGCGCTGCTGCGCGTGGCAGGCGTCATGATCGACGGCATCCAGCAGGAAAGCCGCAACAACGTCGAGGGGCAGCTCAATCTCTTCGGCGAGCCGGACTTCGAGGATGCCGGAGCCATCAGGATCAAGATCCCGGAGGTCGAGGAGTACACACGCGTAGAGCTGCTTGCAATGGAAAAGGAGACGGCCGGTCTGTACCTGAGCGGCCACCCGATGGACGAGTACCGCGCCGCCGTGCGCAGAGCCGGGATAGTACCCATAGGCGCGATTTTGACAGACTCCGCCTCCGAGAGCGAGAAAAAGACCTATCCCGACGGCGCCGTCGTCACCGTTGCCGGCGTCGTGCAGTCAAGCCGCACGCGCACGACGAAGTCGAACACGCTCATGAGCTATATCAATCTCGAGGACGACACCGGCGCGATGGAGCTGATCGCGTTCCAGCGCGCGCTGGACACCGGCAGCATCTACATCAAAGACAACGCGCCCATCATCGTGCGCGGCCGCATATCCATGCGCGACGAGAAGGAGCCGCAGCTCATGGCGGACAGCATCCGCCCGATAGCCGATCTCGGCAAGCTCAAGCCCGAGCCGCCGAGGACAAACGCCGACTCCAAGCTCTGGGTCAAGCTGCCCGGCGAGGACGATCCGCGCCTTGCGCGTATTGAGCTGATCCTCACCATGTTCCCCGGCCAGCAGCAGATGATAATTTATCTTGAGCGCGAAAAACGCCGCATCGGCGCAAAGTGCCTGATCCACCCCTCGCTCATCGCCGAGCTGAAAGAGCTCTGCGGCGATGCCAATGTTTTCTTGGAGGCGAATTGACGCCGCTACGAATCCGCGCAATAAACGTGCAATAAACGTATAGGAGGAGCGCCAAAGCGCTACTGAAAAAATGAGTGTTAAAAATGCAGTACATAAGACATCCGGATATGCCGCGGCGGCCGCGCTGTCGGCACTTTTGGTGAAATACCCACTGCGGAAGCTGGGCATGCATAAGGCCAATGCCGCGCTGATGCAGGCGCATGAGGCGGCCAGCGGTGCGTACTTCCTCGCCGCGCTGCTGCACATGGCAACGTCACCGAAGACGAGCGGCTGCAAGGCCGCAAGCGGTGCTGCCGCATTTGCCGTCAGCGTCGTGCTCATCGCCGACTGCCACATGGCAAAGGATCAGACCTCGAAAATGCAGCGCCATCGTATCTATTCCGCGGCTCTGGCCGCTGCCGCCGCCCTCCATGCTTTTTAGCAGCGCTTTACTGCGCCTACGGATACGGTTATCTCCGGTGGCCCGGTATCGGAACTGCTGACAAAACCGTGACGTTTCGCGTAACGCAAGTACGGCGCTGAATCTTGCACCGCGCCATGTAGGGGCGAGCATTGCTCGCCCGTCGCCACGGTTTTGTCGGCACGAAAATCGACAGTCGTAGGGAACGGATTTATCCGTTCCGCATATGCCGGTTTTGTCGGCACCCACCGGTCGGGCAACCGCAATAAAAGCATCGGCACCAGCGTTAATGCGCCTCTAAAAAAATGTAGCGCCTACGGCGCGGATATAATTACACCTCATCTGCCGCAAGCGGCATCTTCCCCTCAAGCTCCGCAAGGGGAAGACAATTGGGTGCAGCCTAATTTTGCACTAATATAGCACAATCTAATGTAGCGCGAAGCGCACACGGTTTTGCACGCACCCTCGAACCGGGCAAGCGCAATATATGTATCCGCAGCTGCGTCAATTCGCCGCTAAAAAACCGGGCACTAACATAAACGTATAGGAGAAGCCTTAATTCGCTATTAAAAAATGAAGAAGATCGGAAGCTTTAATTTGGGTCTGGCGTTTGCCGGATGTTTTTTGGGGGCAGGGTATGTCTCCGGGCAGGAGCTGTGGCAATTTTTCGGCTCGTTCGGCGCGAAGGGCGTCGCCGGGCTGTTGTTGGCCGTGGCGCTGCTGTTTTTCACGGGAATCATAATGATCCTGCTGGGCAGACTCACGAGGCTCAGCGAGATCGACAAGATAGTTGTGCGCCGTGACTGGCCGCTGCTGCGCGGCGCGGTGACGGTGCTGGAGCTGCTGTTTCTGTTCGGTGTGGGCACGATAATGTCGGCCGGCGTCGGCGCGCTGCTCGAGCAGCTGTTCGGCCTTGCGCCGTTTATCGGCTCGGCGGTGTTCGCGGCGCTCGTCGCGGTCGTGTCGCTGGCCGGATTTTCGGGCATGGTCTCGGCGTTTTCGGCGACCGTGCCGGTGCTGTCGGTCGTGACGCTCATATTCGGCATCATGAGTATATGCTCAAACGGCCTTGTTCTGCCGCAGTCGGGCGGCGGCAGCAATCCGCTCATGAGCTCGTGGCTCGTCGCGGCTCTGCGCCTTTGCCGATATACTTGGAAATCTTGTCCAGCTGTTCACAAGGCAGATAAAGCATATCGGTTCCGGCACGAGAAAAGTAAGGAACTACCTATCAGCATACCGGCACGCGATCCCATCACCACAAAGATAATCAGGATAACAATAACCAATGATTCTATCAAATTCAGGATAAAGCCATTATTCGCCTCATCAGCAATCTTGTCCTCAGGATAAAGCGAGGTCAGTTCAATGCCGATAGGCAACAATTGCTCTATTTCCGCCAACCTTTCGTCCACTGCTTTACCCACAGCCACCACATTATCCTTTGCTCCACTGGCCACACCTATACCGATAGCACGTTTACCATTGACCCGCATCAAGGTTGAAGGCGGATCATAGTATCCACGCTCCACTGTTGCAATATCCCCCAAACGGGCTTCCCGTCCGTCCTTGCTGATAATCAACTGGTTTTCTATATCTTCCAGACTGGTATAAGTCCCTTCCGTACGCAAGCGCAACTGATAAATTTCTGTCGCTATATCTCCTGTATTCACCTGTATGTTCTGCTTCTGCAAAATGCCCATAATCGAAGTGGGATCAATACCCAATGCCGAAAGTTTGGAGGTAGATATCTTGACATTGATCACTTCGGTCTGCTCTCCGTATAACATTACTTTCTGTACTCCCTCAATCGGAGTCAACTGAGTACGGATACGCTGTGCCCAGTCACGCAAATCGGTATACGAGAAGCCCTCATCAGCTGTCAAAGCATAATAAATACCATACACATCACCAAAATCATCATTTACAGTAATGGTAGACGCCCCACTGGGCAACTTGGGTTGTATATTCGCCACTTTACGACGTAATTCGTCCCATTTTACAGGCATATAATCCGGATCAATCGTAGGCTGAAGTTCAATAGAAATCTTAGACAGTCCGAAATAAGATTCCGATTTAATCTGATATACATCTGTCATGGACTGAATTTCACGTTCAATCGGTTCCGTAATCAGTTTCTCCACTTCATGTGGATTCGCTCCCGGATACTGGGTAACCAATACCGCAGTCTTTATCACGAAAGGCGCATCTTCTTTCTTAGGCAGCTTGAAGAAGGAGATTACTCCGCCTATCAACAAAATAGCCAAAAAGAAATAGATAACCTTCCGGTTCTCCAAAGAATATTTTGGAATATTCATGATATGCTCTCTCCTTTTTTATTCTGTTAATATTTTTACTTGCTGGCCATCTACCAGATAAGACGCTCCGGCAGACACAACCTGTTCGCCCGGTTCAATATTTCCGGATACTATCAGGTCGTTACGTCCTACAATAATTCCCTCATCACTGACTTTACGCAGTTCTACTTTCTGTGTAGACGGATTATATATAAATACGATCTTGCTATTCAAGTTATTATCAAACACTACAGCGGACAAAGGCACTGTAATTCCTTCTTTTACCACATCATTCTCAATATTGACAATAACACGGCAAGAAAAGCCCACCGATACCTTATATTTTTTCAAATCAAATTCCGGATCATCAATGTAAAGGAATACAGGAACTCCTGCCCCATCGGGAGAAGCCTCTACATACTCCTTTACTTTTGCCTGAAATAATTTTCCTTTATAGGCATCAAATTCTACGTAAATAGTAGAAGGAGAAGTTACATAAGAAATATTCGTTTCGGGGATAGTGAACTCCACTTGCAATTTAGCCGGATTAATCAAACACACCACTCCTTGTCCTGGCTGTACACGCTGATAGTTTTCAACATATTTTTTTTGGATAAAGCCATCAAATGGAGCGCGTAGTTTGGTGTCATTCAATGTGTTTTGCGCATTTTCAAATGCCGATTTGGCATTGGTATACGAAGCTTGGGTCGTTTCGAACTCTTGCATGGAAATAGCATTCTTGGCCAACAGTTTCTCTGCGCGTTGCATCTGTGATGACGCCTTTTGGAATGAAGCCCTCTTAGCGTCATAATCCAGTTTGTAATCTATCGGATCAATTTCGGCCACTACCTGTCCTTTCTTCACCCGTTGTCCTTCGAGTACATTCATTGCTACCAGCGGACCGGACATTTTAAATGCCAAGTCACTGAACTGATCAGGCGACACAACACCTGAATACGATTTTTCGATCCTGCTTAACGAGGTCACTTCCGCCAATTTCACGGGACGAGGACCGCGTTCTTGTGCAGGTTGCTGTCCGCAAGAACAGAACACTGCCGCAATCATTGCCATAATAGACAAATTTTTACCTTTCATACTGTTTATCTTCACTATTAGTTTCGCTGCAAAGTTCTTATAATTATTAAAAGCGTACAAGTGCTAACAGTAAGATATATTAGTCTATTTTTAAGCATTTTCTTTGTTATCTGCTCTAACTGCCCTATATTTGTGGTGCATAATCAAAACCTTCTTTATTTTTATGAAGTATATAGATGACATTAACTTATTTAAATCGAATAAGGATTTCGTTGCAGAAATTGACATGACAGGATCATTAGGCCGTATTTACCACTACCCGCAACGAATGGAAGGATGCTTGTTCCTTCTGTGCCTGCGAGGTGAATGTGACATAACGATCCATCTGTCTGAACACAAGATACAAAAGAACGACATTGTCACTATTCTGCCAGAAACCTTTGTACATGTTCACCGGCAAAGTCCCGACTGTCGTCTGTACTTGATAGGATTCAACAAAGAGTTGCTGAACGGAATAAATCTCTTCAATTCCACCATGAACTATCTTTCAGCCCTGATTGACACGCCCATTATCCCTCTGCGTCCCGAAATAACCGAGTTGTTTCAAGACTATTTCCTGTTGCTGATAAAAATGAAACGTATGGGAGCCAAGCCCAATAAAGACTTAATCAGCACCATGCTGCTCACTATATTGCACGGTGTAGGCAGCATTCATCAGAACACCAATGTAACCACACGTACTTTCAACCGTGGAGAAGAAATTGTGAAACGCCTGGTCCAATATATCATCAAACATTATACGAAAGAACGGAGCGTAGCTTTTTATGCCGACCTGCTTCATATATCCCCTCAGCACCTCAGTACTACAGTCAATAAGATTACGGGAAAAACTGTTACAGATATCATCGCCAAACTAGTGATAACAGATGCGGAAGCCAAACTAAAATCCACAGACCTTACCATTCAGGAAATAGCCTATTCACTTAATTTCCCAGACATCTCGTTCTTTGGAAAATACTTTAAAAGATATACAGGAATGTCACCGAAACAGTATAGGGAGAGCACATAACAATGCTCATTCCCCATATAATACGGTTTCGGTAATCCATGCAAAAACATTGGCTATCAATTTGGAAGCATCATTATTGATGGTTCCTGCTGTGTTATTAATGTGATTCTCACTAGTCGCCCCTGTACCGGATAAATTACTGCTCATATCTGTATCCCCCCAATATACAATTCTCCTGGAATAATCTATACCCAACACTATTCCCCCACCAGGCCCCATCAAAATAGGAGTTATGCCCTCAGAAGCACTAGTATTCACCTGTATCTCACCATGATATATATCATAATTCCGTAATGCAAAATTCGAAGTGACAGGAGCATTTTTGGTAAAAGGTCCGTCAGTAGTAAAATAATGATTACCAATAGTAGAAGCAGCCAAAGGATAAGGTCCTCCGTTTGATGTAAAATATTTGATGCCACTCTTCCCCGCAAGAATTTCCGCTAACAAATTCTGACTTACATCGGAAGCATCATAAGAGGCGATCAAGACACGATTCTTCTTTGTTTTCAGCCAGTTATGAAGTTTATGAGCATCTTGACTACCAAACTGCGAGGTTGGCACATAATTTATATATACTACATCAAACAGAGAAAAAAGAGCATCTGTCAAATTATTAGCATTAACCCCTACTCCCACCAAATTATAACCGCCACACTCCACTACCCCATCGGGTCCAAAATTAGTTTGATTAGTCAAAATACCACGAAGTCCGGTAGCACGAGCTTCAGCACTACTAGAACCTAAAATATTAGTACCCAAATACCCCAGACCGGAAGTAAATGACATCAAATTGATCGTTTTATAAGCTGCTATATCATACTTCTGCTGTATGCTGACATAAATAGTCCACCGCTGAGCTGTAATCACAAAATGCTGTATACGGTTGCTACCATCTGCCAAATTATTTTGCAAAGCTGTTATCACCAACCGACTTCCATTATCCTCCTTCGTTACTGTAAAATAATCATTAGACAAAGACTGGGCTCCGGTTCCTTGGAGCACACCTGCATCATCTGCCCACTGCAACGTATAATCCAAAAGGTCTGTACTGACACTAATAATTCCCTCAGAGCCGGTTTTATGCTTCAAAACAACTTCACGTGTTGATATTCCGAAATGATGTTCTCCGTCAAAATACATATCCATAGTATCATCATCCCATGCTTGTACCTCCGCCACTATATTAGATGAACGGTTATGGGCTGCATCATCCGGCGTACTCCATCCCGGAGCCGATACCTTCTTTATATTAAATATATATTTATGGTTACGTAAAACTTGCCCAAAAGCATTATGGTTATTATCCGGATCAAAATCCATTCGATAATAACTTGGCGTATTGCTATCAGCATAGTATCCCTCTACCACTATACAAGTAGCTTTATCTACCTGGTCTGCAGGTTCAGGCGACCAAGTTTCGGATAAATAAAGCCGGGCGGAAAAATTATTCCAATTCTCTGAAGAAACAGGAAATATCGAACTGTCCACATTCCTGTCACTACCTTCGGGTACACTTGGAAAAGTTACTTTGCTCACTCCCGTTTCATCCGGAATAACTTGCAGATAATTATTGGCCCGATAAGCTTTTACCCCTGTCATTCTAAAATTAGCCACTTCCGTAGCTGTCACATCCACTCTAGCTATGGAACGTAACATTTTCAATCCTAAAATAGTACCTGTTCCCGTCGGCTTCAAACCTTCCGGCAATTCATATTCTCCAGACATGGGAAAAACAGATGTCAGATAATCAAATTTTCGATTCATTTTCTTCTTTATCATTTCTTCACTATCACCAACGACAGGCTCATCAGCCACTACCACATCGGTGGCATTTGCCAAAATCAATAACTTCATAGGGATATCACCGGATTTCAGTAACGCCGTAAAAGTTATGGTAGAAGCAGTGTTGTTGATAGACAACCCCGGCACACGATATTTATATTTACCCTCCTCAAATACCAATATTTGAATCTCATTTATCAAAGTTTCATGATCAATCGTACGAACTATCCCCCTTGTACGGGTATAGGTGACCGCCGGTACAGTTACAGCCAACTCTATCAAAACATTTTCTGTACCTTCATTTTTATCGGGCTTTACGGGTAATTCTGCATTATCTGTACAAGATATACATAAAAAGATGATAACCAATATAGCCATTAATTTACTCATAATTGTTCAAGTTTGTTTTATTTTGAAACAAAAGACAGAGGTTCTTGGTTCTAATCATATTCATTAAAACAATAAGAATATGAAAACAAGTAAAATGTTTATAACCATAGTCACTGCTTTGGCAATGGCTTCGTGCAACAATGACAAAGAGTTCGCCAATCAGCCAGAGCTGGAAATGCAAGTTCCAGAAGCATACGCATCTTTCTCCATCAGTATCCCCCATACTTCGGGAACACGCTCTGTAACCACCCGTTCCACTGAACCAGGAACAGATGCAGAAAATATCGTAAAATCCCTTCATATATTTATTTACGATAAGGAAGCACCTTTCACTTCTACGGTAGCAGAATTCAGCGTTGCCGCAAACACACTCCAACAAGCCCCCGGAAATACTTCCCAATGGATTACCACTCGGCCCGTCAATACCAAAAAAGCGGATAAATATATCTTTGCGGCAGTAAACCTGAATACAGAAATTGTAGATTATATTACCTCTAATGGCTTGGGAGCATTCAATTATAAAGAGTTTACGCAAGAGGTCGGCAAACTGGCAGATCAAACAAACGGGTTCATTATGTTTAATGAAAATTATCCCAATATCACTCCAGCCACAAATTTATATGAAGATAAAGCCGAAGCAGAAAAACATCATATTTCAATACCAGTCAGCCGTGTTACTGCAAAGAGTGCTGTATTCACTTCACCTACGTTTAAAGTAAAAGGAGGAGGATCCATGACAGATTTGAAATTCGGTTGGCGAAACTTAAATAAGAAATTCTATTTTATTCAAGATAGCAGAGATGGAATTGTCAAAGACTATAACTGGAACAGCTATACAGAGCAAGATTTTTCAAGAGGCACAGATGCTATAAACGTTTACGGAAATGATACTCCTCCCTCTGTCTTCTCTTATGCTCCGGAAAATACGTTTCAATATGTATCGGGAACATCAAATGTAAATGAAAGCACTTTTATCAGTATCAGCGGAGTCTTCACTCCTGCCAAAATCGTAACTAGCAAAAATGACTCCCCTACCGGTGAAAGTGATTTTACAATAGAGAATAATACAAGTGGCCCCGGAACAACTTTTTATGTAGTACATACCGCTGATGGGACAGCCAATTACTTTATAGATGGTGCTATTGCAGAAAAATATGCCGAACTTTGTGCAAACAATACTACAGGTATGCCTGCACTCACCGGTGATTATGTGTTGGCAGACAATACCTACACCAATGGCATATGTTATTTTCATGTACAGGTCAACGGTAACGTAACAGCGCCCCAAGCACCTTATAATATATATCGAAATCAATATTTCAAAATTACTGTCAATTCCATACAAGCCCCGGGAAAACCATCCGATAATTTTGATAATAATCAACCTATCCAGCCTAACACATGGATCAGTGCAGATATAGAAGTCATTCCATGGGAAGTAATAGAGGAAGACCATGATCTATAAATGGGTAATAATTATTCATTAACAAAATGAAAATCAGATTGAAACTGGCATCTCTTGTTCTGTTGTTATTTGTTCTAACCAATTGCATTAAAGAGAATGAATGTTGCTGTTCTCAGGACTATACAGTCCTGGGACTCAAATTCCGCTACGCAACAAACAAAAGCATACATCAGCAAACAGAGTTCCCTCCAAACGCCATGCTGGCTGTTTTTATTTTTGATGACAAAGGAACATTCGTTTCCCAAATAAATGACTCATTAAATCAAGTTAATGACGACTACACCATGAAACTGCCTTTCAAACAAGGCAGCTATCAATTCGTAGCCTGGACAGGTTATGATGAAACCTGTTACCAATTGTCCGCATGCATTCCACAACAGACTGACATACACGATTTCTTTTTATCTCTGAAACGTGAAAAAGACAATCAAACTATCAACCAGCCTAGTCTGCTCTATCATGGAATACATGACATTGTGAAAATCAGAGAAGGAAAAGAAAACATTGTATGGATTGACTTAAAACAAATCACCAACCATATCCAAGTTATCGTCCATAATTTGAATGATAAAAAGAAACATATCATCTATATTGAAGACAACAATGGGAAATATGACTCTTTCTTGCAGTATGCCGATGATGAAAAAATTACTTATCTTCCCACCTACTCAAATCCATCAAACACCACATCTTCTCTCATAGCCGATTTCACGGTAATGAAGCTGGATAAAAACAGAGAGCCACGACTGAAGATTTCAGATGATACAGGAGTCATCCGTTATGATGAAAATCTTATAGGCAAACTGCTGCAAAAAAAACCTTACATTGATTTCGACTACAATCATGACTTTACCATTGAAATATCATTCAACGATTATATTCCTGTGAGTATAAAAATTAATGGCTGGGAAATTATCAATGAATCGGTATAACAAACATAAAAAGAAGGTGCAGTTCACATTACGACGCACCTTCTTTTATTATTCATCTATAAAGCCTTCGGCTTATAAATAGCGTTCCACCAAGTCGCATCATCCTGCAACCATTTGGCAAACCAGGCAAAAATCGTGTTCTGCCACTGAATCCTCTTGCCATAATCCACTATATGATGATCTTGTCCCGTTACAGCCACAAAAGCCGTTTCGCGCCCCAGTAACTTCAGTGCTGTAAACATCTGAATGCTCTCTCCCACCGGTACATTCACATCCGCATCACCGTGCAAGAACAGCAAAGGCGTATGTATCTTGTCCGCATTGAACAACGGGCTTTGTTTTACAAAAAGATCAGGATTGCTCCACGGATAACTATTCGCCATGGAAACTTCACTGTACGAATATCCCCAATATCCTTCCCCCCAATAACTGGTATGATCACTGATACCGGCATGAGAGATGGCCGCTGCAAAAATATCGGTCTGTGTTTGCAGGTATTGTGTCATGAAGCCGCCATAGGATGCACCTATACAGCCTATTTTCTTGTCATTGACAAAAGCATGTTCTTTACAAAACTGCTTTGTACCTTCTATGATATCCTGTGCCACCCCTTCCCCAGCTGTATTGACGTGGCGGGCAGAAAATTCCTGTCCGAAACCGGTAGCACCGCTAGGTTCTATCACATACACCACATAGCCCAATGCCGCGTATGCATGATGCGGATAACGGCTTTCGAAATTACGGCTGACCGGACTGCACCCACCATAATAATTCACAATCATAGGATATTTCCGGTTGGCGTCAAAATGAGGCGGCAGGTAATAACGACCATAAATGGTATCACCACGAGAATTGGTAAAACTCCAGGCCTTGCATTCGCCCAGCTCCACATCTTTCAATATGTCTTTACTTAAGTCTTCCAACAAAGATGATTTCATCTTTTTGGTATTCATGGTGTATAAACGGTCGGAATTTGAGGCGCTCTGTCCATAATAGACCATAACCGGAGCATTTTGCGCCAATGAGAATGAGTTGACCAAATCTTCTGAAACCTCCAGTTGCTGAATTTTCCCATCAGCGGGATTCATCCGGTACAAACTGTAACAGTCACGGTTCTCGGCCGTGAAATATATTTGCCCGTCGGCCTTATTCCACACGGCACGCTGTACGCTGGGATTAAAATCTTTCGTCAGCGGAGTGACTCTCTTATCAGCTATATTCAGCAAATAAAGCTGACCGTCCGTCATACTCGGAGTCTGCCCCTCCTTTACATTTTTCCCTATTCCACCCAGCGATTCAGGCGAGCCGGATACCAATACCTGCGTTCCGTCAGGTGAAAAACGGGCTCCACTGATAAAACCATCTTTATCTATCAGCAGTTCCGCCTGTAAAGTCTGCATATCCAACCGATATAGTGAGAATAAAGTAGTAGGACGCTTGGTCAGACGGCTCTGACTGGTCATCATCAAAAGATACCGGCCGTCATTGGAAATATCGGCAGCCCAGACATTGTGATAACCGAAAGTCAGTGGCTGCAACAAACCGGTCTTCAAATCATATTTAGCCAGATAAGAACGGTTACGCCACCCCGGCTGGCGATCATCCGGTTCCAGGACCTCATAAATTTCTTTACGTTCTTTCGGACCTTCCTGGGTCATGGTGAAAAGCAGGTAGTCTTCCGTAGGTGCGAACTGGAAATACCCGTCAGGTAATTTATTCACCAGCACAGTTTCCATTCCGGTAAGCGGATCCACAACTATCAGCTGCCTGCCATCCACCCCCGTACGGGTATAATAATAACGGTTAGAACGAGGCATCCATTGCATATTTTCAGTACGCTCCGCCAAAACCTTACCGCTGGCAAGTTCAGTAATGCGCGTACTACCGGCTGACCGACCACCTACATAAGTCGTACGATAATTGGCAATCAAATATCTGCCATCAGGGGAAAGCCCTACTCCGGCAAAACGAGTTCCATGCAACACATCCGCCAAAGTATATAGCTTTTTGTTATCTTGCTTAAGTGAAATGCTTCCCTCTTGATCCGTATCCACACTCACTTTCAAGGAATCTGTTTTCCCTGCTTCAGAAAGATATTTAATAACTACAGAATGGGTGGCCGGCTCCAAAGCGAGTTCAGTTCCTTCCTGCTTCTTTCCATCTACATAAAGCTGGTATCTTTTCAGCCCGTCAATCTTCAGCTTGGCTGTGGCATAACGAGTATTCTCCAACACAAAACCCATCATGTGCAAGGCATATCCCGAGTCACTTCCCGGCAAAACCCCGCCTGTAAATAAAGTTCCCTGTTGCAATACGTCCACAGAAAGATGAGTGTCCAACAGACGTCCGGATACAAAAGTCTTTGAATTCACATCCACGCTGTCCACCTGAAAAGGGGCCTGTACAACGTAGGGGCCGGCATAACGGAAAGTAGTAATGTCAATCGTTTCAGCACCTGCCATCACAGCCCAGGCAAGTGCACAAGACAATAAGATTTGTTTCTTCATATTTCTAACAATTTGTGTTACACAAAGATACGAAATATAAAAGAAACAAAAACCTTTTCCTACGATTTTCAATGCTTCCTACAACATATTATTTCACCTCTCCCGGCAGATAGCGTAACTGCAAATACTGTTCCCCCGGTTTCAGATATCCCCCTTCGAATATTTCTTTCCTGATCCGGTAAACTTCCACTCTTTTCAATAAGTAATTTTCTACCTTCATCGGCTGCTTTTTACACCAGGAAAGCACTTTCAGACTTCCATCGGCATGAACATCCGCATAAACCTTTACCGTTCTTATCGGAGTCCCGTCCGTTATCTTACGTCCTCTTTTATAATCCACCCACAAAATAGCTTTCGCTTTTTCCCCCTCACATGTTCCGGCATACTCATCCGTTTCGGACGCGGTGGAAGGTGAAGAAGTTCCCTTACAACCTACAACCACACATAAAATCAAAAGATATAAAATATAGCTTCCTCGTGTTTTCATATCAATCGGATTAGTCTTTTATCTCTTCTATAGGAGTAATATCCTCTATTTCAGGCATCCCCGGTTCTTTCTTCTGACGGAAGCGGATGATGTTTATCAAATCGGACAGTCCGTATACAATGCTGCTCACTCCCAGAATGATGAATGGAACAGCAGCAGCCGTAAATGGATTAAATAATACCACAATACCTGCAATCAGCACCAACACAGGTATCACAAAGAAACCTCCCGGTACCACCGTCCAACTACGCGCAGCAGATAAATTCACAATCTGACTGATTCCCGCCAGTACCAAAACAGCACCCAGCACATACATCAGGATACCGACAAAAAATGCCGGCATAATCATCAGCCATAATCCGAACAAAAGGCTGCCAAGCCCGGCAATAGGAAAACGACTGCCATCCTGCTTGCCACGAATCAAATACCCGGATAAAGAAAAGAGTCCCGGTACTAGAAACAACACACCGATTGTAATAACCAGATAAAGAATGGCAGCCTCAGGCCATGCCACCAGCAACACACCGATGACCAACGCACAGATACATCTGATTATAGAATAATTCATTGTTTTCATATTCAATCATGTCTAATTGGTTAATGAAGCGAATATACTGATTATTTCTGAGAAGACAGATGCAAAATGGATATTAATTTTCAGACAGAAGAACAAAAGAACAAAAAAAGAAAGCCAAAACAAATTTTCCTGCCATAAGCTTAGAACTAATTCTATTGTTCTATAGACTTTAGCAAACAGAATGTTATACCGACTATTCCAATCTATTCTTTCGTACCCATGCCTGAAGATCATCCTTTTGTCTTATGACAAATCACTCTATCTGTTCTGTTTCAGGCAGACTTTGTTCATTCTCGTCCTCATCGATCAAAATAGCCCAAAAGAGCCACCATAACAGCAATCCTGCCAACAACACGGCACCTATTCTTATCCAAAGTTTACGTTTCATACACTTCATTTTAATGATTTATTAACTGATGTATTAAAACCATTCCGCCACCCGAAATGTTCATTTATAAAACCAATTTAAAGTAATAAGATTATGAATAATGGAAAATTCTTTGCCGGACTGGCACTAGGAGCGCTGGTCGGCAGTGCATTAAGTTGTTTTGCGCACAGCAACAGAGGTCGCAAATTGAGAAGAGACGTGTATGATGCCATTCAGGACTTACAAGAAGATGCAAAAGACCTGGCTCATCATGCAAAACATAAAGCAGAAGAAGTAAGCAGTGAAGTAGCCGGAAAAGTAGGTGAGAAAGTGGAAGAAGTGAAAGGGAAAATACACGAAGCTGCAAATAAATAAAAAAAAAGTAAGTTTTTCTTTGGAGTTTAAAACAAAACGCTTACATTTGTCCCAAAATAAAAACAGATTTTATGAATAGAATCATGGTAAATACATATTGGTGGCGTTTCTTACAACTAAACAAGTCGTAAGGGAACCAGACCATGTATATATACCTGACATTCTAAAAGGATATTCAAACTGAAGGCCTGTCGTACTTACGACAGGCCTTTTTTCGTTAGTGCAATTAACATTAAAATATAGAACGACAATGAAAACTTATCAGGTAAACAAAGAAGGTTATTATGGCGAATTTGGAGGGGCGTATATTCCCGAAATCCTTCACCGCTGTGTGGAAGAATTGCAGAATGCCTATTCCAAAGTATTGGAAAGTGAAGGATTCAAACAAGAATTCCACCAGTTACTACGCGACTATGTAGGACGCCCTTCACCTCTTTACCTGGCAAACCGGCTAAGCAAGAAATATGGCTGTAAGATCTACCTGAAACGTGAAGATTTAAACCACACCGGAGCACATAAAATCAATAATGCCATCGGACAGGTGTTACTGGCAAAACGTATGGGGAAAAAACGTATCATTGCAGAAACCGGAGCTGGACAGCATGGGGTGGCCACCGCTACGGTATGCGCTTTGATGAACATGCAATGCATTGTTTACATGGGCAAGACCGATGTAGAACGCCAGCATATCAATGTAGAAAAGATGAAAATGCTGGGAGCCGAAGTCCGCCCGGTCACTTCCGGCAACATGACACTGAAAGATGCTACAAACGAAGCCATCCGCGACTGGTGTTGCCACCCTGCCGATACTTACTATGTCATCGGCTCTACCGTAGGCCCTCATCCCTACCCTGATATGGTGGCACGTCTGCAATCCGTTATCAGCGAAGAAATCAAAAAGCAGCTGAAAGAACAGGAAGGAAGGGAATATCCCGATTACTTGATGGCTTGTGTAGGAGGAGGAAGCAATGCGGCAGGAACCATTTATCACTATATAGATGATGAACGTGTGCAGATTGTCCTGGCCGAGGCAGGAGGCAAAGGTATAGACACCGGTTTCTCGGCCGCTACCATCCAACTGGGGAAAATGGGAATTATCCACGGAGCAAAGACCTTGGTTATCCAAAACGAGGACGGACAAATAGAGGAACCTTACTCCATTTCTGCCGGTCTGGATTATCCGGGCATAGGACCCATGCATGCCAATCTGGCCAAACAGCAACGCGCTTTGGTACTCGCCATAAACGATGATGAAGCCATCCGTGCCGCATTTGAGCTGACCCGGCTGGAAGGTATCATTCCTGCATTGGAATCGGCTCATGCATTGGGAGCATTGGACAAAATGAGATTCAAGCCAACGGATATAGTGGTTCTCACCGTATCAGGACGCGGAGATAAGGATATTGAAACCTACTTGAAAGAATCCGGCACAAGGACCTCCTTGCAATAACACATAGAAACCCATGAGAGCAAAAACCCTATACGGACAACTATAAACAGAAAAGAAACAATGAAAACTTTTACCTATACCACCCGATGCAAAACCATACTGGGTGACCTGCATACACCGGTCAGTACCTATCTGAAAGTGCGCGACATTTTCCCACAGAGTGCACTGATGGAAAGTTCCGACTATCATGGAAGTGAGAACAACCGTTCTTTCATCGGACTGAATCCTGTAGCCAGCATCGGAATCAATCATGGCACAGCCACTGCCACCTACCCTGACGGCAGCATAGAAGAACATCCCATCAGCGAACATTTCCGGGCAGACCATGCGATCTCCGATTTTCTGAATCGTTTCAAGGTAAGCGGAGAATACAACAACTACTGCGGACTGTATGGCTATACCACTTTCAATGCCGTACGCTATTTCGAACATATCAATGTAAAAGACAGCCGTGATCCTAAGAACGATGCTCCGGATATGTTGTATATCTTATATAAATACCTGATTGTCTTCAATGACTTCCGCAACGAAATGTTATTACTGGAAATGTTGCAGGACGGTGAGGACAGCCATCTGGATTATGTGGAAAAAGCGATCCACAACCGTAACTATACTACTTACGACTTCCGTGCCGTGGGCGAAACCACCAGTACCCTGACCGATGAAGAACATAAGGCGAACATCCGCAAAGGCATTGCCCACTGTATGCGCGGCGATGTTTTCCAAATCGTCCTTTCACGCCGTTTTATCCAACGTTACGAAGGAGATGATTTCAAACTTTACCGTGCTTTACGCAGCATCAACCCGTCCCCCTACTTATTTTACTTCGATTTCGGAGGCTTCCGTATTTTTGGTTCCTCTCCCGAAACCCATTGTAAAATAGAAAACGGGCGTGCCACCATCGACCCTATCGCCGGAACCACCCGCCGCAACGGAGACAAGAAAATAGATGCTGAACTCACCGCCAACCTATTGGCTGATCCCAAAGAAAATGCGGAACATGTAATGCTGGTAGATCTGGCACGCAATGACTTGAGCCGCAACTGTCACGATGTACAAGTAGAATTTTACAAAGAAGCTCAATATTACAGCCACGTCATTCATCTGGTAAGCCGGGTCAGCGGCGAACTGAACCCCAAAGCCAATCCCATCAAAGCATTTATTGATACTTTCCCGGCCGGAACCCTGAGTGGCGCTCCGAAGGTAAAAGCCATGCAGCTGATCAGCGAATACGAACCTCACAGCCGTGGAGCCTATGGAGGTTGCATCGGATTTATCGGGCTGAACGGCACATTGAACCAAGCTATCACCATTCGTACATTCGTCAGCCGCAACAACGAACTATGGTTTCAAGCCGGTGGCGGCATCGTAGCTAAGAGCAATGAAGAGTACGAATTACAAGAAGTAAACAACAAACTGGGAGCACTTAAAAAAGCAATCATCCTGGCAGAACAAATGTAAAAACGAATCATCATGAAAACAGTAATTATAGACAACTATGACTCATTTACCTACAATTTGAGTCATTTGGTAAAAGAACTGGGAGCCGAAGTTACCGTATTACGTAACGATGCTTTCCAACTGGAAGAATTGGAAAAATTCGATAAAATCATTCTTTCACCCGGTCCCGGTATTCCATCAGAAGCAGGCCTGCTGCTCGAAGTAATTAAAAGATATGCCGGCAAGAAACCGATTCTGGGTGTATGCTTGGGAGAACAGGCCATAGGAGAAGCTTTTGGCGGCAAACTGACCAATCTGAGCGAAGTATTTCATGGCGTACAGACCCCCATCTCAATTAAAAAGAACCAATCAAAAGACAAAGGAAAGAAAACCGATTACATTTTCAACGGACTGCCGGATGAAGTGCCGGTAGGACGTTATCACTCATGGGTGGTAGATACGGACGGTTTCCCTGAGTGCCTTGAAATAACCGCAGTAAGCCAGGAAGGTCTCGTCATGGCATTGAAACATAAAGAATACGATATCCACGGCATCCAGTTTCATCCCGAATCCGTACTAACCCCCGATGGTAAAGCCATGATAGCCAACTTTCTAAACGCATAACCCCAACCGTACATAATAAATATGAAAGCTATATTATCCCGCCTCTTCAATCACGAGGAACTGACCCGAAAAGAAGCAAAGAATTTGCTGCTCAACATAACCCGGGGAATGTATAACGACGCACAGATAGCCGCCCTGCTGACCGTTTTCCAAATGCGCGGCATCAAAGTAGAAGAATTGATAGGTTTCCGTGAAGCATTGCTCACCACCCGCATACCTATAGACTTTTCCGCTTACACCCCTATTGACATTGTGGGCACAGGCGGTGATGGAAAAAATACCTTCAATATCTCTACTTGCGCCTGCTTCATTGTAGCAGGAGCCGGATATCATGTTGCCAAACACGGCAACTATGGCGCGACTTCCGTCAGCGGAGCCAGCAATGTCATCGAACAACACGGTGTAAAATTCACGAACAATCCGGATAAGCTGACCCGTTCTATGGAAGAATGTGGAATGGTCTATATGCATGCCCAGTTGTTCAATCCTGCCATGAAAAGTGTAGGCCCTGTCCGCAAAGCACTGCAAGTACGTACCATATTCAACCTGCTAGGTCCGCTGGTTAATCCATGTCTTCCGGCTTACCAACTTCTAGGAGTCGCCGATCTGCCGCAAATGCGCCTTTATACCAACGTGTTCCAAAAACTGGGCATTGGCTTTGCCGTAGTAAACAACCTGGACGGTTACGACGAAATCTCACTGACCGATGAATTCAAAGTGATGACCAATCGCTACGAAACCATCTACAAGCCATCCGAACTAGGCTTCTCTCTCGCCAGACAAGAAGAGCTTTATGGTGGGAACACTCCCGAAGAAGCGTCGAAAATCTTCAATAACGTACTGGAGAACAAAGCCACCAAAGCCCAGACAGACTGTGTACTGATTAACGCTTCTTTTGCCATACAAGCCATGGAACCGGCCAAACCGATAGAAGAATGCGTGGCCATCGCCCGTGAATCATTGGAAAGCGGAAAAGCATTGAATACATTGAAAAAATTTGTGGAACTGAACAGTTGACTACACACCCGGTATTCCACTACCAAACGCCTCATACAATGACAGATATATTAACAGAAATCATCGCCTGCAAGCAAATCGAGATCGAACTGCAAAAGGCTGCCATCAGCAAAGAAATGCTGATAAACAATTGTAACGAACCCATGCCACGTATCAGTATGCGTGCCAGTCTTGCCTCTTCTCCTTACGGCATCATCTCCGAGTTCAAGCGTCGCTCTCCCTCCAAAGGATGGATAAAAGAAGACGCACAGGCAGATACCATTCCTCCCGCTTACGAAGCGGCCGGAGCCTCCGCACTTTCCATCCTCACCGATGAAAAATACTTCGGCGGCAGCCTGAAAGATATCCGTTCGGCACGCCCCCACGTGCAACTTCCCATTCTAAGGAAAGATTTCATTATAGATGAATACCAACTTTATCAGGCACGCATCGTAGGAGCGGACGCTATCCTTCTTATAGCCGCCGCTTTGAAGAAAGAGCAATGCAAAGCCCTAGCCCTCAAAGCCCATGAACTGGAACTGGAAGTCCTGCTGGAAATCCACAACGAGCAAGAACTGGAATATATAGACGAGAACATTGACATGGTGGGAGTCAACAACCGTAATCTGGGAAGCTTCCACACAGAGGTGGAAAACTCTTTCCGTCTGGCGGAAAAACTACCCGAAGAAATGCTCCGGATCTCTGAAAGCGGCATCTCCAGCCCCGAAACAGTCAAACAACTCCGGGCTGCCGGCTTCCGAGGCTTCCTGATAGGGGAAAACTTCATGAAAACACCCGCACCGGGAGAAGCCTTAAAAGAATTTATAACCCAACTAGAGAAATGTTAGGATGAAGCAACAATGATTATCAAGGTATGCGGTATGCGCGAGCCCGAAAACATACGCGCCATAGAGCAAGCCGGAGCAGACTGGATGGGCTTCATCTTCTTCCCCCAATCTGCCCGCTACGTATCACATCGTCCGGAATACCTACCGGAACAATGCCACCGGATCGGGGTCTTCGTCAACGAAAGCAGCGAAAACATCCTGCTGAAAGCACAGGAATTCGGTCTGCACCATATCCAATTGCATGGCAGGGAGACACCGGAACAATGCCGCAAATTAAAAGCCGCCGGACTGGGAGTCATTAAAGTTTTTTCCATAGCACAGGAAAGTGACCTGCAATCCGCCGGTTGTTATGAGGGCGTTTGCGATTACTTTCTTTTCGACACTGCCTGCTCCGGATATGGCGGCTCCGGCAAAACCTTCAACTGGAATATCCTGCAAGCCTATCGGGGAAAGACGCCTTTCCTGCTGAGTGGCGGTCTCCGTCCCGGCAGTCTTTCCCTTTTGTTGCAATTCAAGCATGAACAATGGGCAGGTATCGACCTGAACAGCGGATTCGAGACCGCTCCGGCTCTGAAAGACGACGCCGCCGTCCACACATTTATAAACCAATTAAAACAAAAAATACAATGAACAGAATCAACCAGTTATTCAGTACCAAGCAAAAAGACATCCTATCTATTTATTTTTGTGCAGGCTTTCCTACCTTAGAAGGTACGGCAAGCACCATCAAAGTCCTGGAAAAAAAAGGGATTAACATGATTGAAATCGGCATTCCTTTCAGTGACCCGATGGCTGACGGTCCCGTTATCCAGCACGCCGCCACCCGCGCCTTGAAAAATGGCATGACACTGAAGCTCCTTTTCGACCAACTGAAAGATATCCGTAAAGAAGTACAGATTCCGCTGGTGCTGATGGGATATCTCAATCCCATCATGCAATATGGATTCAAGGATTTCTGCCGCACTTGCCGGGAGACGGGAATCGACGGAGTGATTATCCCCGACTTGCCTTTCAAAGATTATATGGAGGAATATCGTTCCATAGCCGAGGAACAAGATGTGAGAATCATCATGCTCATCACTCCGGAAACCAGTGAAGAACGTATCCGCCTGATTGATGAACATACCGACGGTTTTATCTATATGGTATCTTCCGCCGCTATCACCGGTGCTCAAAAAGATTTCAACGCACAGAAACAAGCCTATTTCCAACGCATCGCCGACATGAATTTACGCAATCCCCGCATGATAGGTTTCGGAATTTCCAATAAGCAAACCTTCGAAACCGCATCCGCTCATGCCGCAGGAGCCATCATCGGCAGTAAATTCGTGACCTTGCTGGATGAAGAAGACGGAGATACGGAAAAAGCAGCGGACAAGCTGCTGGAAGCCTTGAAAAACTAACCTTTCACAACTCGTAACATCCTCTTCTTCAAAAATCCACCTGAAAGATCATGGCGATACAAGTGAAAAATATAATATCTTACAGGTATAAGATTATATATCTTGCAGCAGTAAGATCTATAATCTTATACCTGATCTTTCTACTTCTTCCATCCACAGCATCCGGCAGAAGCAGTTATCACCTATAAAGAAAAACATTTTGTTATTTCCCTCTCTTATTTTTGTCATACTTATACATAATTACTATCTTTGTGCCAAAATTAAACAAGAGAAGCGCATGATACAGAGTGAATATCCTTCCGTTTTGCTAATATACACAGGCGGTACGATCGGCATGATTGAAAATCCTGAGACAGGTGCACTAGAAGCCTTTAATTTCGACCAGTTACAAGACAATGTCCCCGAATTGAAGCGGTTCAACTATCGCATCTCCTCTTACCAATTCAATCCCCCCATTGACTCTTCGGATATGGAACCTGCCTTGTGGGCCAAGTTAGTCAAGATCATCAAATACAATTATGATAATTTTGACGGGTTCGTCATTCTGCACGGTACAGACACCATGGCATACACCGCTTCAGCGCTCAGCTTCATGCTGGAAAACCTGAGCAAGCCGGTTATCCTGACTGGCAGCCAGCTGCCCATCGGCATGTTGCGCACCGATGGAAAGGAAAATCTGATCACTTCCATAGAAATAGCCGCTGCCAAACATCCGAACGGCACTGCTATTGTACCCGAAGTATGCATCTTCTTCGAAAACCATCTGTTGCGCGGAAACCGTACCACAAAAATAAATGCGGAGAATTTCAATGCGTTCCGTTCATACAATTTCCCTTCGCTGGCAACAGCAGGCATCCACATAAAATATGAATATGACCGTATTCACAAAGCCGATCCCAATCTGCCATTAAAACCACACTATCTTTATGATACCAATGTAATTATACTGACCCTTTTTCCGGGCATCCAGGAAAACATGATCAGCAATATTCTGCATACACCGGGATTACGCGCAGTGGTATTAAAGACCTACGGTTCGGGCAACGCTCCGCAAAAGCCGTGGTTCATCGAACTTCTAAGGGATGCCACCTCACGGGGAATCATCATTGTCAACATCTCCCAATGCTCTACCGGAACAGTGGAAATGGGAAGGTATGAAACCGGACTCCATCTGCTGGACGCAGGGGTCATCAGCGGCTATGACAGTACGGTGGAATCCGTTCTAACCAAACTGATGTTCCTTTTGGGACACGGAAAAAGTGAAAGAGAAATACGTTACCAAATGAGTATTCCAGTAGCCGGAGAGTTTACGAAATCATAATTTATTGCGTTCCAATTATCATCCGGCGGGATGATTGCAGAATCATTAAAATGGTGTAATCTGCGATGAGAACTTAACGATTTTATAGCATGTAATCTTTTTGTAATATTTGTTTCATCAAATAGTAATAAAAATGCTCCATTTTTGCAATGCTGATCAAAAAAGATTAGTTTTGTAGTATTAAAAAGATGGATATATGAATGATTACCGCATTTTAGTAGTTGACGATGAAGAAGATCTATGCGAGATTCTTAAATTCAATTTAGAAAACGAAGGGTATTTTGTGGACACGGCAAACTCTGCCGAAGAAGCCCTGAAGATGGAACTGACCCAATACAACTTGCTGTTGCTGGATGTGATGATGGGAGAAATATCAGGATTCAAAATGGCGAACATGCTGAAAAAGAATAAAGCTACTGCTTCTATTCCCATTATATTCATTACTGCTAAAGATACTGAAAACGATACCGTAACAGGGTTCAACTTGGGAGCCGACGACTATATCTCGAAGCCATTTTCACTGCGCGAAGTTATAGCACGCGTTAAGGCTGTCCTTCGACGCACCAGTCCTACACAGGGAAAAGAAGCGCAAGAACAATTACAGTACAAAGGGCTTTTAGTCGACATAACCAAGAAGAAAGTCAGCATAGACGGTATAGAAATTTCCCTGACAAAAAAAGAATTCGAAATCCTGTTGCTGTTGTTACAAAACAAAGGCCGCGTATTCTCACGCGAAGATATTCTGGCTAAAGTATGGCAGGAGGAAGTCTATGTGCTGGACCGTACCATTGACGTCAACATTACCCGCTTGCGTAAAAAAATAGGCGAATATGGAAAATGCATCGTCACCCGCCTGGGATACGGATACTGTTTTGAATGCGAATAACCTAACCTGTACCTTTCCATGACTATTAAATTATCCAGCCACGTCCTGTCATTCAACAAGAAACTATTCTTGTCGGTAATTTCCTTATTCATAGCATTCGCCATCTGTTTCATGGCATTCCAATATCGCAGGGAGAAGGAATACAAAATAGAATTGCTGAACACACAACTCCAGAATTACAACGACCGCCTGAATGATTTTCTCCGTGGCAGGGATACACTGAATATTCAACAATTGAACGACTATGTTTGCGAACACACCTTTGAAGATCTACGCGTGACACTGATCAACAAGAATGGTACTGTAATTTATGACAATCTGGAAAAAGATCCCAGCCACTTCGAGAACCACCATAACCGTCAGGAAATAAAAGAAGCCATCATTTATGGCAGCGGCTACTCCATTAACAGACAATCGGAAAGCCTGGGCGGTGAATTTTTCTATTCGGCAAAGTATTATCCTAATCTGGACTATATCATTCGTTCAGCCCTTCCCTATAATGTCAGTCTGATGAGACACCTGAAAGCAGACTCTCATTATGTATGGTTCACACTGATAATCAGCCTGATATTAATAATTGTGTTCTACCGATTCACACATAAATTGGGAATGTCTATCACCAAATTGCAACAATTCGCCATGAAAGCCGACCGCAATGAACCGATAGACACTGATATGCAGGATACCTTTCCCAAAAACGAACTGGGCGAAATATCCCAACATATCATCCAGATTTACAAACGTCTGCATCAGGCAAAAGAAGATTTATATATCGAACGCGAGAAACTGATCACCCATCTCCAGATCTCGCACGAAGGCTTAGGCGTATTCAACCACCGCAAAGAAGAGATTCTGGTAAATAATCTGTTCACACAATACGCCAACCTTATCTCGGACAAAAATCTGAGTTCTACGGAAGAGATCTTCTCCATCCCCGAATTGCAGCCCATCACCCGTTTCATTACAAAAAACAAGGAACGCAGTATCGGCAAAGAAGAGAAACGGATGTCATTGAACATAGACAAAAACGGACGTATCTTTGCCGTGGAATGCATTATCTTTCAAGATGACAGCTTTGAAATCTCCATCAATGACATCACTCAGGAAAAGGAACAGGCACTTCTGAAAAAACAGCTGACACAGAATATCGCCCACGAATTGAAAACCCCTGTAAGCAGCATACAGGGATATCTGGAAACCATAGTAAACAATCCTACCCTGCCCCGTGAGAAAATCAATGCTTTCCTGGAGAGAAGCTATGCACAAAGTAACCGGCTGGCACATCTGTTACGGGATATCTCCGTACTTACCCGCATGGAAGAAGCTCCGAACATGATCGAAACAGAACCGGTAAACCTCACCACCATGATGCGGAATATCCTGAACGAAGTAACTTTGGAACTGGAAGAAAAGCAGATCACAGCCCACAATATGCTGCCTGAAGGACTGACCATACAAGGCAATTCTTCCCTGCTATACTCCATCTTCCGGAATCTGACAGACAACGCCATTGCATACGCAGGAACTCATATTTCCATAACCATCCGCTGTTTCCGTGAAGACGAACGTTTTTATTATTTCAGTTTCTCGGACACAGGCGTAGGAGTAGGACCCGAACATCTAAGCCGTTTGTTCGAGCGTTTCTATCGGGTGGACAAAGGACGTTCACGCAAATTGGGCGGTACCGGACTGGGACTAGCTATTGTAAAAAACGCAGTCATTCTGCATGGCGGAACAATCTTCGCTAAAAATACCCCCGGTGGAGGTCTGGAATTCATATTTACATTGAGTAAAGAATAAGAGGATACAAGAGCCTGTTTCTAAATTTTCTTCAAAATTTAAACAGGCTCCAAAAAATAAAGAAAGATAATTGTTTTCTTAAATATAAACTGTATCTTTGCAGTGCATCGGTTCATTTATCTCCCCTCCGAGGTGAATGATTAAAAGGGAATCAAGGTGAGAATCCTGAACAGTCCCGCTGCTGTATGTTTCACTAAACGCATAAGCAAAATGCCAATAACCACTGGGATAATTTCCGGGAAGGTGCTTATAGCGGAAACGAGTCAGAAGACCTGCCTGTGCATTTATCAAATCTGAAGCTTTCGAGGAAAGAGCTTGGAACACTGAACGTAAGGGATGCCTTTAAACACATCCGCTATTTTCTCCGTTTCACTGTCCGGAAAAGAATATCAGGTAAAAAGAAAATTTATTTTAAAGTAAACTCTGCCAAGTTTATTTGGAGTGCTCAGCCGAAGTGATTCGCCTGAGCATTATTTTATAATCCAAGTCAATACAAAATCGGGATGAGTGACATAACGGACCCGATAACGTTCCTGCCGGCCTGTACGATATTCGCATGCCTCGAACTCCCCCTCTTCCGACAAGCTGAAAGGAAAAATACGAAGATGACGAATGAAATCCACCTCCTCTACTCCCATCAGTTTGAACAGTGCCTCCTTGGCCGACCAATGGAGCAATAAAGCATAAACTTCATCTCCTTCCATCATTGCGGGTTCTTCATCGGAACGAATAAAACGGGAAGCTACTTTCCGCACTCTGGTTCCATACTGCTCTATATCCATTCCCACCTCACAGGAAGAATGAAGCGCCACCGCCACATAACCGCGAGTATGCGAGATGCTGATATACCGGCTTCCATCCTTTAGATAAGGCCTTCCCGAAGAGTAATAAGCTATCTCCTTTTCTTCTCCACACAAAGCCTTCAGCAGCACACGTACCGACAACCATTCATGCTTCCGTTTTTCGGAAAGAACAGCCAATTTCTCCCTATACCAGTCTTTATGCTCCAATGATGCCAGCAGTTGTTCCGTTGTTTCATCAGACTTCCATATTCCAAGCAGAAACTCCCCTTCGATATAAGTACGGTATAAAGGCATAATAAAATCTATTTCTTTTCTTCTTCCACGGAGCTGGAAGAGTCAACGATAACTTTTACTTTCAAAATGCGGCGCGTATTCATTTCAAGTACCTCAAAATGATAATTCCCATAATCTAACCGCTCGTGCAATACAGGAAACTCCCCTTTTATTTCCAGCAACAAACCGGCCAAAGTGTCCGCATCTCCTTCCACTTTCTCGAAAAGAGCGGGATCAGCTTTCATAATCTTATAAAAATCGGACAGCAAGGTTTTTGCCTCGAATATATAGGTACGGTCATTCAGTTTCACATACGTACGCTCTTCATCATCGTATTCATCATTAATCTCTCCTACAATCTCCTCGATGATATCCTCCATTGTAACAATGCCCGAAGTACCTCCAAACTCATCGACAACGATGGCAATATGGATCTTGTTCGCCTGAAAATCACGCAAAAGGTCATCAATCATCTTCGTTTCAGGTACAAAGTAAGCAGGACGGACCAATGTCTGCCAACGAAAGTTGTCGCCCTTGCCCAAATGAGGAAGCAAATCCTTTATATAAAGAATCCCCTTTATATTATCCCGCGATACGGCATATACCGGAATACGGGAATAGGCATTTTCCACAATACATTTCAACACATCGGAATAAGGAGTATTGATTTCCAAGTCCACCATATCCAGCCGGGAAGTCATCACTTCCTTAGCCGTTTCCTCACCAAAACGGATAATACCTTCCAAAATATTGCTTTCCTCTGAAATCTCACTCTTGTCCGTCAGTTCCAAAGCCTGTGAAAGTTCGTCGACAGAAATATTATAATTCTTTTTTGCCACACATCTGTTCACCAAAAAGGAAGAACGGACCAGCAATGCCGACAAAGGTGAAAAGAATTTCTTTAAAAAAGAAATGGCAGGAGCTGCCTTACGGCAAAACTTCAACGTGTTCTGTGCCGAATAAATTTTAGGCATGATTTCACCGAAAAGCAACAGCAGAAAAGTAAGGACAACCGTTATTAGCAGGAATTCCAGAATCACGGAATTTCCAAAGTGTATGGTGCTGGCAAAAAAGTAATTGCACAGCATGATAATGGTTACATTGACAAAATTATTAGAGATAAGAATAGTCGCTAACAAGCGTTCGGAATCATTCAGCAGGGCGCTGATACGCCTGTCCGAAGTATGTTTTCCTTCCTCTATCTCACTTAAATCAACAGGTGAAAGGGAAAAGAAAGCTATTTCCGAAGCAGACACAAAGCCTGAGGCATACAACAATAAAACAGCTAACAAGATAGCTATGATAGCTCCCATGGTAGGAGCTGTTACGGTTACACCGTCAAATAAATCCGCCAAGCGGCATAAATACGAGTCAGGGTCCAAGGAATCTGGTTTTAGTTAAACATCAAGTTCTCTTAATTAAAAAGGTAAATCGTCCGTCAGACTAT
>OGYL01000496.1_pt1 | contig 31105 bp, 19 predicted proteins | sample 1576541 | NCBI WGS metagenome assembly OGYL01 (sample SAMEA3541551, study PRJEB24748) | human gut metagenome | biome: human gut; feature: human-associated habitat; material: faeces | place: China | collected 2012 | reverse complement strand
GTACTATGCCGACGATGAGGAGTACACCGGAGAAGAGGACGGCGGAGAGTACTACGCCGACGACGAGGAGTACACCGGAGAAGAGGATGGCGAAGAGTACTATGCCGACGACGAGGAGTATATTGGAGACGAGGACAGCGAAGAATATTACGCCGACGATGAGGAGTACTATGCCGACGATGATATGGCACCTGCTCGTGGCGGTAAAGGGAAAAAGAGTAAAAAGCAGGGTGGCAATAAAATAGCTGCTATCTGGACCAAATTCCTGAACATGAGTACCATGGATCGCATTATGACGGCAACCGGTGTGGCAGTGCTGATCTTGGCCATTGTGACAGGCAGTGTATATGCCAGCGCACGTATGGTGGATCATCAGGTATCGGAGTTCGTCAGTGTGGGCAGCCAGCTGGACGGCATCCAGATGATCGGTGAGCAGGGTATGCTGGCAGTGGCAGATGCAAAGCTTGCGAAGATCGCAGCAGCCAATGCAGTCGATGATGAGAATGAGGAACAAAAAGAATATGATGAGGCCGAGTATACCAACGGTGGTACCGTTGAACTGGAACTGGTCTCCGTGCAGAAGGATCTAAAGATCAAATTTACCAATAAAAAGAGTGGTAAACTGATCTCCAATGTACCTTTCAGCGTGACGATCACGGATCCCAAAGGTAAATCTGATACCTGGACCGATGATGATATGGACGGTATTATCTACAAGAAGGGCATTACCCCCGGCAACTATACGGTAGCGGTAAATGCCCTGACCGATGAAAAATATAAGGATTACACACTGCCTACCGGTACCCAGAAGGTAGAAGTCAGAAAGGATATCGCTTATAAAAAGGTCGATGTGGCAAACGAGATCAAGAAGGAATCCGAGGTCAATGCGGCAAAAGAGGACACCATGAAAAATGATACTGTGGTGGAGTCTATTCTGGAAGATACCGTGCAGTGGGTAGAAAGTAAGAAATTACCTCCTACTTATAGAGAGGTAACAAAGGATACCGTGGTAAATCCGGAAAAACAGACGGCTTACAGCGGAAGATTCCTGCGCATAGCAAATGAACAGATAAGTATCAAGGTAGGAGAGACCAAGCAGCTGAATCCGCCGGCAGGAGCCACGGTTGTTAGCTGGAGCAGCGATAATGCGGCGGTGGCCAGTGTAAATAATGGTGTGGTTACCGGCGTGAAGGCAGGTGGACCTGTAACGATCACTTGTACGTATACGGAGGCTGGCAGTGCTACACCGACTCCTACACCTACGCCGACTCCTACACCTACGTCGACACCTACACCGACTCCTACACCTACGCCGACTCCCACAACACCGGGGACGGGAGAAACGACTACTCCTACACCTACGCCGACTCCCACAACACCGGATTCGGGTACATCTTCAGGAGGAACAGGGGAGGATGGTGGCTCCTCAGGTGAGTCGCAGGCGGCTGCGCAGTCCATGGGAGGCGGCATCCTTCCGACAGCAAATGCACAGGTAGGAAGCACGCAGAAGACCTATACCTGGGAAGTTACCGTTACGGAAGCCAAAAAGCCGACCGCTGTTTTGGAACCGGCATCCCTGAACGTAGAAGCAGGAAAAGAAGCAACAGCACAGGTTAAAGTTACAAATTTCACAGGTGCAACTTATAAGATTACTGCAAACTCCAATGATAAAGCAGCCACCGCGGCGGTAGATGCAAACGGTAAGATCACAGTGAAAGGTGTAGCAGCCGGTGATGCGAAGATCACAGTCACCGTAACGATGGGAACTGAGATTAAGACACTGGATCTGGCAGTGAAGGTCACGGGTGGAATCAAGATCACTTTGGATAAGACAGCTGTAACCGTTTATCCGAAATCTACGGCTGCTGTAACAGCCTCTGTCAGCGGAAGCGGAACCATAACGGCAGATTCCGGAGATAAGAATATTGCCACGGTAGCTGTAAGTGGCAAAACGATCACTGTTACCGGTGTGAAAAAAGGAACCGCAACCATCACTGTCACATATAAGGAGGGCAGCGCGGAAGCAAAAGCCACCTTTACAGTTACGGTAGCGGGCGATGTGAATCCCAGAGAGGATACCAAAACACCGTTAAAGGATACCAGCGGCAGACAGCTGTATGTATCCATCGGTGACAACCAATACCGGGCGGCAGCTTATGCGGATTATTACACTGCCACAAAGTTTTTCCTCATGGAGGAGGCCAGATATACCGGCTGGCAGACGTTAGACGGTAAGGTATATTTCTTCAAGGCAGACGGCAGCAAGGTGACCGGTGAGCAGGTCATCCAGGGTGCAAAATATAACTTCGCAAGTGACGGTTCCCTGGTAGTGGGATCAGGTACTATGGGCATTGATGTGTCCAAGTGGAACGGCAGCATTGACTGGAATGCGGTTAAGAATTCCGGAGTGAATTATGTGATCATTCGTGTGGGATACCGTGGATCATCCCAGGGAGCATTGATCGAGGATCCCAAGTTCAAGACCAATATCAAGGGAGCTACGGCAGCTGGTCTTAAGGTAGGTGTATACTTCTTCACACAGGCAGTGGATGAGGTAGAAGCAGTACAGGAAGCATCCATGGTACTGGACCGCATCAGCGGATATAAGATTTCTTATCCGGTATTCCTGGATGTGGAAGGCAGCGGCGGAAGAGGCGATGCCATCGATTCCGCTACCAGAACCGCAGTCTGCAAGGCATTCTGCAACACGATCAAGAATGCGGGATATACTCCCGGTGTCTATGCCAACAAGACATGGCTGACATCCAAGATGGATGCAGGTGCTCTGAGCGGTTATAAGATCTGGCTGGCACAGTATGCCAAGACCCCGACCTATACCGGAAGATATGATCTGTGGCAGTACAGATCCGACGGAAAAGTCAGCGGTATCAGCGGCAAAGTCGATTTAAATATCAGCTACCTGGGATATTAAGATTTGCAATAAAGCCCAGACCGACTGCTCGCAGGCAGGTCTGGTGCTTTATTAGCAAATCAAACACACATGAGCAAGTAGGACGATAGTCCGGAATGCGAATGGGTGTCACGGATTCGAGAGCACGAAGTGCGGAGAAGCCGTGTTGATATTTACAATGAACAGGCGGTGAGACTGCTCGTAGGCAGGACGATAGCCCGTGTTGCTATCCACCCCATTTTATGGTAGAATATCACTATCTATAGCAAAATGCGCACACCTGCGCAGAACGGAGAGAAAATGAGAACTTATCTGGTAACAGGCGGTGCCGGTTTTATCGGTTCCAACTACATTCATTACATGTTCAAAAAATACGATAACGAGATCCGTATCATTAATGTGGATGCCCTGACCTATGCGGGAAACCTGGAGAATCTCAAGGATGTGGAGAAGCGTGACAATTACACTTTCGTGAAGGCAAATATCTGCGACAAGGAAGCCATCGGCAAAATTTTCGCGGAGAACGATATTGACCGCGTGGTACATTTCGCAGCCGAAAGCCATGTAGACAGAAGTATCCGTAACCCGGAGATCTTCGTACAGACCAACGTGCTGGGTACCGCAGTGATGTTAAACTGTGCCAAGGCAGCTTGGGAGCTTCTGGACGGCAGCTTCAAGGAGGGCAAAAAGTTCCTGCATGTATCTACGGATGAGGTCTACGGATCTCTTCCCGATGATGACAATGCTTTCTTCTATGAGACCACGCCTTACGATCCCCACAGTCCTTACTCCGCAAGTAAGGCAAGCTCGGACATGCTGGTGAAGGCATACATGGATACCTATCATTTCCCTGCCAATATCACCAATTGCTCCAACAATTACGGCCCTTTCCAGTTCCCCGAGAAGCTGATCCCTCTGATCATCAACAATGCCCTTCACGGCAAGAAGCTTCCGGTATACGGAGACGGCAAAAATGTCCGCGACTGGCTGTATGTAGAGGATCATGCGAAGGCCATCGACATGGTACAGGAGCAGGGAAGACTGTTCCAGACTTACAATATCGGCGGACACAACGAGAAGCAGAACATCGAGATCATCCATATTATCATCGAGACCTTACAGGAGATGCTTCCCGATTCCGATCCCCGCAAGGCACATATCAACAACGATCTGATCACTTACGTGGAAGACCGTAAGGGACATGACAGAAGATATGCGATCGCGCCGGACAAGATCAAGGCGGAGATCGGCTGGTATCCCGAGACCATGTTCAAGGAAGGCATCCGCAAGACCATCGCCTGGTACTTCGAGCATGAAGACTGGATGAACAATGTGACCAGTGGCGATTACCAGAAATACTACAATGAAATGTATGAGGAAAAGTAAAGAATATCTGCTAAATGGGAACGATGAACGTCGTTCCCATTCGGTGTGTTAAAAAACAAGTATTTTAAGGAGGTTTTTATGAAAGGAATTATACTGGCGGGAGGTTCCGGAACCAGACTTTATCCCCTGACAAAAGCAATATCCAAGCAGATCATGCCGGTGTACGATAAACCGATGATCTATTATCCCCTGTCAACCCTGATGCTGGCAGATATCAGAGAGGTGCTGATCATTTCCACCCCGAGAGATCTTCCGGTATTCAAAGAGTTATTGGGAGACGGCAGTCAGTTGGGCATGCGTCTCGAGTATGCGGTGCAGGACAAACCCCGTGGCCTCGCGGATGCTTTTATCATCGGAGCGGAATTCATCGGTAACGACAGAGTGGCACTGGTACTGGGAGATAATATTTTCTACGGGCAGAGCTTTTCGGCAGTGCTTCGTAAAGTAGCCGCCAGAGAAAAAGGCGCGACCATCTTCGGTTATTATGTGCGCGATCCCAGAGAATACGGCGTAGTGGAGTTCGATGAGAACGGCAAGGCACTTTCTATCGAGGAGAAGCCGGAGCATCCCAAGAGCAATTATGCAGTTCCCGGACTGTATTTCTATGATAACGATGTAGTGGAGATTGCGAAGAACGTAAAGCCCTCCGCAAGAGGTGAGATCGAGATCACCAGTATTAATAACGAGTACCTGAACAGAGGAACTCTGCAGGTAGAGACTCTGGGTCGTGGATTCGCATGGCTGGATACCGGCAATCACGATGCACTTCTGGATGCGGCAGATTTCGTGGCAGCGTTCCAGAAGAGACAGGGATTGTATATTTCCTGTATCGAGGAGATCGCTTTCAAACGTGGATTTATTGATCAAGAGCAGCTGCTGGCACTGGCAGAGCCGCTGCTGAAGACGAATTACGGTAAATATCTGGTAGAGGTAGCAAATGGACTCTAAGCTGCGGAAAATGGGGATCCTGGCCTCCATGGCGGTGATCCTGCTGGTGGCACTGGCGGTAATGTATGTGAACAGGGAACAACTGTCCCCCACATCCGGCCAGAACACGGCGGTGTCCGGAGCGCAGAATGCAGGTGACGGCGAAGCAGTGGATCCCGTGCCGGAGAGCACCGGGGAGACGGACACCGCGGAAGCGGATGGCAGGATCGGCAACGACCTGAAAGCCTTTTTAAAAGATAATACGTTTTTTGATCCGGATGTGAATCCGATCCTGGAGGCGGCGAAAGATAACAGCCACCGCCTGTCACTGGTGGCGACTTCCGTGGAAAAGGATCTGCGTATCCAGATCGTGGACAATGAAGGTGTACCGGTGACCGGAGAGAGTTTCTATGTCCGGGTGGACGGTCTGGGAGATTACAAGGATCTGGATCAGGACGGCGTGATCTACATTGCTGATCTGGATTCCGGCGATTATTATATGGAACTGTTACCCATCGAAGGATATAAAGTTCCCATCACCGAGACCAAAGTGCATGTAAAAGAAAAAGTGGAATATCTGGCCATTGATGATATTTCTCTGTTGATCAAGACAGAGGATGAAGTCGATGCGGATGCCGAGGATAGTGCTGTGGCAGGAGCTTTGGCAGATGCGGACAAGACCGAGATCCAAAAGCTGCAGGCTACATCCGGCAATGCGAAGGTCGGCATCGATGTGTCCAAGTGGAACGGCATTATCGACTGGGATAAGGTGAAAAATGCCGGAGTGCAGTTTGCCATCGTTCGTGCGGGCTACCGCGGTTCGGTTACGGGAAGTCTGGTGGAGGATCCACAGTTTGTCGCCAACATGAAGGGTGCAGCCGCCGCCGGAATTCCGGTGGGCGTGTACTTTTTTACCCAGGCTACAGATGAGAAAGAGGCGGTGGAAGAGGCTTCTGCCGTGCTGGAGCTGATCCGTGATTTCCAACTGACCTATCCTGTATTTATTGATACGGAGGGTGCCGGAGGAAACGGCCGGGCGGACGGACTGAATGCGGAGACCAGAACCCTGGTATGTGAGGCTTTTTGCCGGACGGTAGAAAATGCCGGATATACAGCAGGCGTCTATGCCAGCCGCAACTGGTACAACAATAATCTGCAGACCGTCAGACTGGAGAACTATCATATCTGGCTTGCGGAGTACCGCAGTGTGCCGTTATATCAGGGATATTACAAGACCTGGCAGTATACCTCCAAGGGAAAAGTGGACGGTATTGAAGGCAGAGTCGATATGAATATCACCTATGAATGAAAATAAGAAAGAGTGAGGATGAAATAAATGGGCAAGATAACAGTAGAAACCTGTGAAATCGAAGGATTGAAGATCATTACCCCCACGGTATTCGGTGATGCCAGAGGGTATTTCATGGAGACTTATAATTACAATGATCTTAAAGCAGCGGGAATCCCGGAAGTGTTTGTACAGGATAATCAGTCTGCTTCTAAAAAAGGAGTTCTCAGAGGACTTCATTTTCAGAAGCATTTTCCGCAGGACAAGCTGGTACGTGTGATCCGCGGAGAAGTCTATGATGTGGCTGTGGATCTGCGGGAAGGCTCCAAAACTTTCGGGCAGTGGTATGGTGTACTTTTGTCTGAGGAGAACAAGAAGCAGTTCTTTATTCCGAAAAATTTCGCGCATGGATTTCTGGTACTGTCCGATTACGCAGAGTTCTGCTACAAATGTACCGATTTTTATCATCCGGATGATGAGGGCGGTATTGCATATAACACGCCGGATATCGGTGTGGAATGGCCCATCCCCGAAGGTATGGAACTGACATTATCCGAGAAGGATACCAAGTGGGGCACTCTGGAACAGTACATGAAGGAAAAAGAGCATGAAAAAAAGTGTGAAAATCAGTAAGAAAACAGGTATTGCCCTGTTCGTGACAGCGGCAGTGATCATGGCTCTGCTCATCGTGTTCCATAAGAATCCGGGACCTGCTGTGGATCAGAGTCAGGAGCTGGCGAAAAAGATCATCTCCTGCGTTGTCATTGCGGCGGCATGCTTTGCGTTTATCCACTGGTACGATAAATTTACCGGACTGCCGGTAGAGTTATTCCAGAATAGACATCTGATCTGGAAGCTGGCGAAAAACGATTTTAAAAAGAGATATGCGGGTTCTTACCTGGGCGCGGTCTGGGCGATGGCACAGCCGGTGGTAACCGTGGCGATGTATTACATCGTCTTCGACAAGATCATGGGAAATACCAGCACACCCCTGCGGGAGGGCGTGGAAGTGCCTTTTGTACTTTTCCTGACAGCGGGACTGGTGCCCTGGTTTTATTTCAGCGAAGCATTGAATAATGGTACCAACGCATTGTTAGAGTACAATTATCTGGTAAAAAAAGTAGTATTTAAGATCAGCATTCTGCCGATCATCAAGATTATTGCGGCTACTTTTATCCATGTATTTTTCGTGTGTCTCCTGTTGATCGTGGCGGCTATTTACGGCTATTACCCCACAATCTACACTACACAGATCATTTATTACAGTTTTTGCCTGTTTATATTTGTGCTGGCACTCAGCTACACCACGTGTGCGGTAGTGGTGTTTTTCCGGGATCTGTCCCAGATCATCAGCATCGGATTGCAGATCGGCATGTGGGCCACTCCGATCTTATGGAATCTGGACGCACTGTCTCCGGAGTGGATCATGATCCTGAAGCTGAATCCGCTGGTCTATATCGTGAATGGCTACCGCAGTGCGATCTACGAGAAAGAATGGTTTTTCCGGGATTTCTTCTCCACGATGTATTTCTGGATCGTGACAGTGGTATTGTTCGGACTGGGTGCTGTGATCTTTAAGAGACTGAAAGTGCATTTCGCAGATGTATTGTAATACGAAGGACTGTTACCATTCCGAGAACTCGAGGAACGGAGAAAACATATTGTAAAAATAAACAGAGCATGGCAAAAAGCTTTTATAAATGAAGAACCTTGTGGGGAGGTACTGCATTACGGAACTGTTGTGGGGGAAACAGAAAGGGTGAAAGTAATTGAAGGGTGCTCTTGAAAAGTTAAGAAAAATATTGTTATGGAAGCCGGGCAGGGTACTGCTGGCAGTGGGCTGTTGCGGACTGCTGTTGTTAGCACTGATCCCACTGTTTCGACTGACGATTTATGCGGTTCCTTATTATGACGACTATAACTTTGGAAGATTTGCCAGAGCTGCCATAGAGCAGGAGCAGTCGAAATGGGCGGCAATCTCCGGTGCACTGGATTGTTCCAGAACCCAGTGGTATGCATGGCAGGGAACGTATTCTTCTATTTTTTTCATGACACTGATGCCGGCTGTCTGGGGAGAACAGTATTATTTCTTAGGACCGGTGTTCATTCTGTTACTGCTTTTGGCGGGAAGCATGGTGTTTACCCACGTGATCCTGCGGAAAGTCTTCCGAATGGAGAAATGGAGCAGCCTGGCAATTCAGGCAGTGATCACCATAGCGGAATTTATGTTTATCTATTCCGCGCAGAGCGGCTTCTACTGGTATAACGGCGGGATCCACTATGTGGGAATGCATGGCTTCGGACTTTTGTTTTTGTCTGTGGCCATCTGCCTGGAGAGAGCAGAGGGCAGAACCGCGAAAGGTCTGTTATTCACTGCATCGGTTCTGCTTGCCATGATTACGGCGGGAAGCAATTTCGTCACGGCATTGCAGGGATTATTGTGTCTTCTGACCATCCTTCTGGTCAGCGTGGTAGTGGAACGGCGCAGGACGGGGCTGTGGCTGTTGCCGTCTACACTAGTGTATATCATAGGCTTCGGCCTGAATGTGGCGGCTCCGGGAAATTCCGTACGTGCCCGCAGTTATGTGGGCTGGGGTTACGGACCGCTGGAGTCCATCGGCAGATCATTTTTGGAAGCCGTGAAACACATTCCGGAATATACCGGACCGGTGGTTCTGATGGTGATGTTATTGTTGGTACCTATGATCTGGCAGGCAGTGAAAAGCACGGATTACCGTTTTCGTTATCCGGGGATCGTACTCGCCTTGTCCTTCTGTCTGTATGCGACCGGCTATACACCGAGCCTGTATTCCCTGGGACATGCGGGACTGTCCAGAACTCTGAATGCAGTAAAGATCACGTATTTCATGTTGTTGTTTTTAAATGAGATCTATTGGTGTGGCTGGCTTAGACAGATACTGGAAAAAAGGACGGATAAGTCTGCACAGAAGCTGTCTGCACGAAATGGGGCAGCGGTCTGGTGGTATTATGTGATCATCGGTGTGATGTGTCTTATGATGTTTAAGGTATCACCTAATCAGGCGGGTCACTATTCTTCCTACGGAGCCTATTATTATGTGCACACCGGGGAGGCTTATAATTTCCATCAGGAATATCTGGAGCGGGTGGCAATTCTGTCCGGGCCGGAAAAAGAAGTGCAGCTGCCGGCCTATCAGTTCCGCCCGTGGTTTTTGTGCATGGGAGAAATCTCCGAGAATGCGGACAATGAGGCCAACCGTTCTCTGGCCATGTGGTACCATAAAGACAGTGTAACACTGAAAGAAAAGGATTAAGACATTATGCAGGATAAGAGAAAACTGGCAATTGAAGTTGATAATGTCCAGAAAATCTATAAATTATATGATAAACCTTCGGACCGTCTGAAGGAAGCTTTCGGATTCGGTAAAAAGACCAAACATAAGCTCCACTATGCCCTGAAAGGCGTGAGTATGAAGATCTATCAGGGGGAAACCGTGGGCATCATCGGTACCAACGGTTCCGGTAAATCCACCATCCTGAAGATCATCACCGGAGTATTGAATCCGACTTCCGGACGGGTGCTGGTCAACGGGCGTATCTCCGCTCTGCTGGAGCTGGGTGCCGGCTTCAATATGGAATACAACGGTATCGAGAATGTCTATCTGAATGGTACCATGATGGGATTTTCCGAAAAAGAGATCGAGGCAAAGCTGCCGGAGATCTTAAGCTTTGCGGATATCGGAGATTATGTCTATCAGCCGGTAAAGACCTATTCCAGCGGTATGTTCGTCCGCCTGGCGTTTGCAGTGGCAATCAATATCGAGCCGGAGATCCTGATCGTAGATGAGGCTCTGAGCGTCGGTGATGTATTTTTCCAGGCAAAATGTTATCATAAATTCGAAGAATTCAAGAAAATGGGCAAGACGATCGTCTTCGTCAGTCACGATCTGAGCAGTATCAGTAAATATTGCGACCGCGTCTATCTGCTGAACCAGGGAAATATTCTGGGGGAAGGCAGCCCCAAGGCCATGATCGATACTTATAAACGGGTACTGGTGGGACAGTACGATGAATCCGAAAATGCCGGTGAGGAATCGGAGAATCTCTTAGATGATGAAGATCTGCAGAGAGCCGCTGCGAAAAAGGCGGATGGCGCAGCCAAAGATGCTGCTGAGGCTTCCGCGGAGGCGAAGGGACAGAATCCCAATGCCCTGGAATACGGTACAAAGCAGGCACAGATCGAAGAATTTTACATTACGGATGACAGGGGTGTGCCTACCAATGCCATCCTGAAGGGGACAATGTTTACCATCCATATGAAGGTCCGGTTTATGGATCCTATACCGGCACCGATTTTTGCATTTTCCGTGAAAAATGTCATCGGTGTGGAGATTACCGGTACCAATACCATGATCGAGAAGGCGTTCTTAGACAGTGTGGAACCAGGTGATGTGAAAAATGTGACTTTTACACAGAAGATGAATCTGCAGGGCGGAGAATATCTGCTGTCTCTGGGAGTGACGGGGTACAATCAGGATACCTTTGAGGTCTATCACAGACTGTATGATGCCCTGAATATTACAGTAGTATCCGATAAAAACACCGTAGGCTATTATGATATGGATTCCAACACGAAAGTGTGGGATGCGGAGGAGAAATAAAGAATGACAGAGACCATCGGCAAAGTAACACTGAATCTGGATAAGTATCCCGGAGAGGATTATTATTGTGACGGCAGTGTGGAAGACGAGATTCTGGAGATTGTAAAAAAATACAGTACCGTGGAATATGACCGGATCATCGCAGAGAGAAAAAGTTGGCCGATCCTGTATCATCTGTCGGCTCTGCGGGAAAATATCGTGGATTTTCTTCCGATCAAAAAGACGGACAAAGTGCTGGAAGTAGGCAGCGGCTGCGGAGCCATTACAGGAGCCCTGTCCCGGAAAGCCGGATCGGTGACCTGCGTGGATCTCTCAAAAAAGCGCAGTCTGATCAATGCGTACCGGCACAGTGAAAGTGAAAATGTGACGATCCACATAGGCAATTTTACGGATGTGGAACCGGATCTGCCCGCAGATTATGACTATATCTGCCTCATTGGTGTCTTCGAGTACGGCCAGGCTTACATAGGCGGCAGCACACCTTATGAAGATTTCCTGAAAATTCTGCAAAAGCATCTGGCACCGGGTGGACGAATCGTTATCGCTATTGAGAACAAATACGGACTGAAATATTTTGCGGGCTGCAAGGAAGATCACCTGGGAGACTGGTTTTCCGGAATTGAAAATTATCCGAACGGCGGCGTCGTGCGTACTTTTTCCCGGAAAAAACTGGAGAAGATCTTCGATGCCTGCGGTGTGGGAGAACGCAGTTTTTATTATCCGTATCCCGATTATAAATTCATGACCGCGGTCTATTCGGATGCATATCTGCCGGGCCGGGGAGAACTGTCCAATAATCTGCGGAATTTCGACCGTGACAGAATGTTGTTATTCGATGAAAAAAGTGCTTTTGACGGAATCGTGGAAGAGGGGCTTTTTTCTGTATTTTCCAATTCTTATCTGGCAGTGATCGGCAAGCCTCTGGACCTGAAATATGTCAGATATTCCAACGACCGTGCGGAAAACTTCCGCATCCGTACGGAGATCCTGCGGGATGACCGGGGGAATCGGATCGTGAGGAAATATCCGCTGACCAAAGAAGCCGAGGCGCATGTGCGCCATATGATGGAAGCGTATGAAAAATTAAAAGGACGTTATGCCGGAAGCCGGCTGGACGTTAATGTCTGTCATCCGGGAGAAGAGGACGGCATCCCTTATGCGGAATTTGAATTCGTATCGGGCAGACCGTTGTCGGAACTGATGGATGAATGTCTGGACAGACAGGATATCGAAGGATTCCACAGCCTGTTTGCGGAGTATCTGGAGAGGGTAGGATTCGGGGAAGAAGTTCCGGTAGCGGATTTTGACCTGATCTTTGCCAATATTCTGGTGGATGGGGATCACTGGACACTGATCGATTACGAGTGGACCTTTGACCGTGTCATAGATACGAAAGCACTGGCGTTCCGGGCAATTTACTGTTATGTTCTGGAGAATGAAAGACGCAATGCGTTGGAACTGGACCGGATCTTAGATCGTCTGGACATCACGGAAAATGAGGCAAGACAGTACAGAGAGCAGGAGCGGGAATTCCAGAAATATGTCACCGGACAGAAATTGTCCATGGGTGAGATCCGGAATCTCTTAGGCGGCGAAATCTATAAACCCACCGAATGGATCGGGCGTTTCCGTCAGTCGGAAGGAGAACTGCGGGTACAGATCTATGAAGACAAGGGACAGGGATTTTCCGAAGAGAATTCTTATTTTCCGGAAAATGTCTATGTTGCGGAAAAAGAGGCAGAGTTTACCGTGAAATTCGACGGTAACGTACATTATCTGCGGCTGGATCCGGCAATGTGTTCCTGCATCTGTAAGATTCGGGAACTGTCCATGAACGGACAGCCGGTTCCTCTGCAGGATAAGAAAGTGTTCACTACCAACGGAAAAGTCCTGAAATCCGAAGAGGGAGCGGACCATCCCAGCGTGATATTTGCCACGGAGGATCCCAATATGACGATCCGGGCAGATGTGCTGAACCGGCAGGCGGAGAATACGTTGTCTGTGAAAATGGAGATCGTACAGATCCCTCAGGCAATGGCAAAAGATATGATGGGAGTGGAGAAGAAGGGAGCGGCAGCTTGGGTATTCGGACAGCGGTGAAGCAGGTGCTGATCGCACAGCAGGATAAAAAATACGAAAAAGAACTGGCGCAGCTTAAGGTCACCTATGAACAGTGGGCAGCGGAGCGGGACCGGGAAAGCGCGGAACCCCGGGAAATTGCGGGACTTGTGGAATTCGTCATTTTCCGACAGGCGGCGGGACGACTGGCAGATAATGCGACAGAGCGGATCAACGCTTATTTTACAAAGCATCCGGAAGCAGAAATCGTCTACGGTGATGAAGACCTGATGAATGAGAAGGGAGAGCGTTGCATTCCCTGGTACAAACCCTGTTGGTCACCGGATCTGTACAGAGCCTTTTTCTATGTGGGAAGTGTCGTTGCGGTACGGAGCAGTCTGCTGCAGAGAATGGGAGAAAATCCGGTCGTGACAGAGAACGAGAGCACCGGAAAGGAAATTATTTTTACAGATGCCGGAGAGATCCGTCCGCTGATGGATCGCCTGTTTTTGGGAGCCGGAGGGTTCGAGAGAGATTGTCATTCCGTCGGTCATATGGAAAACGTGTTGTTCCATGGAACTTTTTCTGCAGACGGAATAGGAATCCAGGGACCGGATGTACGTGCAGACCGGGACAGCCGGGAGTGCACTCCCTGGGAAAATTACCAGCTGACAAAGGAGTCACCGCAGCTGGCGGTGGAACTGGCTTCCAGGGCGGCGGAAGGTGCCAAAGAGTTATTCGCAGGAGAGCTTAAAGTCTCGGTGATCATTCCCTCCAAAGATAATCCGGAGGTACTGGAGAAGTGCCTGCGTTCCCTGACGAGAAGGTCTGAGGGCAGGATCCCTGTTGAAATTTTGCTGGTGGATAACGGAAGCAGTGCGGAAAATAAGCAAAAAACGGAAGAACTGATCGGACGGATCCGGGAAAGCGGTGTCCCTGTCCGTTATATTTATGAACCGGCGGAATTTAATTTTTCAGCGATGTGCAACCGGGGAGCTGAACTGGCGGAAGGAAAGTTTTTGCTGTTTTTAAATGATGATATAGAAGTGTGCGGCAATGACTGGCTGGACAAAATGGTGATCCGCGCTATGCAGCCTTATGTGGGAAGCGTGGGACTAAAGCTGTATTATCCGGATTCCGTGAAAATACAACACGACGGTATTGTCAATCTGCCGGTGGGGCCGGTGCATAAGCTCCAGTTCATGGAAGACGATAAGTCTTATTATTTTGGCAGAAATCGCTTTGATCTGAATTGCGTGGCAGTGACGGGTGCCTGTCTGCTGATAAGGACAGAGGTATTCCGGGAGACGGGTGGATTCCGGGAGGCACTGCGGGTGGCCTATAATGATGTGGATCTGGGATTTTGTCTGGTGGAAATGGGATATTACAATGTGGTGCTGAATGACTGTTTTGCATATCATCATGAATCCCTGAGCCGCGGAAGCGACGAAAGTCCCGAGAAAATGCGACGCCTGACGGAAGAGAGAGAACTGCTTTACCAGATGCATCCTCAGTTCCGCGGAGTGGATCCTTTTTACCCTATGGGACTGAACCGGGAAGGACTGGACAGCCGTGTGGTTCCGGCATATCTTACGGATCGGAATATTTTACAGGAGCCGGCATGGAGATGTGAGAGCTGGCAGGAGCTTCTGGAAAATGCAAGACAGGATGACTGCCTGATGGCGCGGGTGGAGACTGCAGGGCCGGAGCGGATCCAGGGATACAGTGTGATCCTGGGAGATAATAACGCATGTTATGATAAATTTTTAGTATTGCTTCCCGAAGATACGCAGGGACAGCGGGAGGCGGACCGGAAGGTATGGTCCATGAAGATTTTACCTGCATATCGGCAGGAACTGGAGGAGAATCTTCCGGACCAGAAAAATGTGGCGCTGGGAGGTTTCTGTGTGAAACGGAAAACAGGGCAGCTGCCTCCGGGAAATTATGGAATCGCCGTTCTTGCGGTCCATCGGATCAGTAAGCTGAAACTGTGGAATACAACGGGAAAATATTTGACGGAGGAAAAACATGTCTGAGATCAATTATCAAGAAGCCTACGAGAGGGAGCACGAAAAATGTGCGGATCTGGCAGACAAGATCGTAGTGCTGGAATCGGAAAAAGAGGACTTGCAGTTCAAACTGGACCGGATCAAAAAGAATAAATTCTGGAAAGCCACGGGTCCGGCGAGAAGTCTGATCCATTTCGCACAGAGACAGAGGGATCGCTTGTCCCATTGTGGCGGACCGAAGGATATCCTGCGTAAGATCCGCAACAAGAGTCGCCAGAAGAGCCTGATGGAGTCCTACGGAACCGGAAGCTTTCCTGATGCGGAGCAGCGGAAAAAGGAAGAAGAGACGATATTCCCTTATATGCCGAAGATCAGCATTCTGGTTCCGCTGTGGAACAATAAAAGAGAATTCCAGATCCAGATGCTGGACTGCGTCATGAATCAGACGTATCCCAACTGGGAACTGTGTCTGGCGGACGGTTCCGACGCGGAGCATTCCTATATCGAGGAACTCTGCAGGGAGTACGCGGCGAAGGCGAATGGTCGTATCGTCTATAAGCACCTGGATCATAACGGCGGTATCTCCTATAACACCAACGAATGCTACAAGCTGGCTACCGGAGATTATATCGGCCTGTTTGACCAGGATGATATTTTACATCCTTCCGTACTGTATGCGTATGTGAAGGAGATCAATGAGCAGGGTGCGGATTATCTTTATTGTGATGAGACCACTTTCAAGGAAAATGATATTAATAAAATGCTGACCATGCATTTTAAGCCGGACTATGCACCGGACAATCTGCGGGCGAATAATTATATCTGCCATTTCAGCGTTTTTTCACGAAAACTGTTAGAGGGAGAGGAACTGTTCCGCACCGCATTTGACGGTGCCCAGGATCACGATATGATCCTGCGTCTGACCGACAGAGCGGAAAAGATCGTTCATGTTCCCAGACTGATGTACTACTGGAGAAGCCATGAGGGCAGTACCGCAGCCAGCATTGACGCGAAGCCTTATGCCATTGAGGCGGCAAAGGGAGCTGTGGCAGATCATCTGAAAAAGCATGGTTTCAAGCATTTTCAGATCACCAGTACCAGAGCCTGCGCCACGATCTTCCGGATCCGGTATCAGATCCTGGGAGATCCGAAGATATCCATCGTGATCGCCAATAAGGATCACGTTGAGGATCTGAAGCGCTGTATTACCTCGATCCAAAAGAACAGCACCTGGAGCAATTACGAGATCATTGTCGTGGAAAATAACAGTACCACACCGGAGATCAAGGACTATTATTCCCAACTGTTGGGATTGTCCGGCGATGATTCTTATGAAGAAAGATGCAAGCTGCATACAGTCTGCGGCCATGACGGCGGTATCCTGCACAGCGGGGACGGGCGGATCTCGGTAGTGACTTATCACGGAGAATTCAATTATTCCGCAGTGAATAACCTGGGCGTATCGTATGCGACCGGTGAATATATTTTGTTATTGAACAACGATACGGAAGTTATCACCGCCAACTGGATGGAAGAGATGCTGATGTATGCGCAGAGAGAGGATGTGGGTGCCGTAGGCGCCAAACTGTATTATGCGGACAAGACGATCCAGCATGCCGGCGTGGTCATCGGATTGGGAGCACACCGCACGGCAGGACATACCCATTATCGCATCCCGGTACAGAACTTAGGCTACATGGGACGTCTGTGTTATACCCAGAATGTTACAGCGGTGACCGGTGCCTGTCTGTTGGTGAAAAAGAGCCTGTATGAGCAGGTGGGCGGTCTGGATGAGAGCTTTGTGATCTCCTTAAATGATGTGGATTTCTGTCTGAAATTACGTAAACTGGGACTTCTGAATGTGTGGACTCCTTTTGCGGAGCTGTATCATTACGAATCCATCTCCAGAGGACTGGACGATCAGGGCGAAAAGGCAGAGCGCTACAACAGAGAATCCGAGCATTTCCGTGAAAAATGGAAGGCTGAACTGGAGGCGGGAGATCCCTATTACAATCCGAATTTCTCTCTGGATCGAAGTGATTATGCACTGAAGGATCCGGCAGTTAGCGGACGTTAAATAATTCTTTTCAGTAAAGGCAATCTATGGTAAAATATCACCGGAGAGCGTTTACTGAAGATATTGAAAGATATTTGAAAGATAGCGATAAAACAGGAGGATAGGAAAATGAGTTATATGGACGAACTGAATTTCTGGTTAAATGATGATTATTTTGACCAGAAGACCAAGGAGGAACTTCTGGCAATCCGCAATAATGAAGCAGAAGTGGAAGATCGTTTTTACAAGGAACTGGAATTCGGTACCGGCGGCTTACGTGGTGTGATCGGTGCAGGAACCAACCGTATGAACGTATATACCGTTCGTAAGGCAACTCAGGGTCTTGCCAATTATATTATCAAGCGCGGTACACAGAGTAAGGGTGTGGCCATCGCATTCGATTCCCGTCGGATGTCTCCTGAGTTCTCTGACGAGGCAGCAAGATGTCTCGCAGCCAACGGCATCAAGGCATACATTTTTGAATCTTTAAGACCTACCCCGGAGCTGTCCTTTGCCCTTCGGACGTTAGGATGTACTGCAGGTATTGTAGTTACCGCCAGTCACAACCCTCCTGAGTACAACGGCTATAAGGTATACTGGGAGGACGGCGCACAGGTAACCGCTCCTATCGATAAGGACATCATTACCGAAGTACAGTCCATCAAGGATTATCACACCGTGAAGACCATGAGCAGAGAGGATGCTGTGGTAGCAGGACTCTACGAAGTGATCGGCAAAGAGATCGATGACAAGTACATGGCAGAGCTGAAGAAGCAGATCATTCATCCTGATGTGATCAGGGAAATGGCAGATGACATCAAGATCGTATATACTCCGTTATGCGGTACCGGTAACAAGCCGGTAAGGCGTATCCTGTCTGAGCTGGGATTCAAGCATGTCTATGTAGTTCCCGAACAGGAGAATCCGGATCCGAATTTCACAACGCTGGATTACCCGAACCCTGAGGATCCCAAGGCATTTACCTATGCGCTTCGTCTGGCGAAGGAGAAGGATGCGGATATCGTTCTGGCAACCGATCCCGATGCAGACCGTCTGGGTGTGTATGCAAAAGATACCAAGACCGGCGAGTATGTGGCATTTACCGGTAATATGTCCGGCATGCTGATCGCAGAATATATCTTAAGAGAGAAAACTGCGACCGGTACCATGCCCGAGAATCCCGCACTGGTAACTACCATCGTTACGACCAACATGACCAAACCTATTACGCAGGCTTACGGCGTAAAGCTGATCGAGGTACTGACCGGCTTCAAGTTCATTGGCGAGCAGATCAAGCTCTTCGAGCAGACCGGCAGCAACAACTACGTATTTGGCCTGGAAGAGAGCTACGGCTGCCTGGCAGGTACCCACGCAAGAGATAAGGATGCGATCGTAGCAGTGATGTGTCTGTGCGAAGTAGCAGCTTACTGCAAGAAGCACAACATGACTCTGTGGGATATGATGGTATCCATGTATGAGAAGTACGGTTACTTCAAGGAGACCCAGTATACCATTACCATGAAGGGTATCGACGGCGCAAGACAGATCGCAGAGATCATGGATAAGCTTCGTAAGAATCCTCCGAAGGCATTCGGTGACCTGAAGGTGGAGAAATTCCGTGACTATCAGAACGATGTGATCATCGACATGGAGACCGGTGAGAAGACTACCACAGGACTTCCCAAGTCCAATGTTCTGTACTTCGAGCTTCCTGACAATGCATGGTGCTGTGCACGTCCTTCCGGAACCGAGCCCAAGATCAAGTTCTACATGGGCGTCAAGGGAACCAGCTTAGAGGATGCACAGGCTAAGGTAGAGAAGCTGACTGAGGATGTAAAGGCAGTACTGTAAGGCAGTGCTCCATAAATCATATTAGTTTTCAAAAGAGCGAATCGCCCGAGCAGGGCGGTTTGCTCTTTTATGAAAAGCTGGAGGTATCTGTGGCAAAGCTAAACAAGGCAAACCTTAAGAAAACTCTATATTATCTGCAACGTAACGGCCTGAGGGAAACCTGGATCTCTGTGAGGGAGCGCCTGACAGAGACAGACCGCTATTTTTTTGTGCCCTGTTCGGAAGCAGAGCTGGTAAGGCAGAGTGATAGAAAATGGGAGAAGCCGATTACGTTCAGTATTGTGGTACCCTTATATCGAACGCCGGAAGCATATCTGAACAGAATGATAACAAGTGTTATGCAACAAAGCTATCCCCATTGGGAACTGATCCTGGCAGATGCTACGGAGGATCACAGTGTGGAGGAGGTACTGAAGCAGCAGGGATTCCTGAAGGAGCAGCCGACGGATGGCGGGACAGAACCTGTCGCAGCAGATCCCAGGCTCCACTATGTGCATCTGAAAGAAAATGCGGGAATCGCTGCTAATACCAATCAGGCGCTTCCCTATGCGAAGGGAGAGTATATCGGTCTGCTGGATCATGATGATGTATTGACACCGGATGCGTTGTACGAAATAGCTGATGCGATCACCAAAGCATATGACAGAGGTGTCAAAGTCGCCTTCGCTTATTCGGATGAGGATAAGTGCGATGGAGAAGAGACCAGATACTATGAGCCCAATTATAAAGAAAAATTTAATTACGATTTAATTCTCAGCAATAACTATATCTGTCATTTTCTGGTAATGGAGAGTAAATTGCTGAAAAGCCTGCAATTCCGTCCGGAATTTGACGGTGCCCAGGACTATGATCTGGTACTGCGCTGTGTAGCGGAAGTGCTGACAGAGGGAGGGCAGACTGCGGAGAAGAGAATACTCCATATTCCGAAGGTGCTGTATCACTGGAGATGTCATGAGGCATCCACAGCAGCCAATCCAAACAGCAAAAAATATGCGTATGATGCGGGGATGAGAGCATTGCAGGATCATGCGGACCGCCGTCATATCCCGGCCACCGCGACAGAGACCAGACATGTAGGATTTTATCGGTTAAAATATAAAGAAGTATGGGAAGCCAGGCCGGATGTGGCAGCTGTAGGCGGCAGAGTATTGTCCGGGAAGAATGGCAAGATCATCGGCGGCAGAATGATGGCAGACGGAACCGTATTTTATGAAGGACTGCCGAAGGGATTCGGCGGATATCTGCACCGCGCGGAGCTGTCCCAGGATGCGGAAGCGCTGGATCTTCGCTGTATCCGTATCCGGCCCGAATGCAGGGAAGTGTTTGAAAAAATCGTGGGAGTTCCGTATACCGAGATTCGGAGATTACCGAAAGAACAGCCGATATTTAATATTACTACGCTGCCGGAGGGTGCGGATATCCGAACCTTAAGTCTGCAGTTGTCCGAAGCGTTACGGCAAAGAGGAAGATTACTCTATCTGCCGGAATATCCGGAGGAGTTTAAACCATTATGAGTGAAATAACGGTTGTTATACCAAATTACAACGGAATGAAATATCTGGCAGAGTGCATGACTTCTCTGTGCAGAGAGCAGCAAAATGCCCCCGGATATGAAGTGCTGATCATCGATAATGCTTCAGAGGACGGCAGCGTGGAATATCTGCAAAAGGAATGGTGTGGGGAAGGTGTGCGCCTGATATCTTTACCGGAAAACACCGGATTCTGTCATGCAGTGAATCTGGGGATCCGGGAAGCGAAGACACCATATGTGATCCTTCTGAACAATGATACAAAGGCAGAAGCCGGTTTTGTTAGAGGCTTATATGATGCTATCCGCGAAAATGAAAAGATATTTTCCGTCAGTGCGAGGATGCTGATGTGGGACAGACCGGAGCTCATCGATGATGCCGGAGACCGTTACTGCGTGCTGGGCTGGGCCTATTCCCGGGGGAAGGGACGACCGGCGGCGGATTATGATAAGTCTGTCCCGGTGTTTTCCGCCTGTGGCGGTGCCGCAATCTACAGACGATCCGTATTTGAAGAGATCGGTTATTTTGATGAAGAACATTTTGCCTATCTGGAAGATCTGGATATCGGCTACCGTGCCCGGATCTACGGCTATGAGAACCGGTATGAACCGAAGGCGGCTGTGCTGCATTATGGCAGTGCTTCCACGGGATCCAGATACAATCCCCGGAAAACGTTACTTGCGTCTGCCAACAGTATTTATGTGATCGGAAAGAATATGCCGCTTTTGCAGTGTATTCTGAACCTGCCGTTTTTTTTGCTTGGATTTGGCATAAAGTTTTTGTTTTTTTGTAAGAAAAGAATGGGAAAACTATATCTGAAAGGACTGGCAGCTGGCCTGAAAAGATCTGTAGGAACCAAGGGAAGACAGCACAAAGTTCCCTTCCGGTGGCATCATCTGGGAAATTATGTGAAGATCCAGTGGCAGCTGTATTTCAATGTGTTTCGAATTCTTATGAAATCTTAAGAAATGGCTTCATAAATTCTTAAGTTGAGAAAAAAACACCGTTATTGTAGAATGAAATCGTTAAAAAGAAGCTTTTCAGACTTACAGATTGGGTGACCCATATGATAAAAGACAACCAGAAAGTCTTTAACAGGCTTCTTGTGATAATGGATGCGCTGATCACAGCCATATCCTTTGTCCTTGCCTATTATATCAAATTTTATATATTGAACGACGGTCCCGGGATCGGTGTCCTGCCTGTGCAGGAGTATTATAAGCTGCTTCCTTTTATTGTACCCGGATATATGTTTCTGTATTACCGGTGCAGCGTGTATTCCCCGAAGCGAACCGTCCGCCGCAGACATGAGATTTACAGCATTCTGCAGGCAAATACCATCGGCCTGGCGGCATTGATCATTATCCTGTATATGATCATCCGTGAGATTAACTTTTCGCGATCCGTCATGGCAATTTTTTATGTGCTGAATGTATTTCTGACTTCGGTATCCCGCATCATAATGCGAAAAGCGTTGCGGACACTCCGGAAAAAGGGATACAATCTGAAGCATATTTTGCTGGTGGGATATTCCAGAGCAGCAGAAGAGTATATTGACAGAATCTTAAGCAATCCCCAGTGGGGATATGTGGTATGCGGTATTCTGGATGAGCACATTCCGGGAGGGACCACCTATAAGGGAGTGAAAGTCCTGGGAACGTTGGGGAATCTGGAGTATATTCTTCCGGAGAACAAGCTGGACGAGATCGCGATCACGCTTTCTCTGAAAGATTATGATTATCTGGAAGGTGTTGTGGATATCTGTGAGAAATCCGGCGTGCATACGAAATTCATCCCCGACTACAGCAGTCTGATCCCCAGCAGACCTTATACGGAGGATCTCATGGGACTGCCGGTGATCAATATTCGGTATGTGCCGCTGACCAACACCGGAAATATGATGATCAAGAGAGCTATGGATATTGTCGGTTCCGTGTTCGGCATCATCATTACGTCACCGATCATGCTGCTGTCGGCAATTCTGGTAAAATGTTCCGGTCCGGGACCTGTGATCTTCAGGCAGGAACGGGTAGGACTTCATAATAAGTCATTTTACATGTACAAATTCCGCAGCATGGCAATGCAGACCGCAGCGGAGGAGAAAAAGGGCTGGACGGTGCGAAACGATCCCAGAGTCACCGGAATCGGCAAGATCTTAAGACGGACCAGCATTGATGAACTTCCGCAGCTGTTCAACATCCTGAAAGGAGATATGAGCCTGGTGGGACCGAGACCGGAGCGCCCTCAGTTCGTGGAAAAGTTCAAGGAAGAGATCCCGAGATATATGGTAAAACATCAGGTGAGACCGGGGCTCACGGGATGGGCGCAGGTCAACGGTCTGCGTGGTGATTCTTCCATCAAGAAGCGGATCGAGTATGATATTTATTACATTGAGAACTGGACTTTGGGGTTTGACATTAAGATCATTCTTATGACGTTTTTCACAGGATTTATCAATAAAAATGCTTATTAACACAAGGAGAAGACAAGATGGCAACAAATTCTAACTACAATGGCGGCTATGGTCAGAGACCAGCCGGAAGCGGAAGAAGACCTTCCGGGAATGGACAGAGACCTGCGGGACAGCGACCTTCCGGAAATGGACAGCGACCTGCGGGACAGCGACCTGCCGGCAACGGACAGAGGACAACATCCGGCAACGGACAGAAGAGAGTATCTGCCAAGCAGCGCGCTGCCAAGAAAAGAAGAAAGGTTATCATCTTTGGTGTAGAGATTGCGGTTATCCTGATCATGGTGGCAGTACTGTATCTGGTAATGACCCACACAAATAATGAAGGCCCCAAGGTAACGGTATTAGAGACGGAAGAGCTCCGGATTCCGGAAGAAGTACAACAGGACGAAGCAATGAAGGGGTATATGAACATTGCACTGTTCGGTGTGGATGCGACGAAGGACAGCCAGCTGTACAAGGGCAGCCGAAGCGACAGTATTATGATCGCCAGCATCAATATGGATACCGGCGATATCAAACTGGTCAGTGTATATCGTGATACGTATCTGAACATCGGCACGGACTCCTATCAGAAGTGTAACGCGGCTTATTCCTATGGCGGAGCGGAGCAGGCGGTCAAGATGTTAAACATGAATCTGGATATGGATATTACGAACTTTGTAACCGTAGGCTATAAGGGACTGAGTGAAGTGATTGACGGTCTGGGCGGTGTCTATATCGATGTGGACTCTGAGGAAATCAAGCATATCAATAACTACCAGATCGGTATTGCAGAGGTCTTAAAATGTGACTACACACCGGTAACAGAGACCGGAGTACAGCTGCTAAACGGTCTGCAGGCGACGGCTTACTGCCGTATCCGTTATACCGCAGGTAATGATTTCAAGCGTGCCGCACGTCAGCGAGAAGTGATCCAGGCGATTGAAGATCAGGCGAAGAAGGCCGATTACGATACTCTGTCCAAGGTATTTAACAGTGCCATCGATGATGTTTACACCAGCCTGGATTCCAAGGATATTCTGGATCTGCTGGCTAACATCACAAAATATCGTATTGTGGACGAGGGAGGTTTCCCTGAAGAGACCATGCGTGCCACCGGTAACATCGGTGCAAAGGGAAGCAGTGTAGTACCTTTGGATCTGGAGAGCAATGTTGTATGGCTGCATCAGTTCCTATTTGATGATGCGAACTACACCGTAACCGACAGCGTAAAGGAATACAGTAGAAAGATTGCATCCGATACGGCACCTTATCTGAATAAATAAGAAAAGGAATTGACGAGGGAGTCTTCCGGAGAGCACCGGAGCTCCCTCGTGTCATATGAAAAAGTCTTGTGTAACAGACGGGGATAAAGTATAATAGACCAGAGATTGGGAAAGTAAGGAGCGCTCTGCAATGGAGATCGATGTGATCATTCCCCTGTATAAACCGGGGAAAGAACTATTTACATTATTAGATAAGCTTGACAGCCAGAGCGTGCCGGTACATGAAGTGATCCTGCTGAACACCGAGGAAAAATATTTTGAGCAGCTGATCTATGGAACCAGATTTCTGGAGAAATATCAGAACATTAAGGTATATCATGTCTCCAAAAGAGAATTTGATCATGGCGGCACCAGACGTATGGGTGTGAAAAAATCTTCCGCAGATATTTTTGTCATGATGACCCAGGATGCTATGCCGGCAGATGACAATCTGATTGAACAACTGACGGAACCACTGCGGGATCAGGTGGCGGTATCCTATGCAAGACAGCTGCCGAGAGAAGATTGTGCACCGGTGGAATGTTATACCAGGGACTTTAATTATCCGGCACAGTCACGGATCAAATCCGCAGAAGATCTTAAGACATTGGGGATCAAGACATTTTTCTGCTCCAATGTGTGTGCGGCATACCGACGGGAGATCTATGAGGAACTGGGTGGATTCGTAAAACATACCATATTTAATGAAGATATGATCTATGCGGCGAAAGCGGTGGAAGCGGGGTATGCGATCGCTTATGCGGCGGATGCCCGGGTGATTCATTCCCATAATTATACCAATGTACAGCAGTTCCAAAGGAATTTTGACCTGGGGGTATCCCAGGCAGAACATCCGGAAGTCTTCGCAGCATATCCTTCGGAGTCCGAGGGAAAACGAATGGTGAAAGATGTGACAGCATATTTGCGGGACAATCATATGTCCGGCAAGTTGCCCCATTTTTATATACAATGTGCCTGTAAATATGCAGGTTATCTATTAGGTAAGAACTATCGCAGGCTCCCCGGAAAATGGGTCCTTGCTTTTACTTCCAACAAAGAATACTGGAAACAGAACAGAAAGGATGTATGACTATGTGTGGTATCGTAGGATATATTGGAACAGAACAGGCAGCACCGATCATTTTAGACGGTCTGTCCAAACTGGAATACCGTGGATATGATTCCGCGGGTATGGCTATTTTTGATGGGGAGAAGATCAACACCAAAAAGGCTGTCGGGAGACTTAAGGTTCTGGAAAACCTGACACACGGAGGCGAGTCTATGAAGGGAACCTCCGGTATCGGGCATACCCGTTGGGCAACCCACGGTGCTCCCAGTGATATCAATTCCCATCCCCATATGAATAATGCCGGTACCATTGCTGTAGTACATAATGGAATCATTGAGAACTATATTCCACTGAAGAAAAAGATGCAGGATAAGGGGTATCAGTTCATCTCTGAGACCGATACCGAGGTACTGGCGCATCTGTTAGACTACTATTATAAGGGAAATCCCCTGGAAGCGATCACTAAGGTATTGCATCGCGTAGAGGGCTCCTATGCGCTGGGTATCATGTTTGCCGATCAGCCGGATAAGATCTTCGCTGCCCGAAAAGACAGTCCTCTGATCGTAGGCAAGAGTGAGAGCGGCAGCTTTATCGCATCTGATGTTCCCGCAATTCTGAAATATACCAGAACTGTGTATTATGTAGATAATCAGGAAGTGGTGGAACTGAAGAAAGACGGTCTTAGATTCTTCTCAGTGGACGAAGAAGAGATCACGAAAACCCCCGTGACCATCGACTGGGATGCCAATGCTGCGGAAAAGGGCGGCTATGAGCATTTCATGCTGAAAGAGATCTACGAACAGCCGAAGACGATCAACGATACCATTTCTCCCCGTATCAAGGATAATGATATCGTCATCGAAGAACTGAATATGAGCGATGAGGAGATTCAGGAGATCACAAAGATCCATATCGTGGCCTGCGGTTCCGCATATCACACCGGTGTTACCGCAAAATATGTCATTGAAGGTCTGGCAAGAATCCCGGTAGAGGTGGATGTGGCCAGCGAATTCCGTTATCGTGATCCCATCCTGCAAAAGGGCAATATGGTCATCGTCATCAGCCAGTCCGGTGAGACTGCGGATACGCTGGCAGCTCTGCGGGAATCCAAGGCAAAGGGCTTCAAGGTACTGGGTATTGTCAATGTCGTCGGCAGTTCCATCGCCAGAGAAGCGGACAGTGTTATGTACACCTGGGCAGGTCCCGAGATCGCCGTTGCAACGACCAAGGCTTACAGTGCACAGCTGACCGCACTTTACATGCTGGCTATGAAGTTCGCCAAGGTGCGTGGAACCATTGACCAGGAGAAGTTCCAGAGTATGCTGACAGATTTAAGATGTCTGCCGGATCAGATTGAGCTGCTTCTGGGCCAGAAGCAGAAGATCCAGCATTTCGCCAACCGTTATGTGGGAGCGAGAGATATCTTCTTCATCGGACGTGGTATCGACTATGCGATTTCCCTGGAGGGATCCCTGAAGTTAAAAGAGATCTCCTATATTCATTCCGAGGCTTATGCAGCCGGAGAACTGAAGCATGGCACAATTTCCCTGATCGAAGATGGCACCCTGGTAGTGGCTTTGGCAACCCAGCCGGCTCTGTTCCAGAAGACCATCAGTAATATGGTAGAGGTAAAGGCAAGAGGCGCTTTTGTCATGGCGGTTACCATCGAGGGCAACAAAGCCATCGAGAAGGCAGCGGATTATGTGGTATACATTCCCGAGACGAATCCGTACTTTACCAATTCCCTGGCAATCATTCCGTTGCAGCTGTTTGCTTACTATGTGGCAGTGGGACGTGGCTGTGATGTGGATAAGCCGAGAAACCTGGCAAAATCCGTTACGGTGGAGTGATCATTTATAAGAAAAATGCATTCCGGAGAGGTGTCATACTTCTCTGGGATTTTTTCACGGTTCATAATTGCTTCAGAAAGTTGTCACAATTCGGTCACAATTGACGGTTATACTGTGTTCATAAGGTGAGAGGAAGAACTGAAATAACAGTGAAGAATAGTAAAAAGAGTTTCTCACTTACAGATAGGATAGGAGGAAGCATTATGTACGAGAATGATAATTTTTCCGGTTACGAAACCGGCAATGAAAATACAACCGGTACATTCAGTGGTGTAAGCGCTGCGGGAAGTGCAAACGGTTACACCACATACCAGATGGGCGGAAGCACCGGTAGCAATACAGAACCTAAGAACCCCAAAAAGCATGGAGGTTATTTCCGAAAAGCTATGGTAAGTGTCAGCCTGGGACTTTTCTTCGGACTGTTTGCCGGTATCGGGTTCTATGCGGTACAACAGGGCACCGGGATGCTTAAGACCGGTACGGATACCGCAGTGGTAGGTGAGGTTGCTTCCGAAGCTGCAACAGAGAGCAGCCAGAGTACACCACAGCTTGCGACCAACGTTACTTATGTAGAGTCTGATGTATCTGATGTGGTGGAGAAGGTCATGCCTGCCATGGTATCGATTGTGAATAACTTTACTGAGACAGCTAATGTCTTCGGCCAGCAGTATACACAGGAAGAAGCGGCCAGCGGTTCCGGTATCATTGTAGGCAAGACGGATGATGAACTGCTGATCGTATCTAACAACCACGTAGTAGAGAGCGCAGATACGCTGACCGTTACTTTTATCGACGGCAGTGAAGCACAGGCACAGGTCAAAGGACTGGATTCCGATATGGATCTTGCAGTGATCGCAGTATCTTTAAATGATCTGAGCGATGATACCAAGAATGCCATTACCGTTGCTACTTTGGGCAGCAGTGATGACCTGAAGCTTGGTGAGCCGGTCATCGCTATCGGTAATGCCCTTGGCTATGGTCAGTCTGTTACCAACGGTATTGTAAGTGCCCTGAATCGTGAGATCACTCTGGAGAACGGCTCTACCGGTACTTTCATCCAGACCAACGCAGCCATCAACCTCGGTAACTCCGGCGGTGCACTGCTGAACATGAATGGTGAGGTTATCGGTATCAACTCCAACAAGATCGGTGGTACTGCCGTAGAAGGTATGGGATATGCTATCCCGATTACTTCGGCAAGTCCTATCATTGCAGATCTGATGGAGCGTCAGACCAGAACCAAGGTAGCTGAGGATGAAGTCGGTTACATCGGCATCTCCCTGCAGGAAGTAACTTCCCAGATCTCCCAGATGTACAACATGCCGGAAGGTATCTATGTAGTATCTGTAGAGGAAGGCAGCGCAGCAGCCAATGCCGGTATCATGAAAGGTGATATCATTACCAAATTTGACGGCAGCAGTATCTCTTCCTACTCTGATCTGCAGAAAACGTTACAGTATTATGCGGCCGGTGATTCCGTAACTGTAACAGTACAGAGACCTCAGAACGGTGAATATGTGTCTGTCGAACTGAATCTCACACTGGGCAGCAGACCTGCAGATAAAAAATAAATATAGCGGTTCCCAATACCGAATATTGGAAAGATAGAAAACCCCCGGAAGATCGTCTGAATCTCCCGGGGATTTTGTTTAGAAAAACTTCACTTGTAGCAGTCATTCGAATTAGATATAATAAGCGTAGGCATGAGCAGTGCAAGGATCGTGGATTACGAAAACCGACTGCTTGCAGGCGGGATTACGTAAGACACGATACGTGTAGGGCGAAGCCCGGATATCGAGGTAGCACGAAGCGATACCGAGATGAGTACTGCGCAATAGACAAAGAGGAGAATAACATGACTGATAATTATAATGATGATTATAGAGAAGTAATTCCCGAGGAAGAGAAAACAGAGACCACTCTGAGCGAAAATCGGGATAATGAAAAAAATAGCGAGGATACGCAGGTCGTGGATACTGCGGGTGAAAATTCCGCTGAGAAAAAGACAGAGGACAAAAAGGACAGCAGCGAGTACGAGGACGTCTGCTTTATCTGCCGCAGACCGGAGAGCAAAGCCGGTAGAATGTTCAAGCTGCCTAACCATATCTGCATCTGTGATGACTGCATGCACAAGACTATGGAGACCGTGAGCCAGTTCGACTACCAGGGCATGCTGAACAATCCAGGCGATCTGAACCAGTTTGGCGGACAGAACGGCTTCCCCAATATCAGCTTTGTGAATCTGGCAGATCTCCAGGGAGACGGCGGCATTCCCAACAAGCAAAAACTCAAGAAGAAAAAGAAAGCCGAAGGTCCCAAGCCCGTATTTAATATTAAAGATATTCCGGCACCTCATAAGATCAAGGCAAGCCTGGATGAATATGTAGTGGGACAGGAAAAAGCCAAGAAGGTCATCTCTGTCGCAGTATACAACCATTATAAGAGAGTTGCGACTGATACCATGGATGAGATTGAGATCGAGAAGTCCAATATCCTTATGATCGGACCCACCGGCTCCGGCAAGACTTATCTGGTGAAAACACTGGCAAGGCTTCTGGATGTGCCTCTGGCAATTGCAGATGCAACTTCCCTGACGGAGGCCGGATATATCGGTGATGATATTGAGAGTGTAGTATCCAAGCTTTTGGCAGCTGCCGGTAACGATGTAGAGAAAGCGGAGAAAGGTATTATCTTTATTGATGAGATCGATAAGATCGCCAAGAAGAAAAATACCAATTCCCGGGATGTCAGTGGTGAAAGTGTACAGCAGGGAATGCTGAAATTACTGGAGGGTGCCGAGGTGGAAGTGCCGGTAGGTGCCAATAGCAAAAATGCCATGGTGCCCCTGGCTACGGTGAACACCCGCAATATCCTGTTTATCTGCGGCGGTGCATTCCCGGATCTGGATGAGATCATCAAGGAGCGCCTGACCAAGACCGCATCCATCGGTTTTAATTCCGAACTAAAGGACAAATACGATAAAGATACCGATATCTTATCTAAGGTGACCGTAGAGGATATCCGTAAGTTCGGCATGATCCCGGAGTTCATCGGACGACTGCCTATCATCTGTACTCTGCAGGGACTGAGCAAGGAGATGCTGGTGAAGATCCTGAAAGAGCCGAAGAATGCCATTTTGAAACAGTACCAAAAGCTCCTGGAACTGGATGAAGTGAAACTGGAGTTCACGGACGATGCCCTCGATGCCATTGCCGAAAAGGTCAGGTTTTTGCGTATGACGGTACGCGTGTTGGGATGCCAATGTTCGCGGTCGCTGTAACCGGACCAGATGATGCCGTTCCGCTCGCACCTCCGGATGATGCAGTCTTCCACCCGTAATCCGTCGAACGTGGAGGGCGTGTCTTTACCCCGGTTGACGATGAGTATGCCCGAACCTCCCCCTTTCTGTTTGATCAGGCTGCCGTTCACGTCGTGGATATGGAGTGCCCGGAGCACGATGTCGTGCGACACGCCATAATCTTCGCAGAGCACTTTCACGCCCGTGCGGTTCGCCATCCTTTGCTTTCCGGTGTTCACGACCTCCAGATTCTCTAAAGTGAGATAGTCTGAATTGCGCACCAAGACCGTGTACAGCGACGAGTCCGGGGCTTGGATGCAAGGTTTCCTGCCTGTGCCGTAAGCACCGATTACGACCGGACGGCCTGCCATCCCCTCGGCCGACACTTCCAACAGCCCGTTGAATGATGAGTTCCTGCGCAATAATAAGGAATCGCCGGCATTCAGTTGTATTTCTTTCGTCCGCGTACAATATGAAGAAAGAGACAACACTACTTTATGGAGATCAATAGAATTA
>OGYL01000492.1_pt1 | contig 31211 bp, 32 predicted proteins | sample 1576541 | NCBI WGS metagenome assembly OGYL01 (sample SAMEA3541551, study PRJEB24748) | human gut metagenome | biome: human gut; feature: human-associated habitat; material: faeces | place: China | collected 2012 | reverse complement strand
ATTAAATGTAAAAGCAAGAAACATAAGTTTATTAGATATGGAGAAACACTTAACAACACCAGGAATAACAGCAAGAAATGGATATTCTAGTGTAGTGCAATATGGAGCAACAAAGACATATACATATAGTTATAGTTATTACCCATTATTATATGCAGGACAAAAAGGAGCAGGAGTAAATGTAACAGAAGCAGAAGCAAAAACAAAAATAACACAACCAAATACAGACGCAGGAAATGATCCATATGAAGAAAGTGTAAAAACAACAAGCCCATTAACAAGTGAGAAATATACACAAGCAGATAAGAAAGTATTAACAGTAACGCAAACATATTATAATATATCAATAAATGAAACAAATTATGGAGATGCATATAAGGTATTAAATAATCCGACAGCGTATTGGGTGGCTGCGCGCTATGCCACTTCTGGCCCGAACGGTGCTGGCTTTGGTCTGCGCTTTGCGAGCACGGACATGCTCGGTAGTAGCGTGTTCTTCTCGCTCAACAACTCTTATCTGAGCTACAGCAATGGTCTTCGCCCCGTAGTTTCTCTACCATCTAGTTTCCTAACAGGAGAGCAAACAAATGGAGCTTGGAACTTGAGCAAATAGAAAAAACGAATGAAGTTTACATAAAGATAAAATAGTCTAATAAAGAAATAGATACATAATGTAAGCGCTCAATAAAACGACGTAAGATAACCCCAGATTTTTAAGTTTTGCTTAAATTTCTGAGGTTATTATTTTTATTCCAAATTTAGTTCTGTATATTCTTCTTCATAATTTCTTATTTCGTCTGGCAATTCTTCTGACCATGGCAAATATTTTTCTATATCTGTGTCTTTTTGTTCTCCTTCTAATTGTGGCAGTATTTCCAATAAATAATTTTTCTCTTTTCTCAGTTCAAATTTTTGTTTTATCCATTCATCTGGTGCTATACTTGGTGCAAGTTGCTCTTCAATTATATCTTCCTGCTTAAATATTTCGTCTATTATTTCAACTACTTCATATCCTGCAGATGTTTTATCCATTTGTCTATTTATTAATGGAATGCTATCATAAAATTTTCTTCTTGCATGTGCCCAACGCTCTGCATGGGTAACTAATATTAGCTTATTTTTATACACCAATTTGCCATCATATTTCTTGGAAGTACTAACCCTAAATCATCCCACATTTTCTCTTGTCTACAAAGTGGTGCTCCCATGCAATATTTTTGATATATTACTTCTGTTGCAAGTGATGGTGCCATATATATTGTTGTTATTTCACTCAATAACTTTTGTATCATTTATCAACACCTCAGCTACACTTGTTAACAAATTTTTATCATATCCTTCTTAAAGTTCTATTTTTATTTTGCTACTTGCAAAAACGGTTGGTTTTAATATTTTTGACATTACTGGTTGTTTTTCTTTATCTAACTTGTTTAAATCAATCATTCCATATGTTGATCTATTTTCATTATCTATCCACCTTCGAAATGTTGTTGTTGGAATATCTTTTTCTCTCGAAAACTCGCTTTTACTCTTCCCTCTCTCGTGATATTCCGCTAAATATTCCTCTTTTTCTTCATCACTTTAAACTCTTGCCAAAAAAAATTCCTCCTCATATTTTATAGATCTTATCCTACTATAAAATATGGGGAAGAACAATACGCCGTTTTATTGAGTGCTTACATCAAAAAGACTATCTCACTGTAAAGCTAGTCTTATCGGTAATAGAGTCTGGTTCTTGACACATAGCATATTTCATTCGCTATGCGAGGCGTGAGCCCCTAGCTCATTGTATTTCTGGTTTCTTCTATTTCAAATTCCATGCTCCACTTGCATCTTTTGTATCACTCAAGATACTAGATGATAACGAAACTACTGGACGAAGACTAAAGTTATAGATACCAATGTCTCCGTTAGATTCGAACATGGGAATACCGTCAGTTCTATCTTCAGCACTGCGCAGACCGAAGCCTGCAACGTCTGAGTCAGTAAAGACAACACGTGCAGCCACCCAATATGTTGTCGAATTTTTTAATACACTTGCTGCATCTCCATAATTTGTTGCATTTATTGATATATTATAATATGTTTGTGTTACTGTCAGTGGATTTCCTGTTCCAAATGTTTTGTCGGTTGTTGGCTCTGTTTCTGCTATTAGCTCACTCTCTTTATATGGATCATTTCCTTTTGTTATATCTGGTTGGACTATTGTACTTGCATTTGCTTCTGCTACGTTTACTCCTGCTCCCTTTTGTCCTGCATATAAGCTTGGATATTGAGTCTTACTTGCATATGTTTTTGTTGTTCCATATTTTACTGCACCCGAATCTGCATTTCTTGCAGCTATTCCGGCTGCTGTTAAGTGCTGTTCCATATCTAACAAGTCTATACTTCTTGCTTTTATTCCTCGACTATTATTACTATATAATGCTTCACATATTTTATCCATTACATATGGTCCATTATTATATCCTAATATTGCTTTAAACCCTACTGTATTACTTGTTGGCGCTGCACTTGCTAAGTCTACTGTTCCTTTTGCTTCATCTATATTTAATATTCTCCATTTTAATGTTTCTGTACTTTGGGCTATTGTCTGATTTCCAAATCCATTTTCCGTTGATGGTGTTTCATATCCACTACTTACAACATCGTATTCGTAATTTACGAAGTCGCCGATTTTATATTTTGTTAAGTCTACTTTTGGTTTTTCTCCTAATGCATTATTCATTTCTTCTGTTAATGCATTCATTCCTTTTAAGTCATTTTCGCTTGCCTCTGCAGATTTTGTTTCTGCCTCTTTTGCTTTTGCTATTATTCCGTTATTGCCTAGTACTAAGTTAATACTTACTCCTGCAAGAATTAACAAAACTACTATGGTAACGACTAACGCAACTAGGGTTATACCCTTATTATTTTTCATATTGTTCTCCTCCTCGTATAATAGTTTTATAAAATTTATTTTCATAAATTATAAACATATTATTTTTTATTACTTATGTACTTTTTATTATTTTCAACTATTTCTTATGTTTTTATTCATATACTTCATATTTTTGTTTATTTTTCTTTTTAAATTTCTTGTTTTAAGAATTTTGTTTTTAGTTGAATTTAATTTTTAATTTTTTTCTTAATTGCTTTTCTATTAATTCAATTAAGTGCTTTTTTACTATAAAATTTACTTTTCGTACATACATCTACCACGTATATATTTGTTGCATTAATCGTATTTATTTCTATATACGTTATAGATATAAATACTCCACCTAGATGATATCATTATTTTCACACGTGTGCAATAGTTTTTCTTTAACTTTTTCAATTTGTCGTTTTTTGTCGAATTGTATTTTTCTGAATACATTATCGAAAAATAATCAAAAAAAATTATAGAAAACCTAAATTTTCTATAACCTTTTATCAACTATTTTGTTTTCTTTGCTATTTCAGCTACTTTTGTGAAAGCTGCTGGATCTGATACTGCCATTTCTGCTAACATTTTTCTGTTGATTACAACATTTGCCTTCTTTAATCCATTGATTAATTGACTGTATGTTAAACCATTCATTCTTGCAGCTGCATTTATTCTAGCTATCCATAATTTTCTGAAGTTAGATTTTTTATCTTTTCTTCCTACGAAAGCATAGTTTCCAGATTTCATAACTTGTTGTTTAGCCATTCTGAATCTGTAGTGCTTTGCTCCATAATATCCTTTTGCTCTTTTTAATATTTTATTATGTTTTTTACGTGTAATTATTGCTGTTTTTACTCTTGCCATTTTCTATTCACCTTCCTTAATTCTTACTATTTGTTACCATATGGTAATAATCTTTTAATTCCTGCTTCGCATGTCTTGTCTGCATAAGCGTCTTGAACTTTTCCTCTAGCCTTTGCTCTTGGTGTTTTGTTAGCTAGTAAGTGTCTTCTATTTGACTTTGTTCTTTTTACTTTTCCAGTTGCTGTATATGAATATCTTTTTTTAGCAGCTTTATTTGTTTTTAATTTTGGCATAATTTTTTCCTCCTTAATTGTATTGGGATATTCCCATATATATAAATAGTTTTTTAACTATCAATATTCCTATTTTTCTACTTTTTTTACTAATATTACAAACATGTTCTTTCCTTCTAATAAAGGCTTTTTCTCAACCGTTGCAATATCAGATAAGTTTTCTATAAATTCGTTTAGAGTTTCTTCTCCAGCCCTAACATAATTTAGCTCTCTTCCTCTAAATCTAACAGTTATCTTAACTTTGTTACCGTCTTGTAAGAATTTTCTAGCATTTTTTGCCTTGAATTCAAAATCATGTTGCTCTATGTTTGGAGTAACCCTTAATTCTTTAAGCTCAAATGTCTTTTGATTTTTCTTTGATTCTTTTTCTCTTTTAGCTTGCTCGAACTTATATTTTCCATAGTTCATAAGTTTGCAAACTGGTGGCTGTGCATTTGGTGATACTAAAGCTAAATCTAATTTAGCTTCTGCAGCCATATCTAAAGCTTCTTCAATACCAACTACTCCAAGCTTTTCTCCATTTGCTCCAATTAGTTGAACTTCTTTTGCTCTAATTTTTTCATTAATTAGTAATTCTTGTTTTATAAAAAACACCTCCAAAAAAATAAGATTGACTTCAATAAAGCCAACCCACACAATAACTCTACAACGAAGTTGTAGATAAATATTATTTGCTACCTTTTGCTACTCGGCTAAGGTGAGAAGTGGATTGCTTCTTCTTGAACATTATTTATTGTACTACATTTTGTATTATTCGTCAAGCACTTTTTTATTATTTTCATGTTTTTTATAGAAAATACACCCTTGCATAATGCAAAGGTGTAATATATTTTGAGTAAAATTATCTCTTTGAGAATTGTGGAGCTTTTCTTGCTTTTTTAAGACCATATTTCTTTCTTTCTTTTGCACGTGAATCTCTTGTTAAGAATCCGTTTGATTTTAAAGCTGGTCTATATTCTAAGTTAGCTTCATTTAATGCTCTTGCAATACCATGACGAATTGCTCCTGCTTGACCTGAGAATCCGCCACCTTTTACTGTACAAATAACATCAAATTTATCTAATGTATCTGTAACTGTTAAAGGTTGTCTAACTATAACTTTTAAAGTTTCTTCTCCGAAATATTCGTCTAATGCTTTTCCATTAACTGTGATATTTCCTTTTCCACTCATTATTCTAACTCTAGCAATTGAACTTTTTCTTCTTCCTGTACCATTAAAAACTACTTGTTCTTTTTTTGTTCTAGGCATTTTCTATCTTCCTCCTAATTAAAAATTCCATATTTCTGGTTTTTGAGCCATGTTCTCATGCTCAGCTCCAGCATATACTCTTAACTTTTTAGCCATTTGTCTTCCTAAGCTGTTGTGTGGAAGCATACCTGTTACAGCTAAAGTCATCATTTTTTCTGGGTTGTTAGCTAACATATCTTTAGCTTGGATTTCTTTCATTCCACCAATGTATGAAGAATGGTGTCTGTAAATTTTTTGTGTTAATTTATGTCCTGTTAAAACTACTTCTGAGCAGTTTATGATAATAACGTGATCTCCAGCATCCATGTTAGGTGTATAAGTAGGTTTGTGTTTTCCTCTTAGTAATTTTGCAGCTTCTGCAGCAACTCTTCCTAATGGCTTGTTAGCAGCATCAATTATATACCATTTTCTTTCTATTTCATCTTTTTTAATACTATATGTTGTATTATTCATGGTAAAAAATACCCTCCATTTCAAATTTATTTTCTATATATATGAAATCATATTATTAAAACTACCGGGGAGAAGCTTTAACATATGCCATATTCAATTACGCTATAATATTTTATAACAAAATGTGGCAAAAGTCAATACGTAGTGCAAATAAAAAACGCACTTTTGCAATAATTTCATAAAACACGATGAAGAGGAGCTGTTACACTCCCCTCCCTCGCATCTGGTCAAACAAAAGGTCTAGTCAGAAGCCATATCGCTCCCAGAATGATAGCCGACACAACGGTCAGCACCCGGAGTACCACGAAAAGGTTATATACCTTTTCGTAGTCTTTCACGTTCTTTTTTACGTGCTCAATATAGACTGTTCTCAACCAGGTTATAATTGTCCCCATGAGTAGTATTACCCAAAGGTACGTCGCCCACTCATAGGCAACCATGAGAAACGCTACAAAGAACAGAAGAACGACCACGATCGTAGTAAGCATCTGCTTACCTCCTTTTCAAAAAAAAAATTTTTTATATGTCTTTATTATACCACTTTTTACCTATTTTTGCAAATTGATATCGTAGTAAGCATCTGGCACTGTGCCTACAATTACAGATTCTGCAATTAATACTTGGTTTTCTATCATCTGTTTTATTGTGTTATATGGTGTAAGTATTGTTACTTCACACGATAAATTCAAATATACTCTGTGTAATGTTTGGTTTATTCCTTGTGATGTAAACTCTGAAACAAGCTTTGTGTCTACATTTCCTACATTAGCAATTTTTATATGTATCTTTGGTCCTTGTGCCGAAAATAGTTTAAGCCCTAATGCACTTCCTAAATATATGAATATATCTGAAGTGTTTTTCTCTTGAAATTTATTTATTATATTTAAAGGAATATCTGATATTATTTTGTTTACATTTTTCGTGTTTGTTTGCAACATTTTTACATTTCCATTGCTGTCTCTTACTATTGTAATTAAGTCATCATAAGAATACTGGTTCATTATTAAGGTTGCCTCATCATTAGATATTTGTGTTGCAATGTTTTTAGCTTTGTCTATACACAAATCATTTATTATTGGATTTACTGCTCTTGTTACAATTACAAATGTAATTACCGCAATTACTATAATTGTAATAATAGAAATCGCGGTATATCTTCTGTTATTTCTTGGCATATTCTTGTAGCCTTTTCCTGTTGTGCAAAATCTTGGTCTTGAATAAATTTTACTTTCCATAGCTTTTCTCTATCTTGGAATAAACAGTTGCTCTCCTGGCATTATAACATCTGGATTTTCTATTCCATTTACCTTTACAATTTCATCAACCGTACTGCCAAATTTCTTTGCAATTTTCCACAAGGTATCCCCAACTCTTGCATAATAAACTATAATACTAAAGCTTTCTCTATCCTTTTTTTCGCTCTCTGTTACGCTTTCTATTAAATTGATTGAACTCTCTTTTACTATATTTAGTCTAAAATTCAAGTCTACTTTAATGTCAATGGTACTGTCTGCCATAACCACAAAATCTTTTTTGGCAATTTCTATGCTCGTGTCTATTCTCATCTTTTGAGCAATACTATTTGAAGTTACTGTAAATTCAAATGGCTCTACAAGGTTTTTTATATTAATTCTGGTTGTTCCTTCTTGGCCGTATATGAATGTTAGGCTTATTTCGCCTTGATATATTATTTTTCCATTTTCCATTTGACTGCTTATTATTCTTGGCTTTACTTCTACATCATAAATTTTATTTTGTCTTACTTCATCTATTCTCTCTTGTTTTCTTAAATTAAATACTTCGCTAATTTCTTCCTTATCTTTTATAACTTTTATGGTTCTTTGTGTGTACTTTACATCCATTGTTCGACTATACATGTCTTGTATAATATTTATTTCCTGTTTCTTATATACTGCACAGAAAATCTCAAATTCTGCTTCCACATACACAGAATGATCTTCTACATTATTAGGCTTAATTATAATGTTCTTTAATTCATATGTTACATCACAAATACTATCTTCATTTATATCCTTCATATCTATAAATCCCATTACAGGAATCGTAGCCATAACAGAGTTTATTCTCCCATCATCTGTTAAATACATTATTTTAAATACTGAATCTGCTTTTGTTAAAATCTTGTTATAGCTTACCTTATTTTCTTTGTTTTCAAGCCTAATTTCTACCTTCATTATTTCAGATAAATTATCAACATTATCTATTGAAACTGTATCTTTTGCATATACTTTCGTGCTTCCATTACCAATTAACGAATTTATGTTTATCTTTTCATTTAATAATTGCATATCTTTTTTGTTTTCTATATTATCAACATACTCAACATTTTCATTAGAATATGCAGTTAAATTCATCTGGATATTTGCTTTTAAGCTAATCTTTCTTCCATTTATTATCTTGCATTCTAGCTCTGTTAAATCTGTTGTACATTCTAACTGCATGCTACTCTTCAAATCTTTCATTTCTATATTTTTGGAAAAATCTATGTTTGCATTTATAGCTCTCATGCTGGAATTTTCATCATCTGCAATATACACAACATATGCATTAACTGTTCCCTCGATTCTTACTTTGCCGTCTTGTACTTCTTTTTTATGCAAACAAATATTGCCACTGCTAGAAATAATACTTAAAACGTCTGGCTTAATGTCTGGAACAATCTCATCGCTTTCTATTGTAATCTTCTCATTCTTTTGCTCTATTATTTGATTTATACATAAATTATTCTTAGATAAATTTACAGCCATTTTCTCTCAATCCTTTCTGAGGCACAACTAATATTGTACCTGCTATCAATCTTAATTCATGTATATTACAAAGCAAAAAAAAAATTCCTTTTTTTCGGAATTTCTTTTAAAAATAAATTACCCTATATCGTAAGCTTTCCTTTTTTTCTTACATTGGCTTTCTGGTGGTATTATAGGACAGTACTCTTGTCCATCAAAAACTTGAAGCTCCACAGTTCTTGTTAGAATATCTGTGTATTGATAAGTTGCATTTTCTTGAGTTTCATCATATTTTACGATGAACATACAAGGATATGCCTTCTCAATTACGGCTTCTTTTTCAAATGGTTTATTTCTTCCAAGCGAACCTTTCACAATTATCTTTTGTCCAATCTTTTGACTAATATCAGTTTTAAGACTCGTAATGTCATTCGGATAAATCATGCTTATATCACCACTCCTTTAAGATAGCACGATTATACCATTTTTTACATAATTAGTCAAAATATACCAAAGTAGTTATAATTGCTGTAAGTAGCCATTTTAATATGGTTTGCTGGGTTTAATTGGCATTATTACATTTGTGTTACATTTGTGTTACTAGCATTTTATGCTATCTCCTGTGTTGGAAAAGAGTTAAATAGTTCTCTTTTTACCATGAGCACCTATTCCACTTACTCCATTTTCTCCGTCTCTTAAATCATTTTTAATATCATTTATTGTTACATATTTATTAAAATCTGTTGTTGCTATCTTGCCTGCAACAACTAATGGATCTTTAAAGTCTATCAGTATTCTAGCTGGAGATGATGCAAAGTTTGCTCCTGCTTCCATTATAGCTTCATAATAACTCTGGCAAGCTCCTGCAAAAATAGCAAGTTTATTAGCTCCTTGTTCCCACATTCTGGCTCTTATAACCGTTTCCACGAAATATTTAGAATTTCTATAATTGTAAATATCATTAAAATTATAACCTTTCTTAATCATCCCATCATGTCCTGTCACAACCAAAATATCTGGATTATATTTGCCTAACAACCCCCAAATCATCTGTGGCTGTTTACTTTCTGGAATATTCTTAACAATTACATTTAATCCCATACTTTTATATACTTTTTGTGATTTTTCACTATACTTTCTATCACCATCTAAATGCAGAATTCTTCCATAATGTTGATAATACCTCTTAAACATATTATTCTGAACATTTACAAGATTCTTCTTACTTTTTTCTAACTCCTTTTCGAAGCTATCTAATAAATTTATTACCCTATTATTATCTATTAATTCTAAATCATCTAATGGGCTATCTGCCTCAATTCTTGTAACCAATCCCTTCAAAATTGCTATGTCTTGGTTTCTGCACTTTATTATATTACTTACTGTAAACACAATATCTTTGTTATATGATAATCTGCCTACAATATCACCTTTTCTAAATTTCATAATTCTTCACCTATTTAATTATATGTAGAATTATGTAAAAAGTTGTCTTTCGCCCATTAGGGACGCCCCTTTTGGGGCGAAATTATTGTTCTATTATTTAAACTGCAAGAATAGTATTAAACAAAAAGATTCAATGGGGGTTGTCCTGATGATAGGTTTTTCAATTGAAGAAAGAGCAATTACTTTAGCTCATTATATTATAGATTCAAAAGATACAGTTAGAGGTGCTGCTAAGAAATATGGCATATCTAAGTCTACAGTGCATAAAGATGTTAGTGAAAGATTATTAAAAATAAATCCTGCTTTAGCCTCTGAAGTTCGAGTAATTTTAGATGAAAATAAGGCAGAACGTCACATACGTGGCGGTCAAGCAACGAAATTAAAATATCGTAATGAACACATACGAAAAGAAGCTATTTAAATATTTTTGTTAATTGCTTATATTAAAACTTTTAAGGAGTATGCTATAATTAATATTGAATTTTCAACAGTTACAGATTATCAGAATGTACTTTTATTTTTTCGTTGACATTTACTACAAATAAAGATATAATAATTATAGGAAATGGAGAAACCACAAACGTGGTTTGCCAGTAATTTGTGAAAACACATCTTACCGTCAAGTAACAGATGTGTTTTTTATTTGTCTATTTGCTTAAAAATATTACGAATATAATTAAGGCAAATACTATAATAGTTTCGACAACTAAAGCGAATAAAAGTAAATATATTATTTCTAATAAAAATGCTTCTATCATAGCACCACCTCCATTTCTAAAGGCTAAGCCTTTGTTATGTATAGGTGGCAAACCACATCTGCTTATTCTCATTTCCTATAGCAAACAGTATAGTATATTTTTACTCATTTGTCTATCAAAAAAGTAAAATTTTATATTTTTTATATATCAAAAAACTTTCAAAATCCTTGATTATATTCCAAACATATATTTGAAATAATGACCAATAAATTTTGAAAGTTTATTGCATTATATTAAAATGATTTATTGCTATTTCCTGCTGATTTTTCACAAATTTTAGTGCAATTAATTTATTGCTATTGCTATCTTGTATAACCCGCTTCTTGCAATGTTTTTGCAAGTTTTATGCAGTCTTTATTTCTAGCCTTAGCTTATCAGCTATCATTGCAATAAATTCCGAATTCGTTGGTTTTCCCTTGCTTGCAGATACTGTATAACCAAATATGTTTTCTACAACTGCTGGTTCTCCTCTGCCCCATGCAACTTCTATAGCATGGCGAATCGCACGCTCTACACGGCTTGGCGTAGTGTGGTATTTCTTGGCTATGTCTGGATACAGTTGTTTTGTTATTTGGTTTATTATATCAATATCATTTACAACCATCATTATGGCTTCTCTTAAATATTGATATCCTTTAATATGTGCTGGTACACCAACTTCATGAATTATATTTGTAACTAAAGCTTCTAGTCCATCTTCACTCTTTTTGTCAATTTGTTGTGGTATATCTATGTACTGGGATTTCGTTTCTTTCACAATAAAGCTTCCTCTGTTTGTAGAAGGCTGATAATATTTCAATTCTTTTATTCTTTTTATTAATACTTCTATGTCGAATGGTTTTACAACATAATATTGAGCCCCTAAAGTTATTGCTTTTTGTGTTATTTTGTCTTGACCTACTGCTGAAAGCATTATGCATATTGGCCTTTTTTCTAGTCTCATTGAACTTAATCTTTCTAAGACTCCTAACCCATCTAAATGTGGCATAATAACATCTAATAGTACAACATCTGGTTTTAAAGTAGATATAATGCTTAGTGCTTCCTCTCCGTCTTTTGCCATGCCAACAACCTGCATGTCCTCATCCTTTTCTAGATAGTTTGCTAAAGTTGTTGCAAATTCATTATTGTCGTCAGAAATCAAAACTGTTATTTTTTCATTCACTCTTTCGTTCCCCCTATTCTTATTTACATAGTTGTAAATCTTTTACAACGTGTATTATATACGCATATTTTGCTTTTTGCAATAGTTTTTGGGAAACTTTTCCATTTTTCTTCATACATTATTGTGCTTTTTCAACGAATTTTCGACATAATATACCGATTTCTTTTATTTTGAATGGTAACTGCCTATTAATTTCCATATTTTTTGATATCAATTTATTATATTCTTCTTCATTTAATTCTATTTTTTGAATTATATTTTCAGAATATTTTGTTTCTACAATTTTTATATTGTTTTTTTCACAATAATATTTAAATTTTTCATTTTCCGAATATTCTATCTCTAGGCTTGCTTGTAATCCATTTTCAACTTCTATTATTTTTCCATTTTCTATTGATGCCAATGCGGTATTTGAATACGCTCTTGTAAGTCCTCCTGTTCCTAATAATATTCCACCAAAATATCTTGTTACAACAATAAGAACATTATTCAGGTTATTTTTTCTTATAACATTTAAAATTGGAGCTCCTGCAGTTCCAGATGGTTCTCCATCATCACTACTCTTTTCTAATAAATTTCCATCTTTATCAACGATATTAAACGCAAAACAGTTGTGCTTTGCGTCATAGTATTTCTTTTTTATTAAATTGATTTTTTCTTCCGCTTCTTCTTTACTCTCTATATGGCAGCTATTTGCAATAAATCGAGATTTTTTTTCCACAATCTCTGCAGTAGAAGCCTCCTTTAAAGTACAAAACTTCAATTCATTTTCCTTTCTAGCATTCTGAGCCTGCCGTAAATCCTGTAGAATATGCAATTTGCAAGTTAAATCCACCAGTATATGCGTCTACATCTATTATTTCTCCTGCAAAATATAATCCATTAACTATCTTTGATTCCATTGTTTTTGGATTTATTTCTTTTACATTTATTCCACCAGAAGTTACAATTCCTTCTTCTATTGGTCTAAATCCAGATATTGTAATAGTAAAGTTTTTTAGGAGTTTTACTAGGTTCATTCTTTCTTCTCTTGTAATCTCGTTTACTTTTTTATATGGATTTATTTTTGATGATTCAACTACCGTATCAATCATTTTTTGTGGCAATAAATTGTTTAAACAATTTTTGAATTCTTTGTTCTTTCCTTCTAAAAAGTCTCTTTGTATTCTGTTATCAAGTTTTTCTTGTTGTAATGCTGGTTTTAAATCTATTACAAGCTGTATTTTTCCTTCTTTTAAGAGGTTTTCTACATTTTTATATCTTAGTAAATGTGCTGATGAACTCAATATTGTTGGTCCAGATACTCCAAAATGTGTAAATAGCATTTCTCCAAAATCTTCATATATTGTCTTGTTTTTGTTTGTATCAATCAATTTTATTTGAACATTTCTTAGGCTTAAGCCTTGCATTTGTTTACAAATATTTAAAGATTCGCCTTCTGCTGTTAATGGAACAAGTGATGGTTTTACAGGCACTATTGTATGTCCTAATTTTTGAGCAATTTCATATCCGTCTCCAGTAGAACCTGTTGCAGAATATGTTTTTCCACCAGTTGCAAGAATTACCTTGTCTGCTAAAATTTTCTTTTGTCCACCATTCTCATCTTCGTACATTACACTTACTACTTTATTTTCTTTTGTCTCTATTCCCACAACTCTGGTATTAAATTTTATTTTTACTCTTTTATTTTTTAGCTCGGCTTCAAAAGCCTTTAACACATCTAGTGATTTATCGGAAGTTGGAAATATTCTATTCCCTCTTTCTTCTTTTACACTAACACCGTGCTCTTTTAAGAAATTGATTATATCTAAATTCGTATAATTATCAAAAGCACTATACAAGAATCTGCCATTTCCCGGAACATTCTGTATGAAATCCTTTATGTCCAGACTACTTGTAATGTTACATCTGCCTTTACCTGTAATAAGTATCTTCTTACCTAATCTATCATTTTTTTCTAGCAAATAAACTTCATTTCCATTTTTGCTAGCAGTTATCGCAGCCATCATTCCAGCTGGTCCACCACCAATTACTACAACCTTCATTAAAAATCCTTTCTTTTCGCCCAAAAAGGGGCGTCCCTATTGGGCGATTGCTTTTATTAATCCTAATTTTCCATATTCGTATGTTAATGCACCTTGTTGGAATCCAACAAATGGAGCTCTTAGCGGTCCATCGCAAGATAATTCTATTGAAGAACCTTGTGTAAAACTTCCAGATGCCATTATTATTTGGTCTTGGTACCCTGGGGTATCACATGGTTCTGGCAAAGAGTCTGAATCTATTGGTGAACCAGCTTGTATTCCTTGGCAGTATTTTATTAATTTTTCTCTGTCACCAAATTCTATAGTTTGAACTATGTCTACTCTTTCTGCATCAAATCTTGGTTCTACTTTGTAGCCCAACATTTCCATTACTTTGCTGGTTAATATTGCTGTTTTTATGCTTGCTTTTACAACACTTGGTGCTAAAAATAATCCTTGCAAAAGACTTCTGTTTATACCTAAAGTTGGACCAACACCTTTTCCTTCTCCTGGAACTGTTAATCTTTCTGCTGCAAGCTCTACTAAGTCTTTTCTACCTGCTATGTATGCACCATTTGGAGCAATTCCTCCACCTAGGTTTTTTATAAGTGAACCTACTATTACATCGGCTCCTACTTCTAATGGCTCTCTTTTTGATACAAATTCACAATAACAGTTGTCTATCATTATTATTACATCTTTGTCTACTTCTCTTATTGCTTTAATTACTCTTTCAACCTTATCTAATGAAATACTCTTTCTTAAAGCATAACCTTTTGAGCGTTGAATTTCTATTAATTTTACTTTTGACTGTTTTAATCTCTCTGTTATTTTTTCATAATCAAAGTCGTCATTTATTAAATCGATTTGTTCATACTTTACCCCAAATGATTTTAATGAACTTGGATTTTCTGCAATTCCAATTACTTCATCTAGTGTATCATATGGCTTACCATTTATGCTTAGCATTGTATCTCCAGGTCTTAAAAAAGCAAATAATGCAACTGTTAAAGCATGTGTTCCAGATATAAATTGACCTCTTACGATACAGTCCTCTGCCTTTAAAACATCAGCAAAAACCTTTTCTATTTTTTCTCTTCCAATATCTCCATAACCATAACCTGTAGTACTTCCAAAATCCGCTTCATTTACTCTATTTTCCTGAAAAGCTTTTAATACTTTTTCACTATTAAATTCACATATTTCTTCAGCCTTTTCAAACTCTTTTGATAACTCTTTTTCAGCTGAATTTATAAGTTCTCTGGCACTTTCTAAATTATAATTTTCCATTTTCATCCTCCATTTATGCTACAAATTCATAATTATTTAATCACATTATTTTTCAACCATTTATATCTCATTTGTAAAATATGCCACCTCATACAAACTACTTACCTCATAATATTCGCCTATAAAGTTTGGTGCATATTCATTTAATTCATATGTTGGTGCTTTTACTTCGTTTCCTTTAGAATCCACTACGCCCCATCTTCCATTTTGCTTAACAGCTCCAAAGCCATATTCATTAAGGTCTATTGCCATATCATATTTAAAATCTACAACTGTATTTCCATTTTTGTCAACATATCCCCATTTGCCATTTTGTTCTTTTGCAAATATTTCGTTGTTTGTAAATATGTCTTTTGCATCTTTTTTGTTTCCGTCATAGTCTAAATAAGCTATTCCATTTGCTGATGTTACTTTTAAATAATTGTCTTTTATATAAACACGAATGTCTGTTAATTCTAACACTTTTTCCATTTTTTTGTTATATATTTCAGAAGTTTTTGTGTTTGAATCTATTATTTGTACTATGTTTGTTCCTTTTATGTTTTGAATTGTATCTTTTTCCAGTGGTATTACTGTATTGCCACTAACATCTAGCACTCCAGATTTTCTACCATTTGATACTATAAAGTAATCTCCAAATGCATATGAAATGTTTGAATATTTATTTTCTATTACTGATATTTTGTTTTGATCTATTACCCCATATTGATTGTTTCTATCTATTGTTATACTATATTTTCCATTTGCAACTTTTTCTACACTCTTATAGCTATCATCGCTCTGCAAAGTTCCTGCAACATCAAATACCAATAGTTTCCCGTCTTTTTCTGCGTTTAGATAGCTTCCCGCAAATGTAATATTTTCATATTGAATTGGCAATATCATGCTTCCATCTAAATCGTATACTCCTTGTTTTGCATTTTGTTGCAATACAAATATTTTGTTTTCACTATCAAAGTCAATGTCTTCATATTGATTATCTATAAGTGTTTGGCCATTTTTTAATACTCCAGCCATTCCATTTTTATATGTTATTAAATATACTGTTTCATCATCTTTCAAAGAAGTTATTCTTTTTACATTTGTGTAAATTGTATCTAGTGTTTGTCTATTCTTATAATTTATATAACCATATCTATAGCCATTGTCTGTTCTTACATTTACAATATAGCCTGCTTTTTCATATTTTGTTTCTTCATTATAGTATCCATCTGTTGTAATTGAGTTGTATTCTGGTTTTACAATTTCTTCTCCATTTATGTCTATAAGTCCATATTTTCCGTCTTTTTGAACTCTTAATACTCCATCTTTATATTCTAATGTTTCTATGCTGTCATAAACTGCCGATGTTATTTCTTTACCATCAATGCTAACCAATCCGTACTTTTCACCATTTTGATACTTCAAAATTTGAGTTTGATACGTATTAGAAATTGATGTATTATTGTTTGGAATGGCTTGTACATTTTTGTATTTTGTTAAAACTTCTTTGTTATTTGCATTTAATACCTTTGTTGTTCCATCTTTGTTCATACAAATAAATATTGCTTTAGAAGGGTTTGGAATCTGAACAGAATCATATTGCGGCTCTATTACTGTCTTTCCAGTCTTGTCTATTACTCCTGCTTTTTCTCCAATAAGCGTAGAAAAATAGTTATATTCTGTTACTTCTTCTAATTTTATCTTTTTGTTTTTACTAATATTCTTAGCAACCATAACAATTACTACTATTACAACTATTAAAAGTAACAGTCTAGTTAAAGCTTTTTTGTTAGCTTTTTTTCTTTTATTTTTTCCATTCTTTACTGTTTTTCTTAAATCATCTGGATTATTAACTTGATTTCTACTCATTACAACTTCTCCCTTTCATTTTTCACATATGTTTAACATTGGTTCTGTTTACTCTCTAGATTGGAAAATTGTAATTATTTTTCAATCCCTGCATCTGTCTGAATATCAAAGTAAAACTCAATGCCATTTTCTCTATTTACTGCACCATATTTAGAATTGTAGTTATTCATTATTGCTTTAACAAGTGCAAGCCCTATTCCTGTACCACCATCGGCTCTATTTCTAGATTCATCAACTTTGTAAAATCTTCCCCAAATCCTTTCTAGATTTTCTTCTGACAATGTGTCTCCTGTATTAAATACCGATATTTTTACTTTATGTTTTTCTTTATCTTCTTTTAATTTTATTTCTATATATTTTTCACCATTTACTTCTTTTGTATGCTTAATTGCATTTGTAAAATAGTTTGTAAATGCCTGCTCTATGTAGAATTCGTCAGCATACACATTTACCTTTTTGTCTGCTTCAAATCTTACTTCTTTTATACCCTTTTCTTCTAGCATAACATTACATTTTCTTATTACTTCCTGTATTAGCTCGCATATATTAAAAGTGTCGTTGTTAAACTCTCTTTTTCCATATTCTAGCTTCATAAGTTCTAGTAGTTGTCTTACCAATTTATCCATTTTATTAGACTCATCTAAAATAACTTCTGCATAGTATTTTCTAGATTCATCATCAGCATTTACATTTTCAACTAATCCCTCTGCATAGCCTTGTATCAATGCAATCGGCGTTTTCAACTCGTGTGATACATCAGAAATAAATTGTTTTCTCATTTCATCTATTTTAGACTTTTCTTCGATATCCCTTTCTAGTTCTATATTACTACTACGTAGTTGTTTTATTGTTCCTTCCAACTTTTGAGACATCAAATTTATACTTTTTCCAAGTTCATCTATCTCATCATTAGACCCTGTTGGTTCATATTTTTTGCTAAAATCTAATTTAGACATCTTATTTGCAATAACATTCAATTCTAGTATTGGGTTGGTAAACCTTCTAGAAACGTACGAAACTGCAATTCCTGCTATTACAATAGCAATTACTCCAATTATCAACAACAAATTATTAGAAATTCTAACGCTCTCCTCTATTGCAGAAATTGGAATTTGAATATAAATTTTATAGCCATTATCTAATTCACCCGATAACAATATGCTATTTAGACTAGACGTCGTTACTTTTTTTATCTCCATATTGTTATTCGAATATAAAACTCTTTCTCTTTTTCCAAACAATTTCAGCCTATTATTCTCTAAATTTTGACTAATCATATTGGAAAAATTTTCGTTAGTAGAAAATACTAGCATATAATCTTCATTTTCTACCATTATATCAAAATTATTAGCCAGAGCATCATTTCTTATTTTTAAGAGAATTGAACTTTCATTATTATTATACATATCGTTAATTTTATTGTACTCTTTTTTTACAGAATTTATTTTAGAAACCATGTAAAAGGTCTCTAATACCATGCTGTTCATTATAACCAGCAATGCAACAATGAATATTACTATAACACTGAGTGTAATAAAAAGCTTTACACGAACGGACTTAAATCTTGTTTTTTTCACTCTTAATCATATTCCTCCTTCATCACAAAAACTCACTTGGAAAAGAATTAAATTTTGACAAGGATTTACTACTTTTTAACTTCAAACTTATATCCAATTCCTCTTATTGTTTCTATATATTTGCCTTTTTTTCCTAGCTTGTGTCTTATCTTTTTTATATGACTATCTATAGTTCTAGAATCTCCATAATAGTCATAGTTCCATACATTGTTTAATATTTTATCTCTTGACAATGCGATTCCTTGGTTTTCTACTAAATATACTAATAACTCATATTCTCTTAGACTAAGTTCAATTTGCTTTCCATCAACCGAAACAGTTCTTCCTTGATTGTCTATTTGAATGCCACCATAGTCTTTTACTTCTTTATTATCTCCTGCTGTTCTTTTTAATATTGCCTCTACTCTTGCGACAAGTATCTTAGGACTAAACGGTTTAGAAATATACTCGTCCACACCTAACTCAAAGCCGAACAATTCATCTTGTTCTTCGCCTCTTGCTGTAAGCATCATAATTGGCACTTTAGAAGTTTGTCTAATCTGTCTTAATACAGACCAGCCATCTAATTTAGGCATCATTACATCCAATAATATTAATCTAATTCTATTTTGATTTTCAGAAAACACTTTTAAAGCTTCTTCACCATCGGCAGCTTCCATTGTATTATAATTTTTTTGTTTTAAGAAATCTTTAATAAGCTTTCTCATTCTCTCCTCATCATCAACTATTAAAATACAATCATTTTCCATTTTTATTTGTTCCTCCTTACAGTTTCGGTTTGAAAAAGAATGAAACTTGACATAGTCAAAATTGTAATACTTTTTCAAGCCTATTCCTTACCAAAAATATTTTATCTCTATAATTTTAAAATATCTTTGTGTCTTAAATATGAACATTTAGCAAAAATATGAGCTTGTCCATCATAATATCCAAAATAATTTCATTTTTATAAATTCAAACTGGAAATTCGTCCTTTGAGTTGGTTGAAGAGTTTCAACTAAGAGCGACATGTTTCAATTTTATAAATAAATTATTTCTGGTCTTGAGTATCATTCATTGGTTTTTCTTTAATATAAATATTTTGTCCTGGATATGATAGTTTTACATTTTCTGATTCTAATACTTTTAGTATTTCCAAATTTACACCATCTTTAAATGCCTCGAAATCGTCATACCCTGTCTGAGTTGAATTTAAGTATATAAATATCTGTATTCCTTCAAGTTTAATGTTTTCAAAATGTACTTGTATAGAGTCTGGCACTATCTGTGGATTTGTTTTTAATGCAAATTCTATTTTTTTCAATAATCTTTTTACTGTTGCTTCTGATGTATTTAATGGTAAATTTAATGTTGTTGAGTAACGTCTCTTATCTATGTTTCCCCAATTTTTAACAAAGCTTTCAACCACTGTAGAGTTGTTTATGGTTATTACAGTATTGTCAGTTGCTTTTATTTTTGTACTTCTAAAAGTTATATCCATTACAGTTCCAGAGTAATCTCCAACTTCAATCCAATCTCCAACAGAGAAAGGCTTGTCTGTAATTATTGCAAATCCACCAAATAGATTCTTTGCAATATCTTGCGCAGCAAATGCAATTATAACACTAGATATTCCAAGTCCTGTTACTAGACCTCCTAAATTATATCCTAGTTCTAGTAATACCAAATATATTGCCACAAAATAAATTACTGCTTTAGCAATTTTGCTAACAAAGTTATTTAATTGCTTATCTCCATTATATTTTGTTTTTTCTTCTAACTTTTCAAATATTATAGATTTTGGATTAAATATGTCTGCAAGTCCATTTGAAACGCATATTATCAGTGCTATTTTATATAATTTGACTAGTGTAATATTTGCCTCTGTTGACAAATTTAATAACATAACAGCGATATAAATTCCAGTAACTTTAATTATTCTGCTTAAAGGTTTATAAAAAGCATTTTGCTTAATTTTCTTCTTATCTTTTTCCTTTAAAGAAAACAATCTTATTATCACATAGCTTATCAAATTGCTTATCATAAAAAACAATGCTATTACAATTACAGAAATTGCTATGTCTAATAATGTTTCTTTATTTAAGTTTTTAACTTTATCAACTAAACTTTCAATTATATTCATTCTTATTTAACATTCTCCTTTTGTTCACGTTTTCCCTTTATTAAAGTGTGACTTTTATCGTGCAAATTTATTGTTATACTCTCAAAAATATACTTACTTCATCCAGTACATAGTATAAATTTACCATTTTATTAAGCATATTAGTAATCCTGTCTATCCTGTTTCTTATTCCATTCTATAAAAGGGTATTCACAGCATGGATTTTTAAGCTGTTCTTCATCTATTATGTCGTTTTCACCTTTTATATATTCTTGAATTCCTTCATCTCTAAAGCCACTACTAACAGCACTATCGTAGCTTTGTGAATAATATATTGTTTTAATATCTGCCCAGCAAGCAGCCGATAAACACATAGGGCAACTCTTTGCTGTTGTAACTAAAATGCAGTTTTCTAAAGACCTTGTATTTAAAGCCTTGCAGGCACTTCTAATTGCATTTACTTCTGCATGTGCAGTCGGATCTTTTGATGCAATTACTGTATTTCTTTCTATTAGCAGAATAATATATTTGCCATTTTCTTTTTCGTAAATTATTCCGGCTCCGAATGGACCTCCAATGTTATTTTTAACCCCATCTATAGCATATTTTGAAGCAAGTTCATACACTTCATTTACACATTCCTCAAGGTTATCATATTCATTATTTTCAATTTCATAATTAAACATATATCCATTCTTCCTTTCACTTTAATTATATTTTTCTTGTTAAATAAAATATTCCATATCTATTATACAATATTTTTCGATTTTTTCCACTTTTTTCTTCGATTTTTTTAATTTTATGGTATAATTACATCATGAATAAAAATTTTAGGAGTGATTTTTTTGAAAACAAATGAAACAATGATGCAATTTTTCGAATGGTATCTCCCTTCTGATGGAACTCTTTGGAAAACTGCTGTAAATGAAGCACCATATCTTGCAAAAACTGGAATAACACAAGTCTGGTTTCCACCAGCATATAAAGGAAATGGCGGTAAAGATGATGTTGGTTATGGTGTTTATGATTTATACGATTTAGGCGAATTTGACCAAAAGGGTTCTATTGCTACAAAGTATGGAACTAAGGTTGAATATCTTGTTGCAATAAATGCTATGCACAATTATGGAATAAAAGTTTTAGCAGATGTAGTATTCAATCAAAAAATGGGAGCAGACGAAACTGAAGATGTAATTGCAATAGAAGATAATCCACAAAATAGATCTGAATCTCTTGGTGAGCCTAAAGAAATTACAGCTTGGACTAAATTCACTTTTCCAGGTCGTAATGATATGTATTCTTCTTTTAAATGGAACTGGACTCATTTTCATGGAACAGATTGGGACGAAAAAACAAAAAAGAACTCTGTTTATAGATTTTATGGCAAACATTGGGATGAATTGGTTGATAAAGAAAATGGAAATTTCGACTATTTAATGGGTTGCGACGTAGACTTAAACAATGTTGATGTTGTCGAAGAGCTTACAAATTGGGGAAAATGGTATTTACAAACAACAAATGTAGATGGTTTCAGAATGGACGCTGTAAAACATATACGTGCATCTTTCTTTGAAGATTGGCTTGAAGAATTGCGCGAGTTTTCTTCAAAATCTCTATTTACTGTTGGAGAATATTGGAGTGGCAATCTTGAGGCTTTACAAAATTACTTAAAAACTACAAATAATGCCCTTTCACTATTTGATGTTCCGCTTCATTACAATTTATTTAATGCCTGTCACAGTAATGGAACTTATGATATGAGAACAATTTTTAACAATACATTAGTTGCAAAAAATCCAAATTCAGCAGTTACATTTGTAGATAACCATGATACAGAACCTGGGCAAGCTTTGCAATCTTGGATTGATGATTGGTTTAAGCCTCTTGCCTATTCTCTAATTTTACTTAGAAAAGATGGCTTGCCTTGTGTATTTTATGGAGATTACTATGGAATTCCAGCTAAAAATGTATCAGCTAAAAAAGACTGGTTGGAAAAATTAATATTTGCAAGAAAAAATTTTGCATATGGTTCACAAATAGATTATTTTAACGACCCACACATTATAGGCTGGGTTCGTACCGGAGACCGCGACAGAGAAAATTCTGGAATGGTTGTAATAATGACAAACTCGGATGGCGGATGTTTACAGATGAATGTCGGAAAAAATCTTGCTAACTCAGTATTCTACGATTATATAGGCAACATGAAAGAGTCTGTTTACGTTGACCAAGAAGGAAATGGAATATTCTATGTAAATGGCGGAAGTGTGTCAGTTTGGGTAAAAGAAACTTAATAGAAAAGGCCTCATGTTTTATTTTTCTAAAACATGAGGTTTTATTGTTATTGCACTAATTGGTATTAATACATCTTTTGTTCCGAAAGGTCTCACCTTTTTATTATTCCATTATCTCCAACAATTGCATTCATTTATATTCCTGCCAAGATTAATATCACAACAACTGTAACAACAAGCACAATTATTGTAATTCCTTTACTATTTCTTAAATTCATTGATTCTGATTTTTTTCATAGCTTCTCCTTCTATCAATTATAGTAAAAAAAATTTTGACTAGATAATACAAAAACTTATTTTCTAATGTTTTTATTTATTCTAGTCAAAATCATAATCATATCAACTTAATACTCTATCTTTTTTCCAGTACAAAATTATATGCATTTACATAGCTGTCATTTATTCCAGCTTGTATTCCAACTGTTTCACCTATTTGCATCTCTGGTATAGCTACTGGTATTCGAGCTTGTTCTTTTCCTTCTTTATCTATTAAAACAATATCTGCCATAAAATTTCCTTGATTTTCACCTGTCATATTTGTAATATCTGCTTCAAATGTTGTGTGTCCATCCTTTTCTGAATAATTTATGTTTGATAGTTCAAACCCTGATTCGACTTTTGTTTCTTTTAATTTTTCACTTGTATTTACAACAGTTCCATCACTTTCTGTCTGAGTAAATTCGCCTCTACCTGGGTCTGCATCAGACATTTCTCTTTGTGTTTCGTTTTTACTTGTATCATTTAAACTATTTTGTTCACTGCTATTATCTTTATTTAATAATCTTGTCACACCCAAAATTACCGCTATTACTAGCACCCCTACTAATATTAAAACTAAAATTGCTTTCTTTTCACTTTTCTTCATAACTTTCCTCCTATCGTTCTATTGAATATATATTAGCATAACTTAGTATTCTTTTCAATTATTTTAAAAATTTGAAACAAAATTGAAATAAAAGTCATGCTACTTTCTTGCCATTAAAGCTTTTATTTTTATCCCTTGTTCTTTAAACATTTTCTCATGTTCTGTTTCTATATTTCTGTCTCCATTCCAGAAATCTTGCTCATTTGCCAAATCATATGTCACTTTTTCAATTTTGAATCCCGCTTCTTTAAAATACAGCAAACTTTCAGTAAACAAGTTATCATCATCAGTCTTAAAATATATTTTTCCTCCATCTACTAAAAATTGTTTATATTTTTCCAATTGTCTTGTATGTGTTAGTCTTTTCTTATGATGTTTTCCTCTTGGCCATGGATTGCAAAAATTTATGTATATTCTATCTATTTTATCATTTTCATCAAATACATTTAAAATTCTATCTATATCATACCTAGAAATTAATACATTGTTTATCTCTTCATTTTTCTCGGCATATACTTCTTCGATATTTCTTTTAGCAAGTCCTAGCATAGCATCTACTAAATCTATTGCAATATAATTAATATTTAGATTTTCGCTCGCAATTTGTGATATGAATCCACCTTTTCCACAGCCTAGTTCTACATATAAAGGGCTATTATTTTCAAATAAAGTTCTCCACTTACCTTTATATTTTTCAGGTTCATCTATATAAAATCTACTTGCTTCTAATTCTGGTCTTGCCCATTTCTTAAAACGTATTCTCATAATTGTCCAACTTTCTAATTAAATTTCTTTCATATTATACACAATAATTTAATAGAAATCAATATTCGCCCAAAAGGGGCGTCCCTATTGGGCGAAATTTTTCATTTATTTCACATATTCATTTAAAGGTTTTACTCTATATTCTAAGTCTCCTAACTTTTCTGTTGTTACATATCCTGCTTGTGCATTTATTACATCTGGAATTCTGTTTACTATTGAGGCACAAGTTAATTCTACTGTTGCTGGTTTTGCAACTGTAATTGTTGTATCTGGCTCTCCATATACTGTCCACTCATTTTTGTCGTACTCTTCTGGAGAATATACTTTTCCTATACACTCGCTTTCTATTGTTATTCCCTCTTCTGTCTGTGTTGTTACAACAGCACTCATTCCGGTTGCATCTCCTGCTTTTACTGTTGTACCTAATGTTGATGAATATATATCCTCTTTATATGTCGTTGGTATTGTTTTTTGTGTTTGAGATTTTACTGTTAATCCTAATTTTGAACATAACCAACCATTTACGTTCCACATATATGAAGGAAGATATTCTCCTGATTCGATTATTTTTTGTCTTTCTTCATCACTTATCCTATCAACTGAAGCAACTTGCTTATCAAATTCATCAAGTGTTAGCCCTGAGCCGTGGGCTTTTGCTAAAGCTATTCCATAGTCTTCTACATTGTAGCTTGAGCTTCCTTTTATTTTAGTTATTCTTTGTGTAGAACCCGCTATAGAAGTAATTAATTGACCCCAGTATATATCTTGATATCCGCTTCCTGTGATTGTACATCCAGTTTGTTTTGCTAAATCGTCAATCTCTTTTGTAACTTGAGGGTTTGAGTTCCATGGGAAGAAAGCTTCTTCACATGTAGTAATTGCATTTACACCTAATTTTGCGCATAACATCAATGCATCTTTAACATCGTTTAATAAGCTCATTGTCGTAACAATCGCGATATCTGGTTTTAAAGTTCTAATCGTTTCTTCTGCATTCTCTAGTGCCGTAACTTTAACACCAATTTCTGTTTTTCCCATTATTGTTCCAATATCTTTTCCAATAACATTCGGATTAACATCTATTGCTCCAACAACTTCTCCTCCTTTTTCAAGAACGTAACGCATTGTGTAAACAGCCATCTTTCCTGTTCCAAACTGAACTACTCTAACTTTTCTGTCCATAAATAATCTTTCCTTTCTGTAAGGCAAATTTGGTTGGAAAAGAATTAAATTTTGGCAAGGAAAACAAATTTACAAGGCAAGGACGCATACTTTCTGTATGTAACCGCGTTGTAAATGAAGTTTGACGTAGCCAAAATTGTAATTATTTTTCAACCCGACCTCCTATAATTTAACTTTTATATAACTATTATAACTTAATATAAACATTATATACTTTTAAAATGTAGTAAAATTCTTAAAAAATTTAATAATGCCCTGAAAAATCCCAATTATTATATCTGTAATTATTTTTACTATCAAATTTGTATTGTATAAATTTAACATGTATTCATGCGTTGGTGGAATTAGCCATAGTACGCCTACTATTATTACTAACACTCCAATTACTAATATAACAGTTAAGAAGTCTTTAAATGTCCATTTATGTTTTATTTTATATCCCAAACTTCTAAAATAATCTTCATATTGTTTTCTATATTCTGCATTTGCTTCTTTTTGAACTTCTTTCATAATCTTACGTTGTTCTTTTTTGCTTAAATTTGCATATGCTTTTCTCCAATCAAAATCTTGATTATTGTAATTGTTCTCACTTATTGGCTCTGTATTAATTGAATTGTTAAACTGCATATCACTTTCATATTTTACACTTTGAGTACCCGAATTACTCTGATAATTTATATATTCTTCTTGTTTTTTGCGTTCATCTTCTGCTTCAAGTTTTTCATCATATTCTTTACGTTTTTGTTCATCACTTAAAACATCATATGCTTCATTAATCTCTTTCATTCTTTTTTCTGCAATCTCTTTATTTTCAGCAGTTTGCAAGTCTGGGTGGTATTTTTTTGCCAGTGTTTTGTATGCTTTTTCAATAACTTCTTTAGACGCTTTTCGGCTTACTTCCAATATATCATATAATGTTTCCACATTTCCTCCAAAATTTTTAATATATTGTAAGTATATCATAGTTAAAAATTAATGTACAGAAAATTATGGCAATCGCTTAAAAATTTATAGACAAAATAAAGATATGTAGTATAATGTTTTCAAGAGGTGTAACAAATGAAAACATTATTTAAAAAATTCGAAGTATTAGAAGATCCAAGAGATATAAGAGGAAAAAAATATAAATTAATAGATATATTGATAATGACAATATATGGAATATTATGCGGTTTAACAGATTTCACAAATATAGCAGATTTCTTTAAAATAAAAGAAGAATATTTTACCCAATTATTAAATTTAGAACATGGTACACCATCACATGATTGTTTATCAGATGTCTTTGCAGCAATAGATAGTAAAAAATTTATGGAAATATTTATAGAATGGCCAAAAGAAATTATAAAGAATAAAATAATTTTTTATTTCTGTTTCCCAGCAAGCCGTAATGTCTTATTTTCATAAATTTAGCTTTTGTTAAATATTCATACTGTTTTACTTTATCTTGACTTATCAATGCTTTTATTGTTTGCTTTTCTACTTCAAGAATGCTTTTATTAAAGTCTTCCTGAATATTTACCAGCCCTTTTGCTATTCCTCTTCTTGTAATTTTATCATTTATATATATAGCCATGTCATCTAATTTTATGTTAATTGCTGCCTGTCTATTTCTTTCATATATTTCTTGATTAATTTTCTTTGTTGCATTATCTACTTTTGATTGAATCCAATGATTTTTCTTTATTGTTTCTCCCATATTTGCTCTTCCTATTTTACAATTTTCAAACCAAGCACAAAAAATATGATGTGTAAATAAAATTTAAGTAATGTAGACATAGCCATTACTGGACTATGCCCCTCTCAGACCCGTACGTGCAGATTTCCCGCATACGGTTCCCCGTAACATAATTACACATCATATATATTTACATAAATTCTAGGTGTTATTAAAGGATTTTGTTTCATTAAACTTTTGAATTCTTCATTAGTATAACTTTTTCTCTCACTTCTTCTGTTTAACCATTTCCATAAAAGTTTATTTACACATCTTTCATATAACTTAATGCAATATCCATTATCTGTTATGCCATAATATTGATAATGACCTCTTAGTTTTATATTTATCTGTTTTATCATTTCTGTTGTTTTTAAATATCTATGGTCTTTTATCCATATTTTCATTTCTTTGACTTTAGCATTAAATTTCTTTTTGGCAGTTTTTCTCTTGACTCTGAAATATCCTTTCTTACTTTTTCCACAGTAGTGTGTAAATCCAAGAAAATCAAAAGTGTCTACTTTCCCGTTTTTGCTTCTTTCCTTTGCAAATTTTCCAAATAATATAAGTTTTGTCTTTTCTATTGCTAGTTCTAAATTAAACTTTTCTAGTCTTTTTGGTAATAGTCTATTTACAAATAACTCTGCTTCATTTTTATATTGGAAGCAGAAAACTGTATCGTCTGCATATATTGTTGCATAGCATTCTCCTTTGAAGTTTGTTTTTATTTTCTTTTCAAACCATAAGGCAATTACATAGTACATATAAATATTAGCCAAAACGGGGCTCAATATTGAACCTTGCGGTGTTCCTTCTGTTGTTTGTAGTTTTACTGTATTTTCGATTATTCCAGCTTTTAGAAATCTCTTAATCATTCTTATAATTCGACTATCTTTTATATGTTGTTCTACACATTTTATCAGCCATTCATGATTAATATGGTCGAAATAACCTTTAATATCAGCATCTACAACATAGCTTACTTTACCATTTTCTATATTTCTGTTTAATGATTTTAATGCGTCATGGCAACCTCTGTTTGATCTGAAACCAAACATATCGCTTGTAAATTTAGGTTCGTATATTGGTTCTATAATCTTCTTCAATGCTAATTGTACTATTTTATCTTCATAGTTTGCTATTGCCAATCCTCTCATCTTTCCATTTGCTTTTGGAATATATTTTCTTTTGACTGGAGGTGGAATATAACTCATGTTTTGTAGTTTTCTTGCAAGTTCTGCAATATTTTCTTGTAAATTCAATTCATATTCTGTTTTTGTAATTCCATCTAATCCGCTTGCTTTGTTTGCATTTAATTCCTTATGACATATCATCAATAATTCCTCATTGATAAGATGATATAAAGATGTAAACACCTCTTTTGGTTTTTCTTTTGATATTTGTGCTATTCTTGCTAATTTTGTTTCCACCATCGTACTATTCATTTTATAAATTTCCTTCCTCTATCACTGTGTATAGATAATGTTTCCTTGAGCAAGAACTATGACCTTGTCAAGATTAGTGTGTAAATTTTTTTAATAATTTTTATTAGTAGTGCAGAAATTGTACTACTAATTTTTATATTCAATTTTCAATGTGCTCTTTTATTTTTATAAATTGACATAATTTAGATATCTGTTTCCAAATAAAGATATTAGTTGTTTTCTTATTGTTTCCCAATTTTGCATTGGCTTTTTCCATTTTTCACTAAGTTCTCGTATTCTTAAAAACATTACCTTATAAACAGAGCTTTCACTTGGAAATGCTCCTTTTCCTCTGGTAACCTTTCTTAAAGCTGAATTTACTGATTCTATTGCATTTGTGGTGTATATACATTTTCGTATTTCTGCGGGCAACTCAAATAATGGCTCTAAATAAACCATAAATTCTTCCACTTTTTTTACTACTCTTTTCTGCTTTTCGCCGTATTCTTTTTGGAAAAATTCAAGCTGTATCTTTGCCTCGTCTATATTGCTACTTTTATATATTTTCTTAAAATTTCCGATTATTTCTTTTGCTTCTTTTTTGGGACATAAGCCATAAATATTTCTTGTTAAATGTACTACACATCTTTGACTCTGTGTCTTTGGAAAAACTCTCTCTAATGAGCCTTTAAAGCCTGCTACACCATCACTACACATATATAAGATGTCTTCAACTCCACGTTCTTTTAAATCTTCAAATACATTGCTCCAAAAACTGCTAGATTCACTTTTGTCTATCCACATACCAAGTATTTCTTTGTATCCGTCTACATCTACTCCTATTATGATATACACTGCTTTCTTTGAAGTCGTTATATCATCTTTTATTGGTACGTATAAGCAATCGGCATATGTAAATACATACATTGGCTTTAATTTACGCTTTTCCATGTTTCTACCTCTTCTGATACTGTGGATATAAGCCTTGATATTTCGTCTTTGTTGATTTTTACTCCATAAATTTCTTTTAATGTTTGTTCTATATCTCGTAAGCTTACTCCTTTGGCATATAATGCTATGCATTTTTCCTCGAAGCCTGTTAATTTTGTTTGTCCTTTTTCTATTATCTTGGGCTCAAATGTGGAATTTCTATCTCTTGGTGTTTTTACTAAAATGTTGCCATATTTTGTTTTTACTTTTTTCGTATTACAATAACCATTTCTGAAATTCTTTTTTTCATTTTTTGTATGTTCATACTTCGAATATTCTAAATGATTGTCTAATTCTGCATCTAAAAGCTTTTGCATTAATGGTTGTAATAAACCATCTAAATAACTCTCTATATCTAAACTATTCTGTATTTTTCCTTCCTTAAATTGTTTTACTGCTTCTTCTATTATCATATCATTTATGCTCTTTTTTTCTTCTTTTTTATTACTCATCTTCTCTTTCCTTTATATAAAGTCTATTTTTGGATATAATTGGATTATATCATTTAAGATCCATAACCATTCTCTTTTCTTGAATGATATAAATCCAAAATAATTGTCTATTGTGCCTAATTTGTCATATATCTCTTCAAATTCGGTTATGTAATTGTTATTGCTATTAAACGATAATCTTATTCTATCATAAAACTCCATGTTTGCGGAATGCTTAAATAATAAAAATCTTATATTTTGACTATATTTATATATGTTTTCCATATTGCATAAATATTTTGATATTAATTTTTGCTGTATTACATTGTTATATATTTCGCTGAATTTCTTCATTTCTTCTTTGTATTCTGTTAACGTTTTCTGTGTGTATAATAAATGTAATTTACTTGCTAATTTCTTTGAATCTCTTTCTGGACTATATTTATAAAACTTTGGTACTAAATCTGTTAATGAATCTACAAATATGATATCTGGAAATGCTATTTTGGCAGTCCTTTTCATATTTCTATTATCATCTACTGATAAGAACAAAATATTCTTTAAGCCTCGACTTTTCAATGATTCAAAACAATCTAACCAAAATCTATTATTATTTACTCTGTCTTGATATATGTTTAAAAATTGCCTGTAACCTTTTATGTCTATTCCTATTAAAGTGTAAATATCGCTCTTCTCAATGTAATCTCCCTTCTTTATATTAATCTCATTTTTTATTGCATACACTACTATGTATGTTTCGTCTAACCTCCTCTTACTACATTCTGATAATGTTAATTTATTCATTCTTTACTCCTTTCGTGAGCACAAAAAATATGATGTGTAAATAAAATTTACACACCATATAATACACTATCCA
>OGYL01000485.1_pt1 | contig 31322 bp, 26 predicted proteins | sample 1576541 | NCBI WGS metagenome assembly OGYL01 (sample SAMEA3541551, study PRJEB24748) | human gut metagenome | biome: human gut; feature: human-associated habitat; material: faeces | place: China | collected 2012 | reverse complement strand
ATTTTATTTACGATTTCAATCTCTATTTGTGTGAGAGATTCGGTTACAGAAACTGCTGTTCCGTCATGCACAACGCCAACGGTATATGTGTTTCCGTCCATATAGGCGAAATGGATTTATATATCCGTTTCTGGGAATACAGTTGTGGCGTAGGTCACTACCCCGACTGGAGCATTATCATTGTACGTAGCAACTTCAAACGAAACCAGCAGGAAAACCTGAAAGACCTTGCCCGTTTCTTCAAGGAGTACGCCCCACGCTATGGTTACAAATACCTTTGTACCGAGGATGATGATTACAAGTATTATCAAACTCTTGGTTTGAAACTTATTCACCGAGGATTTTTCAGACAATATAATTATGGGTTGCCGTTGAAGGAACTAGAGGTGTAACGTAGATTTCTTTATGGAGGAGAGGGAATCCTCTCCTTTTTATTTCCTTTTCATTTTTTTGCTACAATATTTATTATTCCTTCCCATTCTGTTCTTCATACCATTTTAGCACCTCTTTTTCTTGTTTTATACACTCTTTTTCAAATGTCTCTGCAATATTATTTAATACTCTAATTTCTGATTCATCAAACATGTCATTCGACTCTATATAAGTAAATTGATTATTGATTTTAATTCTAGAAATATAAGCTCCACCCTTGAATGGCACATTAAAATACTTTTCCGTTTTACTTAATAAATCATTATAATATGTTTCCCCTATTACCATATCTGAATGTAATGGCTTCACCTCTGAACAATAATGAAAACAACCGGCAATATATACTTGCGGAATTTTTATTGATGACATTATAATTGCTACTGCAATTCTATCTGTAAATGATAATAAATGTATTTGCGCCAAAATATCATTAATTTTATTCCTATCTATTATTTGCCAATGAATAATATTATAAACTGCTTCATTTTGTTTTTCTTGAGACATCAGCCATTCTTTATAATCTTGATAAATTTCTGTTTGTTTGTATAATTCAATATTTTCAAGACCAATATATTTATCAACAAATTCTTTTGAATATGGTTCTGTCATAAAATCGCCGGAACGTGTCATTAATTCTGCATCCATTAATATAATAGGCAATGGATCTATTGCTAAGCGATATACGGCAACAGCTCCAATTGCAACTTTAAGAGTTTTTTCGAAGTCAGCAACAATCTTATTATAAATTTTCTCTTCTCGATGATCAGACCAAGACAATCGTTGTGTGGTATAAAAAGAGAAAAAGCCTTGTTTGTGTACATACTTATTCGTCTTTTTCTGGATAGCATGAATATTGTCAAAAAAAGTAGACATTTTGGTTCGGATTTCTTTAAAAACAGGTTCATGCTCTCGTAAGAAATTAGCCATTTTCCCCGATTCAAAGCCTGGTTCTAATTTCTTCCATTCATTCATCTTTTCCGGATTTGCAGTTAAATACAGAGTCCCAATTGAAATTTCTATAGATTGACGTAATGAATAAAATGCGGCATCAAAAAAACCTTCTTGAAAAAGGTATATTGAATTAGCTATCATCTGAGATGCTTCATCAAAAAATCTATTTGACCCAAAAGCATTGATTAAACCAGTCTCAGCCCATCTGATATTATCAATATCCCAAAGATATTCAGACGCATTTGGCAAAACGAATTTTCGAACTTTCCAAACTCCAGTCTCAAAATCCTCATGCAAATTCTCTAATGTATGTAGCTCCATTTTCGTAAGTAAACCCAGTTTTTATTAATAAACACAACTATACCATCTTACAAAGATAATAAAACATAGTATTTCTATATACAATATTGAACTAATTCGCAATTTATATTGCAAATAGTCTTATTGAAATGATGAAAAATAGATAGGCTTTCTTATCTTTGCATGGAACGAAAGAAAATCCTTATGGAAAAAGAAAAAGACATAAACCGTATCAAGGTTGTGCTTGTGGAGAAGAAGCGGACCAACAAATGGTTGGCCGAACAATTGGGCAAGGACCCTGCCACGGTATCAAAGTGGTGTACAAACACATCACAACCCGGACTAGAAACACTGCTGGAGATAGCACGTGTTCTGGATGTAGATATTAAAGAACTGCTGAACTCTACACGTGACGATGTTCAGTTAGTCAGAATTCAAAAACAGTAAAGCCAAGTAATGTTATGAACAGTAATGATAGAGCCAATCTCATAAAACGTATCAACACTTTAGAGGGACTGACCGACAAGGAGCGTAGTGCCCTGTTAGGCCTGCTGCGAGAAAATAAAACTTATGGTTTAGTATGGGAAGATAAGCCGGAGGACGTAGAAGAACGTCTTCGCGATGAACTGCCTATCTTGACAGAGGTGCCGGAACGTGCTATTATTAGTGAAGATAAAGATGCTCCTAACCATATTCTGATTGAGGGAGACAATCTGGAGGCCCTCGCTACTTTGGCTTATACACATGAAGGAAAAATTGATGTAATATATATAGATCCTCCGTACAATACAGGAAATAAGGATTTTATATATAATGATAGTTATGTGGATAAGGAGGATTCTTATCGACACTCCAAATGGTTGTCGTTTATGGGTCGCCGTTTGAAAATAGCTAAGAAGCTGTTATCTGACCGTGGAGTAATTTTTATTTCAATAGATGATAATGAACAGGCTCAGCTAAAAATGCTTTGTGATGAGATCTTACATAACATAGATTTTGTTGCAACAATACCTTGGCGTAAAAGAACTGCGAAATCGGATGTACCACATTATCTATCACAGGACTATGAATGGATATTATGTTTTGCTAATAAAAAATTTTTAGCAGGTCTTCAGAAAGAAACACGTAAATATTATACAAGTTCAGATTTTCCTAATAGACCATGGAGAATACATGACTTAACAAAACAAACAACAGCATTAGAAAGACCTAATAGTTTTTTTACTATAATTAATCCTATAACCAAAGAAGAATTTCCAGCTAATCCTAATAGGACTTGGGCTATAACTGAAGAAACATTTAAAAGATATTACAAAGAGAATCGTATTGTATTCCCAGGTGATTACGATTTCCTTAAAATATCTAAACCTGTACTTCGTTATTGGAAAGAAGATGATATAGCTAAATCTGGAGATAGATTTGGATATACAAGTGTAAGCTCATATATGGGTGATAGTGTTGGTATGACTCAAGATGGGACTAAAGATATTACAAATATTTTTGGTGAAAAGGCTTTTGGATATCCAAAGCCCCTTTCATTAATAAAATATCTTTTAAATATTAGTTTACCTCATTTGAACTCTATTACAATTCTTGACTTCTTCGCAGGCAGCGGAACAACTCTTCACGCCACTATGCAATTGAATGTAGAAGATGGAGGCCATCGCCAATGTATTCTTGTTACTAATAATGAAAACAATATATGTGAAGAAGTTACATACGAACGAAACAGACGAGTGATTCAAGGTTATACAAACTCAAAAGGTGAAGAAGTAGCTGGTTTAACAAAGAATAATCTCCGTTACTACCGTACCGGATTTGTTGGTCGTAGTCGCTCGATGCAGAATATGCGAAAACTGGTAAATCTTGCTACAGATATGCTTTGTATCAAGGAAAACCTCTATACGGAACAGAATTCTTTTGGAGGGCAAAAAACCTATAAAGGTGTCTTCCGTTATTTCGATGATGGAAAAAAACAGATGCTTATTATTTATCGTGAAGAAGCTATCGATGAACTGGTTGATATTATCTATGATATGGACATATCTCAACCAATAAAGGTTTATGTGTTCTCACCCAGTGAAGACCCATGGGAAGGTTCGTTTGATGATGTCAGCGACAAGGTGGAGCTATGCGCTCTGCCACAAGCCATATACAATACTTACCGCAGAATCCTGCCCAAGAAAAAGGATGCAGTAGTCATGCCGGAAGAAGATGCGATGGCAACCACTGAAGAAGAGGAAGAGCAGTTTAATGGAATGTTGAACTTTGAATACGATGAGGAAGCATAAACATATATCAGATAGAAACATGATATGTGGTTTAAGTTATTCGAAAATTTCAAATAACTGCTTCTGGAAAAAGGCGACTCCATAATAAACACTTAAAATAAAAAAAGGAATAATGAAAAATATACCATACCAGCAGAACGCTATCAATGAACTGACAGATAAAACGATCCGTCTGTTAAACCTCGGTGGAAAACGACATAAAATTGTGTTTGAAGCACCAACCGGTGCGGGAAAAACGGTAATGACCTGTCAAGCTTTGGCAAATATAACCGATGAATTGATAGAACGTGGTGACAGCCGTTATCAGGAAGTTGCCTATATCTGGTTTGCACCTCGTAAGCTGCACCTGCAAAGTTATGCCAGCCTAAAGAATGTCTTTGGTGAAACAAGGAAGCTTCGGCCTGTAATATTTGACGAGATTGACCAAAGTGAAGGCATACAACCCGGAGAAATATTGTTTGTCAATTGGGAAAGTGTAAACAAAGAAAGTAATGTTATGGTACGCGAAAGCGAAAGCTTTGCTTCTTTGTATGAAATTGCACGACGAACACAAGAGGAATACGATTTGCCCATTGTTGCCATCATAGATGAGGAACACATGTTCTGGTCAAAGACGGCTGATAAATCGGCAGCAGTGCTAGAACGTATCAATCCGGCTGTGGAACTGCGTATTTCGGCCACTCCAAAAACACTTCATCCTGATGAGAAAGTAAAAGTTTACCGACAGGATGTTATTGCAGCTGAAATGATTAAGAAAGAAGTCGTACTGAATCCGGATATAGAACTAGATTTCAGCGAAGAACGTACGCTGAACGAAAATCTGATTAAGGCAGCATTGGCAAAACGTAATCAGTTGGCAGAACTTTATCAGGAATTGGGTGTTAAAATCAATCCCCTATTACTTATCCAGCTGCCCAACGATGTGAAGGAATCTATGACGTCGGAAGATCAGGCTATAGCAGAACAGGTGAAGACTTATTTGGAAGCCATTTGTGGAATAACAGCCGAAAATGGATTATTGGCCGTATGGCTTGCCAACGAAAAAGAGAATCTCGCCGGACTGGAACGTCCCGATAATATGACACAAGTATTGCTATTTAAAGAAGCGATCGCTTTAGGTTGGGACTGCCCTCGTGCAGCTGTTCTGTTGATCTTCAGAAAATTGCAAAGCGACCAGTTTACGATACAAACCGTAGGACGTATTCTGAGAATGCAGGAACAGAAACATTATCCGAAAGAACAGCTTAATATCGGTTATGTTTATACCGACATTGCGAAAGATAAAATTCAGATTGTCACAGCCGATTCCGACTATATCTTGAAAAATACGATTACGGCATGCAGACGTGAAAATCTTGAAAATGTATCTCTACCGGCTTACTATTCAGAACGCCCTAATGTGGAACGAAATTATTTAGGACCCGACTTCAAAAAAACATTGTATGAAGTGGCTGATGAATTCTGGAAACTGGAAAGAGGTGCCGGCTTGTTTTCTATCGCAGAATTGGCCACCTTAAGAAATGATAATGCTGAATTTACTCCGTTGCCGGAAAGTGATGACGATTTAGTAAATGAAAACAGAAGACGGGTAAAGAATTCAATTCGTTTGGATGTCAAGACAATCAATGTAGAGATTCCAAAAGATGTGCACTTCCAGAATGAAGAACAGATATTGAAGGTAGATCAAGTGCGCTTTGCCCGTAAAGCATCTGAAATAGACCGTGTATTTATGGCATATATAAGCGGTAAGGGACATCAATTTGAAAGTAAAGGTAGAGCTGATAAAATAGCCAACTACCTGCTTGAAATGCTCGCCGACTATTTTGGAATCTTCGATACTGATGCAAAGAAGGTCGTTCTTTATTATGATAACAGGCCCAAATTTGACCGTTTACTGGACACGGCCTTAGAAACATACGCCCGTAAAAGAGAACATGCGAAAAGAAGATCTGCCGCTGCCAGAGAATTAAAACAATACAACTGGGAAGTTCCGGAAGAAAGAGTCTATGACAGTGAAACCAACCATATTGAGACTGCAAAAAATCATGCTTTGTTGCCATTCGTACAACTTAACGAAGCTTCTAATCCAGAGAAGGAATTTGTGAAATATTTGGAAGAACATTCACAATGGATTGACTGGTGGTATAAGAATGGGGACAAAGGAAAACAACATTATGCCATTGCATACGGAAAATCTTTATTTTACGTTGATTTTGTTATCCGTATGAAGAATGGACATGTATATCTTTTCGATACGAAAAGTGCCGGAAGTGATGTAACTGCTCCGGAGAAACATAATGCCTTGTTGCAATATATCCAGGAATATTCAACTAAAGATACACCTCTTTATGGAGGAGTTATCATTCAAGATGGAAGTAACTGGCTATATTCCAAACTACCTATTGAGAATACTACTGATTTGTTAAACTGGGATGCTTTTTATCCTGAAAACGCATAAAGATTATGGCTAAAGGTATAGATCCGAAATTTGTTCACTACGGCATCCGCAAAGATGATTTAGCTATGATAGAAGCAATCTGTGAAGCGGAAGGTGTAGATTTTGACTGGTTAAGTGAAGATATTCTGAAGGCCTATCATGCCAAGAAGGTTGACGTGATAGAAATGAGTGATAATGAAACGGAAGACATCATCCGTAATGCAATCCAAAAAATACGTCAATAAATACGATTATGCTGATACAGAGAATTAAAATAAGCAATTATAAGACTTACTTGTCACTTGATCTGGATTTGACAGTCGATGACGATCGCCCTATTATTCTGATTGGCGGTGCAAATGGTGGCGGTAAGACTACTTTATTCGAGGCCATAAGCGGAGCTCTTTATGGTTTGAAAATTGAAAACAAAGAGCATTTCATGGAATTGCTCAATCAGGGAGCCTTAAATACAGCCAAACCTGAGATTTCCTTACAAATAACATTTGTAGGGAAAGTACTCGGCCAGCAACAGAAGTACATATTAAAGCGTGTTTATCAGTTAAATCCGCAAGGCAAGCCATTGGAAAGCGTATCGCTGAACATGAACGGGAACATGTATGTTTACGGTACAATGACTGCTCCCAAAGACCGGGTAAAAGCAGAACAGGAAATCAATAAAATCATCAAAGCTAATCTGCCTCAGGAACTGAGCCAGTATTTCCTGTTTGATGCAATGCAATCGAGTGAATTGCTGAAGAAAAATGTATTTGCCCAAACCATTCGTGATAATTTTGAGAATGTGTTGGGCTTCAAAAAATACCTTCAGTTAAAGCGTGCTGCTGAAAAACTACAGCAAGAATGGGCACAGCAACGTCTTGAAGCAGAAAAAGAAGCACAGGAATATAATGAATTATGCGCACAAAAGACAAACTGACCGCAGACTTAAATACGTGTATAGCGGAACAAGATACAAAATATAAGTATCTTGCGTCGGTAGAAGTGGAATATAAACGGGCAAAAGACGGTGCCCAAGAAGCATCTGCCCTTAATAAGAAGATACAGGAACTTGCCAGTAAAATTGACGATATTGTAAAACGTGCAGCAACGTATGCTGAGGACTTGAAAGCATTTGTTGATAACATAGAAATTGATTTATTCTTACCTAAATTAGCTTCGAACCTGGCACAAGAAATCAATAATATCCTCCACATAAAGGAACAACTTCAGAAAGAGAATACTGGTGCTTATCCGTTGGAGACATTGAAAGACGTGACAAATAAAATTATAACTTACTTAAAAGATTTGTCACTATGCAGTGAATCTGTGGATGAAGAACAGGTTGTATCTCATATTGTAGCTATCCAAAATAGTACTAATAAAGAAGATCCTTTTGGTTATCTTGACGAAGCGGAAGTAACCGCTTTATCCAACTTGGTAAAAAGAACTGGCTCCAATCAGTTCATTGCACTTGACCGCCAACGCCAGGAACTGGAAATTCAACTTTCCACGTTGGATAACTTACGTTCGCAAAAACAGACCTTGGAACAAACACAGACCGGTGGTAATGAATATCTAATTCAAAATTATGAAGCCGCTCAAAAACAGATAGAGAAACTGAAAGGTCAGGAAGCGACTCTGAAAGCAGACATTCAACGTCTTGAGAAACGGATTCATCAGTTTGATGTACAAATCCAGCAAGAACCTGATATTAAATTCGACACTTTGGTCAAGCTTAAACCTCTGTTTGAAAAGATTGCAGACAGTTTGCTGAAGAAGAAAAAAGCCCAGATTGAAAGTGAAATGCAACAGCAACTCAACAAGTTACTGGTTTCATATAAAGGTCATGTAGCCAAAGTTGAGTTGTCCGACAGCATTGAACAATTCAATATAAAACTCTATCATACTGCCGGAAATGAGATTTCATTGAATCAGCTTAATGCTGCATCCAAACAAATCTTCATCCAGGTTTTATTGAAAGTATTGCGAAACCTTGGAGATTATAATCCACCTGTAATGATTGATACAGTAATGGGTGTTCTTGATAATGAAAGTCGTGATGCCTTGATGGAAGAATATTTTCCACAATTGGCAGAACAAACGATTTTGCTTTGTACGACCTCTGAAATCAGAACAGACAGCGACTACATCAAACTGGAACCGTTTATTTCCAAGACCTATACACTTCATCGCAATGTAGAAGCACAGAATACTACGGTTGAAGACGGTTATTTTGGTTTAACTCTTAATCAGTAAAAGAAATGAGCATCATAAATTTTTCAAATACGCGCCAGATGGAAGGATTGTTTGACGCAATCAATCCAATCAAGGAACTGATTGAATCAAAAATCAATCTTTCCAGAACAGCTGATCGGGAGAAACGTATAAACTTGAATCAGAATAAGGTAATGCGTATCTGCTTCATCGTGGGACTAAGTTTGCCTACAAAACGTTCCATAGATGATTATAAGGATATACAGCTATCAGTGTCATCAGCCAGAATCATACCAAGTTTTTTCACGATGCATGATTTAAGTACCTTATATTCAGCATTGTTAAAGCTAAGATATGCAGACTTGAATATTGATTGGACTCAAAACGCTACTCTTTCTCGAATTATCGCAGCAGAAATGCTTCGTGGACGTGACTATCTGATGTCTGACAACAATCTGGATTCCTTCTTATACGCTATGAACAACAAAGTAGCCATGACAAAAGATATTCCAGTGCTGAATCTTCTGATTGGCAACTATGGTGATGAAGAAATGGAAGCGACTTTGGACATAAACAGTCGTTCCATTACCAACTCACAGATTATCATTGCGGGAGCTACAGGATCTGGAAAGACTAATTTGCTGGCTGTTTTGATTCAGCAATTCAGAATGTTATCCACAGAATCACAATATCCCGTGAACTTCCTTTTGTTTGATTACAAAGGAGAGTTCAGCGATATACAGAATAACCATTGGTTATCACTTTTCGATGTGGACCGTTCTTGTATTCTGGATCCATTGACACAGCCATTGCCTTTTACTCCATTTAAGGATTTCACTGGGCGTTCTATCAATGAAATCAATCTGTACTCTACAGAAATGTCTTCTGCTTTATGTTCCATAGACCGAGTAAGTGCGAGTGCCAACATGAACAATCGTCTTAGTGAAGCTATTGTAGAAGCCTATAAATCGACAAATGGCGCCCCTATTTCATTTGAATTAATGCTGAAATGCTATCAATCACGAATGAAAGATGCAAATAATGATGATAGTATTTCTTCTGTTCTGAAGCAATTGGTTAATGCGCATATCTTTGAATCAGAAGATAAAGTTTCTTTGATTGATGACAGCTACATCATCAAGATGGATGGATATCCAAAAGATGGCCCTATAGCCAAAGCTATTGTGTATTTCCTGATGTCTAAACTTAATAACATTTATGAGTTATTGGATAAACAAGCAGTGAATGATGAAGTAGTACAAATACGTCATTTCTCTATTATTGATGAAGCTCACTATATGCTTGACTTTGACAATCGCCCTCTGCGTAATCTAATTGCTGTAGGCCGAAATAAAGGTCTGAGTATTATCCTTGCCACTCAGAACATGAGTAGCTTCAAATCAAAAGGTTTTGATTTTTATGCCAATGCACAATACCCACTTATTATGAAGCAGCAGACTATTGATGATAAGGTCATCAAAGACTTGTTTGGCGTGAGTGGTCAAGAACTTCAAGAAATCAGAACTGCTATAGCCGGACTTCAAAAGGGTGAGCTGATTATAAAAGACCAGATGGCTTTTGCCCTTGGCATGGGGAATAAGTATAAGAAAATTAATGTGACACACTTGATATAAACAATTTAATTTAAGAGTATAAAATGTGGTCAGATAATGAAACAACGCAAGATTTGCTTGGCTATCAGGTCCATGCAGATTTACTCAAAAAAATAATTTTGAATGATGATATGTTACCCATTTCCATAGGGGTATTTGGAAATTGGGGATCTGGAAAAAGTAGTTTGATGCTATTGCTTCAAAAGTCCTTGCATGAATGGGAAAAATCTCAACATGAAAAGGGTTGTAAGATTATACTTCAAGTGTATTTTAATAGTTGGCAGTTTGAAAGCTATGACTCAACAAAACTGACAATGATAGAAAGTATATTAGAAGCACTTGACAAAGATATTAATAAGCGAAAAAATGTATTTGAACGGGTAGATGATTTGCTCGAGCGAATCAACTTTTTGAAAGCAGGCGTATTTATCTTGAAGAAAGCCTATGAAAATCTCACTCCTGATTGGCTGAAGAAATGGTTGCCAACAAAGGAAGACCTTGATAAGATAACAAACAAGGATAAATACAACAATCTACTTAAAGATGTAGCAAAAGGTAATACATCAAAATTTATCGCAACATTCAGAGAACTCTTTGATGAATTGGTTGACGATATGGGATATAAGGCTGTTGTTGTCTATATTGATGATTTGGATAGATGTGAACCCAAAAGAATTATTGGTTGCCTGGAGGCCGTCAAGTTGTTTGTAAATGTAAGGAAAACCGCATTTATCATTGGTGCAGATGAACGTATTATTGAATATGCTATTAGTCAGCATTATCCTATTCAAATGAAGAAAGAAGATATATCCAGTCCATTTTCAGACTATTTGGAAAAACTCATTCAGCTACCATACAAACTGCCACGTTTGTCTGACAACGAGCAAGAGACTTATATCACACTTCTTCTATGCAAAAATCATTTAAATGATATCTACTTTAATGAAATACATCAGAAATATTTGGAGTTCAGAAAAACAGACAAGCATTCCAAATATAATATAGATGACATCAAAGCAAATATTTCCAAAGATAAAAAAATTGATTTTCATGCAGTAGAATATCGTTTACCAACTGTACCTCTTATTAAGCGTTTTTTAAATGGTAATCCACGACAACTAAAACGTTTTCTAAATACCTTATATGTACGTCAAGAGTTAGCTGAGGTAGCAGGTTTTACAGATATACGCCCTGAAGTATTAACCAAACTAATGGTATTGGAGTACAACACACTGTACAATTCTCGTTTTGAAGAACTTTATAAACTTCAAAATGCAAATGGAGGTGTTTTGCCATTGGATGATGTTGAGCAAGAAGCAAAAACTGAAAATGGTATTCAAAATCCACAATGGAAAGACAACTGGTCGTCAGATTATTTGAGGCAATGGTTAAGCTCAGATCCGTCATTAAAAGATATAAATTTACAAAACTACTTCTGGATAGCACGAGATGCTTTGAAAAATGAAAAACCAATAGCTTCGTTGGTTACAAACAAAGTCATGCTGTTATTCCGAAGATTATGTACCTTGCAAACAAACAGTATGATGAAGCGAGATTTGCCTGGAATTATTAATGCTTGCGATGATTCAGAAAAAGACATGATTATTCACTTGATTAATGATAACCTAAGAAAAGATCCAAAGTCAGAAAATTGTTGGAGAATACTTAATTGCGATGAGAATAATTTATTATTTGGTGACAAAATAGACAGATTAAAATTATTATTCAGTAATATAAAGACCGAAGATATAGATACAAAAGCGGATATATTTTTTGTTAGAATGCTTTCATTAAGCAATGAGATACATAACTATATAAATAGTTTGCCAAAAGCGAACCCTTTAACAAAAGCTATCGAACGAAAAATTCAAAAATAATAAATATGGGTACATCACAATCACATAATTTGAAATCTTCGCCTAATTGGTCTGCAGCAAAACGAGCCATGACGAGTCTAGCAAATGGAACAGACAATAAGCCTGCCTCAAATGCAAAGTTTTTTGGTAATTTAGGAATAGCGCTCGGCAATGGTTTGTATAGGGGTGGCAGAATTGGAGGGCATGGAGGTAAGAGAGGCGGCAGTTCGTTTGGACGTGCTGGTGGACATGCAGTCAGAGGGTTGGCTACTGTTTTAAACAATATTAAACAATATGGACTTGTATCAAGTTTAGGCATTGATAGACTGCCTGATACACAAAAGCCGAAAACGCCACATGATTTCAAGGAATTGCTTTTGCACGAGATCATTGGAGACAATGATTCTACAATGGATGATGCAGCAGCAACTTATGCAATGGATAAAGTGCTGAATGATATTTTGTCAGATTGTAAAGACGGACAAGAAATTGAAGATAAACTTCAGAATGCAACAGATGACGATCTTCATGAATGGATTATAACATTTGAAATTGAATACATACTGGAATATTCTGCAGAATTATTTCAAAGCCACATATTTGACAAAGGGAGTAATCCCGAAGAAATAAAGAAGGACATGAGAGGTTGGCTTCATAACGAACTAGATGAGAAGTTAAGCAAAGAACTAACTCAAATCGACTTCAATAGCCGAGAAGGAAAAGAATACCTGGATTCTTTAACATCAGAAATATTGGATATATGGAAACAAGAATAAACATTAATTATACTCCGTCAAAAACAAGCGAAGTTTTTGGCCTTTTTACTCTTTCATTTCAAGGAAGTGACGGAAAAATTCATTCTGTCAACACAAAGTTTAATCCCAAACAGTTATGGGAGTTTTCACGAGATACATCATCTGTTGCTTTTGATTTATTAGTTTTATCCATGATTGTATATAATGTGGACAGAGCTGTACTTCGTTTGTCTAATTCAGATGATGGATGGAAACGAAACTTGATATTATTGAATGTTCCTGTAATAAATCTTGAGGATATGAATAAAGGTCGTGAAGCTTTTAATAAAGCAATCAATTTTCTTACGGGCGACAATTGGGATATTCACTTTATACAGGCAGATTCATACTCGTATAATCCAACTAAAAAAGTAAAGGAATATGATCCTCAGTTTTTTGAAAAGGTTGCATTGTTTTCAGGAGGTTTAGACTCATTGATTGGATTTATAGATGAGGCCAGCACTCTCTCTGTTGATAAAAAGATACTACTTGTTTCACATATGGAACTGGGCAAAGAGCATAGTGATCAAAAAAGCATTTTAGAATATTGCAGGGAAAACAATATCTTTTCGAATAAATACGAACAAGTGTTGCTGAACGCAGGGCTTAAACCTCATTCTTGGAATATTAAAACTCCAACAGAGAGTACATTCCGCTCACGTTCCTTATTATTTTTTGCAGCAGGAATATATATTGCAAACAAAATATCCCTACAATGTCAATTGATAGTTCCAGAGAATGGAACTATATCAATAAATATACCTCTTGATAGTGGAAGAAGGAGTTCATGCAGTACTCGAACTACGCATCCTACTTTTATCAAACGCATACAGGAGGCTTTATATGCTATAGGTATATCAAACTCAATATACAACCCATATCGATTAAAATCAAAAGCAGACATGGTTCTTGAGTGCTGTCAAGATACTTCGAAAAAGGCAATTTTAGAATCATTAGTTGACTTATCATGCTCTTGTGCAAAACGTGGTCACAATGTTTTTTGGGACAAAAGCGGAATAGAAATACGCAATGCCAAAATCAAACATTGTGGTATGTGTTTGCCATGCTTATATAGAAGAGTCGCACTAGATACAATAGGTCTAGATAATGAGGCATTGCTTGGCACTGATGTACTTCATGGCATTAAATTTAATCTTGACAATAAACATCAAAAAAGGAATAGGGATTTTAACGCTCTTCTGTATTTCCTAAAAAACAGAATGAATGAACGTACAATTCGCCAAGAACTATTCTTTAATGGAATTATAGAAAAGCAGGAGTTAGATGAATATACATCATTAGCCTTACACTCATACAGACAAGTTATCAATTGGCTTAAGAAAAAAGCTATAAATGAAATACAAATAAGAGCAGGAATATGATTATAGACACCCATTGTCATTTTGACATGATGCCAAATCCTGAACAGTATCTCAAACAACAAGAGGTAAAAAAGAATATCTCGATAGGAATGACAAATCTGCCAAGTCATTTTTTATTGGGCTATGAGCATGTAAGACAATATAAGTTCTCACGTTTGGCTTTAGGATTTCATCCATTATATGCAAGCGAAAATAAAAATGAATTACGACTATTTAGCCAGTGTTTAGATAAAACTAGCTATATTGGTGAAATCGGTCTAGATTTTAGTAACGAAGGACTAAAAACAAAAGATGATCAAGTTTTCGTTTTAGAGAAAGTATTGCAGCTATTAAGTAAAAAAAATAAAATAGTAAGTGTCCATTCCAGACGAGCTGAAAAAGTCTTGTTCGAAATGCTGATTACCTATGGCATTAAGAATGTAATATTCCATTGGTATTCAGGTCCTCTCTCTCTAATTCCTAAGATAGTTGAACATGGATATTATTTTTCTATCAACGAAAAAATGACAAAGACTAATAGCGGAATAGAAATAATTAAGCGCATACCCCGTAATCTTATTCTAATAGAAACAGATGCTCCTTTTAATAAGGTTTGCTCAATTAGTAATACTCTGACAAATATAGGTTTGGGAGAAAATGCCATTTATGATAATTTTAGTCGTCTTATATCTGCTATTAGAATATAGATATTGAAGATATCAGATTTATATTGCATTTAAAATCTGTGGCACTATAAAATATTTTGTGTATTTGGAAATACGGGATTCAAATTTGAGTTTCGTATTTCCAGATACACAAAATAAGCCACAACAAAACTCTTACCCATAAGGCAATTCTCATTCTCTACAAGCTGTTCTATTTTCCACCACGAAAGAATCCCAAGCCGTACAGGGGGCTTTCTTCAGGTGGAAAATGCATCATATGAAAACAGAACATACTGTCAATATGTTCTTCATCTCGTTTCTTTTCAAGGAATTCATACAATTTAGCTAAAGCTGCCATAGTAATTTTACATCTAGCTGTTAGCACTCATATACTGCTTCCACCGTTCTTTTAGCAGTACTGGAATAGGACTTTCCATCACATATTTGTCTATAGCTGCATTATGAGTAATAACATGTAAAAACGTGGCTTTATCATCCTCATAGAGGTTATAACCATCAAAGTAAGATGCCAGCATATTAACCACAACACGGTCACCCAAGCCAGAATCAATTAGCCAGAGAGCCTTTTTATCAGAGACACCTCGTTTAACCATATCTGACCAAAGTTGCATCAAAGTAGATTCAATCTGATAGGTTTCTTCGATGTACGACACGACAGCTTGCGCCTTCACAGCTATAATTCTTTGAATAAAGTCAACATAGAGTGCTGCTTGTTCAATCGAGCATCCGCACTCAACAGCAATCTCCACATATTGTTTTCCACATATCCAGCACGTAAGAATTCTCTCAGCTAATGTTAAATCTTTATGTATTCCGGACAATGGTTTCGATTTCGAAACATAAGTTAAATCATGTTTCACTGATTCCAAAGCATAGATTGTTTCTATTATCAGGTGAATCCATCCTGCATCCATAGGATTGTGTATTTCAAAATCTTCAGCCGTCTTGTCGGAAAATAAGCGTTTCAACACATTATAGTCAGCAAGGGGCATCCCGACATGCAAATACTTGTCATACTCATCATTAGGTAAAGTATTTCGTAGATGCTCATAACGAATAGTGAAAATCTTTTTAACCTCTTTCTTTGTCCCTTCATCCCCTAAATAATATGCAAGAGAATCTTCTATTATATTATCCAAATTAATCTCAATAAGCTCTGTATCATCTTCATTGAGATTGATCAATTTATCTATTTGTTCTGCTACTCCCTCCGACTCTAAAAAGGCATTGATTTCTTCATCGGTTACTAATCTCTTATTACGTATTTGCTGTACTATATAATAAAGTGCCCCATTTGCTCGCTCCACATTTATTTCATTATGAATCACTTGTATTACCTTCTTGGCAGGTACTATATTATCGCCGTTAATAGGTACAAGTACAAGACCATATGGCTCCTTACCAGCTCTGCCGACCCTTCCTACTATATTCCTTAAGTCTCTCAATTCAAGAATATTCTTGAAGGTTCCGTCAGCAGGATTCGTTATATTTGCAAGCACAGCAGTCTTAATGGGCATATTGATACCCTCAGAAAGTGTCTTTGTACATATAATAAGTTGTAGAGATTTCTTTGCGATAGATATCTCTATTAATTCTCTAATGTCCTGAGGTATTTGTCCATGATGGTATGCAAAGCCTTCTTTCACGCATTGAGTAAGACGGTAATTATCACCAAATTGAAATGTACAGTATTCAATAACTTTTGATAACCAATCCACATTTTGAACGAAAGAAGATGGTTCCTTGAAAGCTTTATTACTTAGTATATTAAGAACTTCCTCCGCATGTTTTATACAACCACGTGCGCCATCCTTCATAGAGCAATAAAGCATTACCGGTCCTGCCTCCATTGCCTTTAGGGATAATGCACAACTTAATGATTTTTGGGTAGCACCAACCTGTTTTGCCTGCCTATCATTTAAAAAGTTATTAACTTCTACCGACCAGCCGTCTATTGCATCATTTGCATATTGCACTGCGATATTACCATTTTCCTTCATCGCTAGTGCAAATCGTATTTTGCACGGTCTATATGTACTGTCCCCCACTTCGCCAACTGCCCCGCCAAGCCATTGATTTACATCCGATATATTAGGTATAATTGCAGAGATAAAAAGGAACCTAGTATGCTCATTTCTCTTCAAACGAGTCAACAACAACTCGTAGTTGACCCCCCTGTTCCTATCTTCTAACAGCTGTCCTTCATCACATATCACCAAGGTATATCCTTCCGTAAGGTCATCTATTGTTCCTTCCAAAGTAGTAAAAGTCTCAGGCGTAGCTATTAGTAATTTAGCATTCTCAATAGTTTCCTCTTCAGCAGATGCCGTACAACCACCATAAGCGGCACGAAAATCAAAACCAAATTCGTGTGAAAGCCTGCCATAGCGTTCTTTCAACTCACGACTTAACGACCGCAATGGAGCTAAGTATAATATTTTTGCATTTGGATTATTCCTTAATTCTTGAAATACCAATAACTCAGTAAGAAAAGTCTTACCTGCACTAGTTGGCATCTTCAAGCTAAACGAACGTGTATAGTCTAAAAGCCCATTGCAGATAGCATCTTCTTGTGATGGTAGCAATGCATAGATATGATGCTTGGCAGAATAAGCTATATATTCGCCCCAAATTTCTTTACCACCATGAGGAATTAAGACCTTCCAGAGGTTACTTTCACGAAACCGTTCTATAACCCACGCAGCCACATGTGTATCAAAGAAATCATCCAAACTCAGATAAGCATTTTGTTCTATCTTCTCTCGCAACCTATCATCTATAGCATTTAGTGCATCTTCATTCCCCGTCAACATATATTTTTTCAATAGCAAACAGAGTTTATTCTCTTTATTTGCATACTTCTCAGACCCAGCCATTATGCTGTAAAGCAATTGAGCAGATTCATTTTCAAATTCATACCCCTTCGATCTCCACATAAACAATTGCGACAGTGCATTATACTCACATAGATAGTAAATCGCTGCAATATAAAGAAGATTGTTATTTCGGTTTACACCATTAAAATTGCTTGCTGTTGTTTCTTCAGAATAAACCAATAAACCTGTTACTATCTGCAAAAGACGTTCTTTCTTATCTTCCGACGTCTGTTTCCTATTCCTCATGGTAAAGAACATCCTGTTCAACAATGAGATATAGAAATCTTCACTTTTATTTACAAATGGGTATAACACTTGTTGCTCAATCCTGTAAGTATTGAGTAATTCGTACGCATTTGCATCATTAATCCACTCTTCTAATATGTCTGCCATCAGTTATTCGGAATATCTAGGTAAAGTTGATTATATATGTTCTTCAAATCAGCAATAGGAAGCAAATACACAGGGATATTAGTGTTTGCTGCCTGCAATACTTTATCAAAGTTTGCAATATGGTCATTAGCTTGGGTTGACTCAACTATTGCTATCGCAAAATGCTTTTTAATATAAGGATAGTTTACGGGATCACCAAACCGTCGAACTTGATCTGCCAAAGCGTATTCATCATCTCGCTCATATTGTGACACAAGATAAGGTATTGTTTTTGCGGCACGTTCTGTTTTGTCTTTAATAGCATCGCTTAAGGCATCCGTCAAAGAACTATGACTTTCTTTCATTGGCGAGGTCCACACTTTAGATTCAATCGTGTACATCTTGTCATCAGAGCAGGCACTGTCTTCATCTACACGTCTGAGGAGGATAACATCTACCAAATGACTAGGCATGTCAGGGTGCTCTTTCCACCTGATTTTCATTGGGCGTATATTTGCATCACTAGCAAACGTCTCTGTCCAGAGATAATATGATAGAATCTCACCAAAATCACCTGCTTTATTTGATGCCTTTTGAGGCAGTCGTCGTTCTATAGCATCTTTTCTTGTAGCTGTTTTGGACTCAGCTACAATTCTTTCAAGTTTTTCTTCGCTGATATATGCTTCCCGAAAACGCCGTACACAATCCTGTACAAAAGCTATAGAATCACCTGTAAAATCATATATCTCAAGCCCCGCGCTCGCACTCAAAATGCTGTTTTTAGTAAAATATGAAATCAAGTTTGTCATTATTGCATTTTATTATTTAGAAATCAATGACTACATATAACTTATTAATGATATGTCATCGGATTAAAAACACTATCAAAGACTTTTCTTTCTCTTCCTCCTTCACATACTATTTCTAGGTCAACTGATCCGATAACTTTTGAATAGTAATTACGTTAATGCAGGTTTCTTTTTTCTTCTCCGTAATCGTCAATTTTGGTTGCATTCGCACAGCATTAATAATTTTAGTATAATTGGGTATTCGGCAAATTAGAGTAGTCGTTTCATACTAGCTTATTCTTTTTTAGATGCTCTATCTCGCTTTTTCAAGCTTAAATCTTGTAATGCTTTTCCCATTGCATCTTTTTTTGCAAGCAGAAGAATATCGTCATCTAGCTGAAGCACATAAAGCACTCTAAGATAAATGCCTATTGCTACTGTCGGCACACCTTTCTCTATGCGCGAAACCGTCAGAGGTGAACAGGTGGCACGTTCTGCAATTTGTGCAACACTAAGATTCCTACGCAATCGTGCTAGTCTGATTTGCTCACCCACAATTTGCATCTTCTGCTCCAACTTCCTTGGCAACTTGGTACCCATCGTACTTTTTGTCATAGCTCAATATATCATATAATATGTAAATATAGCGATTTTACTTTATTTTATGATGTGTTACAGAAATAAATCTTCAAATTTATTTCTGTTGAAATCTGCTTTGGCCATATTATTGGGCGTTAAGATATTAAATGCTATTATATTATTCATAAGGCTGATATTTTACAGATAACAAACAATATATTGTTTATAGAAAGATAGCAATAATTTGGACAATAAAAGAAATAATACTTCCTTTTCTGTTCAGAATATTACTACTCAGGTAATCTTAAAAATAACAACCGCTGCTACATAAGTCTATTGTTTGTAACAATCATCGAAACGCTGACCACACAGTAATTGAACGGCAGGTTCAATTGGCAAGTGCAAATTTAGCGAAAAGTTTGAAGAACTCCTTTTTTGGCGTTGAGAAGCCGAGTTTTTTCCTTGGCCTCAAGTTCAGTTTTTTCGCCACGTTGCGCACATAGCTGTCAGAGAATTCGTTGAAATTTGATTTTTTCGGGAGGTACTGCCTAATGAGCTTGTTCTCGTGCTCCACGGCCCCTTTCTGCCATGAGCAGTAGTTGTCGGCGAAATATACCTTAACATCGTCCATGCCCCGTCTGCGCAGCCCTGCGGTGATGTCGAGATGTGCCGCGAATTCGCTCCCGTTGTCTGTCGTGATGGTCTTCAAGCATTTCCTGTATGCGAAGAGTTTTCTGACGACCGCCTTCGCAACAGGCCCAGCCTTCTTGCCGTGCGGCAGTTTCTCCATCATCACGAAGTTTGTCAGACGCTCCACGAGGACAAGGATGGCGTGGCCGTGGCCGTCCACTATGAGGTCCATCTCAAAGTCGCCGAAGCGCTTGCCGTCTGCCTCGGCAGGGCGGTCGTGTATGCTTGTACGGCCGGCTATGTTGGTGGCCTTGACCGGTTTCCGGCTTGGCGATGGCCGGCGCTTAAAGTTGGGATGGCGGCAGTTCCGCCGCAGCTCGCCGCTCGTGTCCGCGTTGATGATGTTGTAGACGCTCTGCACGGACACCTTGATGCCGTCCTTTGCCAGCACTCCTACAATCTGCTCTGGCGACCACAGCTCGTTGAGCATCTGCTTGATGCGCCATACCAGCATGGCGTCAAGCGCCCTGTTCGACGTCGTGCGCCTGCGGCGATCAAGAGCCTTGGCGTGCGCCTTGTCCCATAGGTAATTGCCACGGTCCGTGGAATTGCGCTTTATCTCCCGGTAGACTGTTGACACACTGCACCCAATGATGAGGGCGATCTCTTTTTTCTTCACTTCTTTTTGCAGTAAGGCAAAAATTTGCGACCTTTGCTGCGAGGTTAATTGTTTGTATATTGCAACACAAAATTAGTTAATCTTGGGGAGACTTCGGTCTCCCTTTTTTGTATTGCCATTCTTTTGCCTTGGATTCCAGGAAAAAAGGGACGCTCATAGGGGCTTTGCGCCCCCGCCGCTTGGCTTCCCCCGCAGTGTTTTTCATAGTATTTTAACTATGATTTTTTCGCACTTCGTTTTGGAATCTACACACAGTAATTGAACTATCTCAAAGCTCTTATTGCCGGCGAAAAGACCATCAGTTCAACCGAAGTGATGCATCGCTATCAAATATCTTTAACGACCTCAATATCCCGCTCAAAGGCTACCCTTATCAAGAATGACATATTGGATAATAAGGCTGATGAAATTTTGTTACAGGACCCAATTTATTCCTATTGGTTGAAGACTGAGTACTTCGCAAAATAATCATAATGTTCATCCTCGTTTCAGAGCTATTTTTGTACCTTTTCTCATCAAAAAACGGTATTTTTCACAAGTTTTTGTAGCGCACATTTTGATATTCAGGGAATTACACTTACTTTTACTTTCCAAAATGGAGGTACAAGCCGAGAATGGCGCTAAAAATCACTAACTTACGCATTTTCAGATATTTGCTAACCTGCTGGTTGTGCCTTTTAGAGCGCTATGCTATTGATAACCAACGATGTACACATACGCATCGGCAAATAATCGGCGGCGGCAGACAAGTTGCAATAAGTGTCGGCGAGCAGTGAATTCAGATTATTTTATATGAGGTGGTAGCTTCCAAATAAAATCAACTTATCATATAATGGGCGATATGGCCATTATATGATAAGTTGATGAAGGAATGATATGCTGATTGATGCACGCCTTTGTAAGAGTGCCGTGGAAGGGTTATCTGTGGGCTGCTTTCGCCAGCTCTCCGAGGAACCACGTCATTGAGGCCGTTCCGTCCATCGTGGGCTCGTTGGTGCTGTAGTCGCAATAGTCGTCGTGATAGACCGCCGCGCCGCCTTGAAACTTGGCATATCCGTCGTCGTGGCTCAGCACCACGCCGCGCAACGACTTGAATATGGCAGTGTAGACAGGGCCGTCGACAAGTCCGCCGGTGATTTTATAGTCGTGTCCGTGACTTATCATTGAATGTGGGTCGCGCGGATAGTCGCCATTCTCGGGCAGCCCCACGACCATGCATTTACCCCACGGATTCACACCGAAGAGCCAGTCGCGCATGGCTGTCTCGATTTCTTGGAACTGGCAGTCGCCCGACAGCTTGCGGTAGAGCATCGCCTGCGTCACAAATGCCACTGTAAGGTTGTTGCTGCACCAGATGAAAGGGATGCCGTGTTTGAAGGCAGGATTTACGTCGGCGGCTCTGTCGGCCACGCGCTGCAAGCCGCAGCGCATGTTGCGCAGTGCCTCGGCGCGCTGTCGCTCGTTGCCGTGCATTGCAACCAATGCGTGTCCGATGTTGACAAACGGATACCATTGATAGTGTCGGGCGCTGTCGGCACCCATCCACGGAGTCACGGGTTCCTGGCGTTCCCAATCAACCGCCTCCGTCATCATCTTTTCCGAGCCAGAGCAAGCCGCTATTGTCGCCGCCGCCAGCTCAAGGTCGTCGGTCCAGTTGTCCTCCTCATAGAAATAAGGCGACACGGTGCATACTGTCTGGCAGTTGCCCGGGTTTGCCTTCGCCACATCGTATGCCACGCCCGACTTTCTAAGCAGCGTAGAGGCAAAAGCAGGTTCGAGCGTTTCAAACACCTTTGCGCCGAGAGCGAACGACGAGCTGAATTTCGCCACCGAAGAAGCCAGTCCGCGGCTGCGGTTCTTGTATTCTCTCAGTCCCGCCGGGCTACCGATGCACGGGTATACAGGTCGGTCTTTCCCCGCACCCCATCCATAGTCGGCCATCTGCTCGTTGGGCAGTCCTGGCGAGCGGTGGTCGCGGTCGTCGGCAATCTGGTTTAGGAACGTGTTGTCGTCAGGATTCATTTTCAGCATCCATTCCAGACCCCAGCGAGCCTCGTCGAGTATGTCGGGGATTCCGTTTGCGCCCTCAGTGCCGTCGGCTTGGAAGTTGTCCGCCCACACCGACGGATTCTGCGAGTAGGCAAACAGCATTTGGTAGACAGCGTTGGCAGAAGTGGTGAGATATTGCAGATAGTCGCTTGCGTCGTGCCATCCACCGCGCACGTCAACGTGTTCACCGTCGCGGTCGCCGCACAGCTGCAGGCGTCCGTCGTATCGGTGGCAGGAGTCGCGCATCAGCGGATTCCATCCGCAGCGTTGCTGCCGCATATAGTTCAGCGGCACCTCCTGTGCGCCGGCATAGGCGTCGTTGGCAATGCGGAAAGATGAGGATTTTGCCCCTGCCGCAGTAATGTAGTATGTGCCAGGAGTCTTTACTTTAGAGAAGTCGAGCCGTGCCGTCTGAGCGAAGCCAGCAAACTCGCCCGTAGGTTTCACCGAGTGCATCACGGTCTTCTTCCCGGAGTCGGCGTTGACCACGCAGAACGAGGTCGGGGCGTCGCCGTGTTCCATCATAATCACGGCAACTTTCACGTCGTCGACAAGGTATCCGATTTGGTTCACACGCAGATAATTTGCGGCATTGCAGTGGATAGCCGCGGCAATCATTAGGAGCAGAAAGGTTTTGATTCGGTTCATAATGTCAGGATGTGGTGATGATGAAAAGCAAAAAGGCGGCTGTCGGACAGCCGCCTTTTCTATAAATTGTTGTAACGCTCAGATTAGAGGTTTGCTACGTTGTAGTTTGCAAACTCTTTGTCGATGGCAGCGCGGTCCTTGATAGAAGCGTCAAGAGCGGCAGCCTTGCGGAGGTTTGCGTATACAGCCTGTTCGTTGTTAGTGCGGGCAGCAACGACAGCCATCATATAGTAAGTAGTAGCGTTAGGAGCCTTTACAGCCTCGAGAGTGCTTTGAGCGGCGCTGTAGTCCTTGTTGAGGATTTGAGCGAGAGCCGCGTTGTTCGACTTGCTGTCGCCGAAAGCTTTGGCAGCAGTCTGGTAGTCACCCTGGCGGAGGTAGTAAACACCCATAGCCTCGTTGATACCTTCAGCGTTAGCAGCGCTACCGAAAGCTTCGCGAGCACCGTTGTAGTCCTTGTTCATCATCTTGATAAGACCAAGGTTCATCTTAGCCTCGTCGCTGTTAGGGTTGAGAGAAGCAGCCTTCTCGAAGTTAGCCTTAGCATCGTTGTAGTTGCCCTTTACATACTGAGCCATACCGAGGTTGTTGTAAGCGCGGTAGTCATTAGGATATTGCTTAACGGCAGTTTTGTAGATGTCTTCTTTCTCGTTAACGTTGTCAGTCTTAGTGGCAGCGTAAAGGAGCTCGTCGATAGAGAGTTGAGTAGGATCTGCTTTGTACTGAGCTGCGATTTCCTCGTCGCTGCGACCGATAGTGTTGATCGAAGCAGAGATGCGAGAGTAGCGGAGTTGCGGAAGGATTTCTTTAGCCAACTGATCGAATACAGAAGAGAGGTTACGGATTTCTTTCTCACGCTGTTCAGGGTCGCTGTACATAGAGAGAACGCTGAGGATAAGGTCTTTATCCTGGATGTTGCTCTCGGAAACGAGTTTCTGGAAACCGTCCCAGTCCTGAGCAGTGAACTCAGACGTGATGTCGCCGTAGTTGTCAACTTTTTCTTTCTTGAGGTTCTTGTTCAAGTAGTTAACAGTAGAGTGCTCACGTTTTTCAGACAGTTTGGCGTTGAATTTTACACCACCTTCAGGAGAAGCGAAAGAAGAAACGTGGATGCCTTCAATTTCTTTGTTGTCAGCCTTAGAAGCCTCGGCAATAGTTTCGTTGAAGTTAGAAACGCTTGTGCCTTTCTTCAACTCAGAAGCGCGAACGTTGGCCTGGTTGATAAGGAACATAAGGTTAGCGTCGCAGATTTCGTTGATTACGCGCTGATATTTGTCGGCAGCAGCAGAAGGAGTGACAGTAGTAGCGTCAGCCAAAGTAGAAGTGGCTACAACGCCTTCACCAACTTTCACAGCAGGGAGAGTGTAGACTTTCTTGCCTTGAACCACGTTGAAGTCAAGGTAGAGGTCGCTCTTCATCATCTCCGGAGTGTAGACAAAGTTTACAGGGATTGTCACTGTACCGCCTTCTTTGTAGTTGATAACAGGATTGTTGCCCTTAACCTTCTCGCCCTGGAAAGTGTAAGACTGAGAAGTGGCCTTGTTGTCCATACCATAAGAAAGGTAAGGAGTTACGGTAACCTCTGCGTTCTTTTTGAAGAACTTTTGAGGGACATTGGCAGTTACTGTGCCAGGAACGTTGTCGCCCACAACTTCGAGTGGGTTAGGGTTGGTGGTGAAATGCTCGGCAGCGAAGTCCTGCATTTTCTTGTTACATCCAGTCAATGCAACAGCACCGACCAATACATACAAACTGATTTTTTTGTTCATAGTTATTGATGATTTTGAATTTGTATATTCTTTCTGCAAATATACGTTTGTTTTTTGATAAAGCCTTATTTTTTTTCAAATAAAAAAAAATTTCTCATTTTTTTATATGTAGACAACAATAAGACGATGAAAAAAGTTTGTTTTTTTGTCTCTTTTTTGCGACAGATTGTATTGTTGTGGGTGTATTTTTGCCAAAAAAAGAAAACTATGGAAAACACAGAGAATACAAGCCAAGCCATGCACCTGCTTGCCGAAGCACACAGGGCATGGGAGCGGATGCGTCCGCTGAGAGAAAAACGCGAGCGCAACAAGAATTACACCTATGGCAACCAGTGGTGCGACATGATGACCGACGAGCACGGTCAGCGCGTCAGCGAGTGGCAGCATCTGCGTGACAACGGCAAAGATCCGCTGACCAACAACCTTATCCGCCAGCTGGTCAAGAGCGTGGTGGGGCGGTTCCGCAGCCGTCTCGCCGCCGAACCCGCACCTGCGGAGCCTTTGCACGGCAACCTTGTGGGCGAGCTCGACAGCCGTCTGATGGAAGAATTTCTCATCTCCGGGTGCTGCTTCCAGCGCATTGACTTCGGCGAGGAAGGACGGGTTGCGCTCAGCAACGTGTCGCCGTCGCAGATGCTGTTCCGCGGCGGCGACGACCCCCGCTGCCGCGACTTCGACCTTGTCGGTCAGCTGCACGACATGCCGCTTGCCACTCTTGTTGAGCGGCTCAGCGACGGCAGCCGCACCCGCGCCCTCGACATCTGCCGCCACTATCAGACACAGCCCGACGCCGTAGATTCAGGCACCGCCGACTTCTTCCGCAGCGGCAAACCCGGGCGAGTGCGCGTGGTCGAGCTGTGGCGGCGCGAGAGCCGGGAGGGCTACGACTGCCACAACCGGCGCACCGGCGAATGGTTTTTCCAGCCCGGCACACCAGAAGAGCCTGTCCACGACCCCGACATCGACCGCCGCTGGGAGCTGCGCCACGTTTGGCGATGCTATTGGCTCAGCCCCGACGGCACCGTCCTCAGCCAGTACGACAGCCCCTACGGCCACGGCAGCCATCCCTTCGCGTTGAAGCTCTATCCGCTTACCGACGGCGAGGTGCATTCGATGGTTGAGGACGTGATCGACCAGCAGAAATACGTCAACCGCCTCGTCACCCTTGTAGACCACGTGATGGGCGCCAGCGCGAAAGGCGTGCTCCTCTATCCCGACAATATCCTTCCCGAAGGCTTCACATGGAACGACCTCCGCTATGCTTGGTCGAAGCCCAACGGCATAGTCCCCTACCATCCCCGCGGCGGCAACGACCGTCCGGAGCAAGTGAGCGGCAACGCCACCAACATAGGCGCCTACGAGATGGTCAATCTTCAGATGCGCTTGTTTGAGCAGATAAGCGGTGTCAGCGGCGCCCTTCAAGGACAGGCATCCGCCGGCACCACCGGCGCCCAGCTCTACGAAAGTCAGGTCAGCAACTCCACCATCGCCCTCGGCGACATCTTTGAAACCTTCGACAGTTTCCGCCGCGAGCGCGACCGCAAAGCGGCAAAAGTGAGATGCGTAAAAAAATTATAGAATAATTTCCATATTCGGTTAATAAAAGGTAACTTTGCACGGGGAACTATGCCCCGTGCTCATTTTGAATAAACTATAAACTTAATTAATAACTAAATTTTCAGAACTACTATGTGGTTAACAAATTCATCCTTAGGAAGAAAAGTGGTTATGTCGGTAACCGGTCTTTTCCTGCTCCTATTTGTAACCTTTCACGTATTAATGAACACAGTAGCCCTGATATCTCCGGACGCATACAACATGGTCTGCGAGTTCTTGGGTGCTAATTGGTACGCATTGGTCGCTACAGCGATTCTTGCCGCTGGCTTCATTGTACACATTATTTATGCATTCTGGCTTACGATGCAGAACCGCAAGGCGCGCGGCAACGACCGCTACGCGGTAACAACAAAGCCAGCAAGCGTAGAGTGGGCGTCGCAGAACATGCTCGTGCTCGGTATCGTAATCGTAGCCTTCATGATTGTGCACTTCGCTCAATTCTGGGCAAAGATGCAGTTTGTAGAGGTATGCCATCAGTTGGGCGCAAGCTGTGGTGACGGCAGCGCAGTTCTTTTGGCAGCCGACGGTATGCACCACATCAAGAACGCTTTCGGCCAGATGTGGACATTGCCAGTTTACGTAATCGGACTTGTGGCACTTTGGTTCCACATGACTCACGGCTTCTGGAGCGCGTTCCAGTCGCTCGGTACAACCAACAACGTTTGGATTCCACGTTTCAAAACACTTGGCAACTGGTGGGCAACAATAGTAATCGGATTGTTCTTGATTCAAGCCGTAGTATTCACAGTTCAGTTTGCTCTTTAATTCACTTCAAACTAATTGAGACATGTCAGAAAAAATTATTGATAGCACAAGCATAATGAGCCAATACGCCGTTTATTCGGACGAGAAAGTTGACTCTAAAATTCCTGAAGGACCAGTTGCTGAGAAGTGGACAAACTTCAAGGCACATCAGAAACTCGTGAACCCAGCCAACAAGCGTCACCTCGACATCATCGTTGTAGGAACAGGCCTTGCAGGAGCGTCGGCAGCGTCGACACTCGGCGAAATGGGCTTCAACGTGTTGAACTTCTGTATCCAGGACTCTCCACGCCGCGCGCACTCAATCGCCGCGCAGGGTGGTATCAACGCAGCGAAAAACTATCAGAACGACGGTGACTCCGTTTACCGTTTGTTCTACGACACAGTCAAGGGTGGAGACTTCCGCTCACGCGAAGCCAACGTATACCGCTTGGCAGAAGTGTCAAACAACATCATCGACCAGTGCGTTGCACAGGGCGTGCCATTCGCACGTGAATACGGAGGCTTGCTCGCCAACCGTTCGTTCGGTGGCGCACAGGTTTCCCGTACGTTCTACGCCAAAGGTCAGACTGGTCAGCAGCTCCTTCTCGGCGCATATTCTTCATTGAACCGTCAGATCAACAAGGGCACAGTGAAGAGCTACGTACGCCGCGAGATGCTCGACTTGGTAGTTGTAGACGGCCGCGCACGCGGTATCATCGTGCGCAACCTTATCACCGGAGAGATTGAGCGCTACGCCGCACACGCAGTTGTGGTTGCGACAGGCGGTTACGGCCGCGTGTTCTTCCTGTCGACCAACGCTATGGGTTGCAACGGCTCTGTTGCAGTGCAGTGCTACAAGCACGGTGCATACCTGTCAAACCTCTGCTTCACGCAGATTCACCCGACATGTATTCCGAAGCACGGCGAGAACCAGTCGAAGCTTACCCTTATGTCAGAGTCGTTGCGTAACGACGGCCGCATCTGGGTTCCGAAGAAGAAAGAAGATGCCGAGGCAATCCGCGCCGGCAAGCTCAAACCTACAGAAATCAAGGAAGAAGACCGCGACTACTACTTGGAGCGCCGTTATCCGGCATTCGGAAACCTTTGTCCTCGCGACATCGCCAGCCGTGCAGCCAAAGAGCGTTGCGACGCAGGTTTCGGTGTAGGAACAGGCAATGCCGTTTACTTGGACTTCTCCGACGCAATCAACCGTTTGGGCGAGGATGTCATCGCAGCCCGCTATGGCAACTTGTTCCAGATGTATGAGATGATTACCGACGACAACCCATACAAGACACCGATGATGATCTTCCCGGCATCGCACTACACAATGGGCGGTATCTGGGTAGACTACGAGCTCCAGACATCAGTCAAGGGCTTGTTTGCAATCGGTGAGGCAAACTTCTCCGACCACGGCGGTAACCGCCTCGGAGCTTCTGCGTTGATGCAGGGCTTGGCCGACGGTTATTTCGTATTGCCTTACACAATGCAGAACTATCTCTCTGACCAGATTAAGGTTAAACACCCGGGAGCCGACGCCCCTGAGTTTGTTGAGGCAGAGAAAAAGGTTCGCGCACGCATCGAGCGATTGATGAACATCAAGGGCAAACGTTCAGCCGACTCAATCCACAAGGAACTCGGCTTGATCATGTGGAACCTTGTAGGTATGGGACGTACGGCAGAAGGCTTGATCAAGGCAATCGAGCAAATCGACAACTTGAAGAAAGAATTCGACACCAACTTGTTTGTACCAGGCGAGGCAGACACTCTCAACGTAGAGCTTGAGAAGGCACTCCGTCTTGAGGACTTCTTCACTATCGGCCGCCTTATGGCTATCGACGCGCTCCACCGCAACGAGTCGTGCGGCGCACACTTCCGCGAGGAGTATCAGACAGAGGATGGCGAGGCACAGCGCCGCGACGACCAGTACATGTATGTAAGCTGCTGGAAGTATGCCGGCGAGGGCGAAAAGCCAATCTTGCTGAAAGAGCCGCTCAACTATGAGGCAATCAAGGTTCAAACACGTAACTATAAGTCATAACAACCCGCCTTTAGGCATTAATATTTTAGCTAATTATGGAACAGACAATCAACATAAAGTTAAAAATCTGGCGTCAACGCGGTCCTAAAGAGCCGGGTCAATTCGTCGATTATTCACTTGACAATGTGCCGACCAACATCAGCTTCCTTGAGATGCTCGACATGCTCAACGAGCAGCTTGTGGAGAAGGGCGAGGAGCCGGTAGTGTTCGACAACGACTGCCGCGAGGGAATCTGCGGTATGTGCTCGCTCTACATCAACGGTAATCCTCACGGACCTGTTGGCAGCATCACTACTTGCCAGTTGCACATGCGTAAGTTTAACGACGGCGACACTATCACTATCGAGCCATGGCGCTCGCACGCATTCCCCGTAATCCGTGACTTGATGGTAGACCGCTCGGCTTACGACAAAATCCAGCAGGCTGGTGGCTACGTATCGTTCAATACGGGCGGAGCCGGCGATGCCAACGCAATACCTATCTCAAAGGAGGCAGCCGACGAGGCAATGGACTCAGCTACCTGCATCGGTTGCGGTGCCTGCGTGGCAGCCTGCAAGAACGGTTCGGCTATGCTGTTTGTTTCAGCGAAGGTCAGCCAGTTCGCACTTCTCCCACAAGGCAAGGTCGAGGCAGCACGCCGCGTCCGCGCTATGGTGAGCAAGATGGACGAGCTCGGTTTCGGTAACTGTACCAACACAGGCGCTTGCGCCGCTCAGTGTCCGAAAAACATTTCGTTGAGCAACATTGCACGTATGAACCGTGAATATCTGAAGATGAAGTTAAAAGACTAATCTACCAGAATAATTTATTGTTAGAGAAGGGATGCCTCGCCTTGCGGCGGAGCATCCTTTCTTTTTATGCGATGCTTCTTTCAGCGGCGGCGCTCCGCGGCGCATGTGCGTCGGTGCGTGTCCCCCCGACGCTGTCGGGGGTTAACTGAAGACGTGACCGCTTGCGCGGTCAGGATGGCAGATGCGCTACTATGGGAGAGTGGTGGCGCGGTGGAAAGCCAGCCGCTCGTCGCCGTTGGCGAGATAGATGATGCCGCAGTAGGCGAAGCCAGCTTTCTGCAGACAGTGGCGCATGATGGAGTTGTCGCGGTGGGTGTCGATGCGGATGTTGTCGCAGTGGCGGTAGCAGAAGTTGAGCACGGCATCCATCACTCCGTGGCATTCCGGCAGGCTCGCTATGCGGTGTACCACCAGATATGGCTCCTCGTTGAGCCACGCTCCTCCATAGATTTCAGTGTATGTTGGGTCAGGTCCGGGAATCATCGAGAATACCGCCTTCAGCGCACCGTCGGCCACGCATCCGTAGCACACGCCGTGGCGGATGTCGGCAGTCATCACCGTCTTGTCGGGATAGCCGCCGGTCCACTGCCGCATGTTTCCGCTGGCGCGCATTATGCCCCGCGCCGCGTCGACGATTTCCATCACCGCGTCCAGGTCGGACGCCAAAACTTTGCGTATCTTCATAAAATATCTACTCTTTAAAATAAAAACGGCTGACAATCGAGCGATTATCAGCCGTTTTGAGTACCCGGAGCGGGACTTGAACCCGCACAGCCGCAATGGCCAAAGGATTTTAAGTCCTTCGTG
>OGYL01000484.1_pt1 | contig 31397 bp, 33 predicted proteins | sample 1576541 | NCBI WGS metagenome assembly OGYL01 (sample SAMEA3541551, study PRJEB24748) | human gut metagenome | biome: human gut; feature: human-associated habitat; material: faeces | place: China | collected 2012 | reverse complement strand
GGCTCTGAAATGAACGGCGGCTCGGTGATTACAAACGAGGAAAAAATGCTCAAAAACGGCAGGGTATATCCACCGGAAGTATATCCGAAGTTTTCCATTTTGAATCCCGAATACACCTATACCGTTCCGAAATATCAAATGGTAAGCGGTATTTTTGATACCATGTCTCATCTGATGGAACAGTATTTTTCCGGCACAGATGACAACACCACCGATTATCTCATCGAAGGGGTGATGCGCTCCCTGATACACAGCGCAAAGATTGCCCTGAAAAACCCGGAGGACTATGAGGCACGCAGCAACATTATGTGGTGTGCTGCGATTGGGCTCAATACTGTCACCGGCCTTGCCAAAGAGCAGGATTGGGAAGTACATATGATTGAGCACCAGCTTGGCGCAACAGAGGCAATGCTTCCCTTGATTGCAAACTCTACCGTACAGGGCGGCGGATATAAGCATATGACCGCCGATGATATTCTAAACGTCTTAAAGGCTTGTTATTAAATGATACTTTCAGGAGGTTACGAGGATGAAAAAATTTCTATCAGTTTTATTGGCATTATGCTGTGTTCTCAGTTTGTTTTCCATGACGGGCGGCGCAGCGGAAAATGTAACAGCAGAAGAAAACATCTCTGTTGTTTTGCAGATTGGAAATTCCATGATGACGGTAAATGGCAACACTTTGGAAATTGATCCCGGCAGAGGCACCGTGCCGGTTGTGGTAAATGACAGGACGCTGGTTCCCATTCGTGCAATTATCGAAGCAATGGGTGGAACCGTTTCTTGGGATGAAGCGGCGCAAACAGCCGTGCTTGGATATAACAATAACGAAATCAGGCTTACCATGGATCAACCCGTTGCCTATTTCAACAATGAAGCATATACCCTTGATGTCGCGCCTGCCACAATGAATGACCGCACGATGCTCCCCATTCGGTTTATTGCAGAACGATTTTCCTTTCATGTGGATTGGAATGGTGAGGAACAGCGCATTACGATTACGGGAGAGCTTTCAAACAGCGAACCCACAAAGGAGCCTGTAATTACACCGGAGCCGGAAGAACCACCTGCACCGGCAAACGCTCACGCACTAACCATCTGCTTTTCTGCAACCGGGAACACTGAAACATTGGCAGAAACGGTTGCGCAGGCAGCCGGAGCAGACTTGGCAAGAATTATCCCGGCAGAGCCATACACAAGCGCGGACTTGAATTACAATGACAATTCCTGCCGTGCAAATCAGGAACTTAATTCCGATGCGCGCCCTGCCATCGAGCCCCTGGACGTAGACGTTTCGCAATATGATGTAATTTTGCTGGGCTATCCCATTTGGTGGGGGCAGTGTCCGCCGGTTGTGCGTACATTTTTAGACAGTTACGATTTGTCCGGTAAAACGATTCTGCCGTTTTGCACCAGCGGGTCCACAGGAATCAGCGGCAGCTTGTCTAAAATCCGGGAATTAGCGCCGGACAGTACGGTGACAGACGGTTTTCGCGGAACGTCCTCCACGGGGACGGCACAGATTGACGAGTGGCTGCGTGACAATCATTTTACGGAAGCGGTTTTTATGCGTATAAAGCTGGCTGCCGCAAACGGCGATATCATCGTTAAACTGGAACAGAACAATGCGGCAAAAAATCTTGCAGCTATGCTGCCGCTGGATTTGAACTTCAGCGATTACAACAACACAGAAAAGATTGCCTATCCGCCGGAGGAGATTGATATATCCAATACTACGCCTGGAACGGCTCCGAAGGCCGGTGATTTAACCATTTATGCACCCTGGGGAAATCTTGCGCTGTTTTACAAAGATTGGAGCTATTCGTCGTCGCTGATCCCGCTGGGCAGGATTGAATCGGGTGCGGAACGGATTCCGGCATTGGACGGCACCATACGGGCAGAGGCATATTAGAAGCAGGCGGCACAGGATATTCCGGATAACACCGTGGCATGCGGAAATCCCTGCCGGGGAAAACGCCGGATGGAAGAATTGTGAGGTGAACGATATGCAATATACGAAATTAGGAAAATCAAACCTGACCGTATCCCGCATCTGCATGGGATGTATGGGGTTTGGCGACGCATCAAACGGACAGCATACCTGGACGGTTGACGAAGCGCAGTCACGCATGATTATCAAACAAGGGCTTTCTTTAGGTGTTAACTTTTTTGACACAGCCCCTGCGTATCAAAGCGGGACAAGCGAGCAGTATCTGGGCCGCGCCCTTTGGGATTTTGCGCCGAAACGAGACGAAGTGGTGATTGCAACCAAACTCTTGCCCCGCACAGCCGAGGAAATAAAAAAAGGGATTACCGGACAGCAGCATATTGAGCGCAGCTTAAACCGCAGTCTTGCCAATCTCGGCTTCGATTATGTGGATTTGTATATTTATCATATGTGGGATTATAACACGCCTGTTTATGACATTATGGAAGGACTGAACCGAGTTGTAAGGGCTGGAAAAGCGCGGTATATCGGCATTTCAAATTGCTTTCCCTCCCAGCTTGCAGCAGCAAACGCGGTTGCAGAAAAAGAGGGATTTGCGAAATTGATATCCATGCAGGGGCATTATAACCTGATTTTCCGCGAGGAAGAAAAAGAAATGAATCCCTATTGTCAAAAAGAACAAATCGCCCTGACGCCATACAGCCCCCTTGCGGGCGGGCGGCTTTCTAAATTCCCCGGCGAGACCTCCAAGCGGCTCATGGAGGACGAGTATGCGAAAGGCAAATATGACGCCGCTGCGGAGCGCGACATGGGGATTGTCCAACGTGTGGAGGAACTGGCATTTCACCATGGTGTTTCCATGACGGAAATTTCTCTTGCATGGCTTTTAACAAAAGTCACAGCGACGGTTGTCGGCGCGACAAAAGCAAGCCATGTGCAAGGGGCGGTGAAAGCAACAGAATTGCGGTTGAGCAATGAGGAAATTAAGTATTTGGAAGAATTATATACGCCCCACGAGCTGGTCGGCGTAATGGCGCAGAACACAGAAACCGCCGCAAACCAGCCGCATGTTTGGTCAGCGGGGAATCAAGAACTGTAAGGCGTGTTTTAACGGGAAAGTTCCTTTCCCGTTAAGCCTCCGGCGGATTGAATTGCCCATGTGATTTTTTCCTTTCGGCAAACGCACATGGGCAAAAAGATCTCTTATCATTCCTTTGCCCTGCTGATAAGAGAAATTTAAAAACTATTTGTGCCGATGCAGGGCGGCGGAATGGAGATTTTTTATGGATATTTATGAGACCGACCCGGAATTTGCAGAACGGTTTGCGTATTTTTTGCAAAACGAGGTACTACAGGAACCGGGGCAACAGTTGGATTCCAAGACAAGATATATGGCAATTTTAGCAGCGCTGATGGGCTGTCAGGCGGAGGGCGCCTACAGGGAAGTGTTAGCGGAGGCGCTGGACAGCGGTCTTTCCCCCATCGCAGTAAAAGAGACTGTCTATCAGGCGACAGACTATTTGGGATATGGCAAGATGCTGCCGTTTTTGCATAGAACCAATGAACTTTTATCAGAACGCGGCGTCCCTCTGCCGCTGAAAGGACAGGCAACCACGACATTGGATGACCGACTGGAAAAAGGTGTGCAGATACAAGCTGATATTTTCGGTGAGCAGATGAAAGAAGCGTGGAAAGCCGGACACATCAACCGCTGGCTGGCGGCAAATTGTTTTGGCGATTACTACACCCGGACAGGGCTATCCCTTGCACAAAGGGAACTGATTACCTTTTGTTTTCTGATGGCACAGGGCGGATGTGAGCCTCAGTTGAACGCCCACGCAAAGGGGAACATGAATATTGGCAACGACAAAGACTTTTTGATGCGCGTAATATCGCAATGTTTGCCGTATATCGGGTATCCGCGCAGCTTAAATGCGATTGCCTGTATCAATCGGGCAGAGAAAGAAATGCAGGAGGTAAAATAATGAATTTAAAAGAATCCCTTTTTCACACCGGCGCGCCGAATAAGGCGTTTGCACAGTATTTTGACGGGCAAAGTTACTTAAATATGCTGACCGATGATGGCGTGAAGATTGCTAATGTGACATTTGAACCGGGCTGCCGCAACCACTGGCATATCCATAAAGCCGCCGAGGGCGGCGGGCAAATTTTGCTCTGCACGGACGGAACCGGCTGGTATCAGGCATGGGGCGAAAAGCCGCGAAAGCTGCATCCCGGTGATGTGGTGGTCATTCCTGCCGGCGTCAAGCATTGGCACGGCGCGGCAAAGGATAGCTGTTTTTCTCATTTATCAGTTGAAATACCAGGACGGGAAACTGCAAATGAATGGTTGGAGCCGATAGCGGAAAGCAGCTATGCCGCACTAAAATAGAAAGGCGGTTTGTGTTGTGAAGAAGAAAGCGGCTGTAAAAATAGGGTTAGATGTGAGCATGACTGTTTTGCTGCTTTTGTTAATGGGTTATCAGTTTTGGGGCGGCACAGTGCATGAATGGATGGGTGCCGGACTGTTTTTTCTGTTTATCCTCCATCATATGCTGAACTGCAATTGGTACAAAAATATAGGGAAAGGCAACAATACGCCATTGCGTATCGTTGGATTCATCATAGGTGTTTTGTTGTTTGCCGATATGCTGATATTGATGTATAGCGGGCTTGTCATATCAAAAACCGTATTTGCTTTTTTACCAGCAGGCGGTGGGCTTGCTATGGCAAGACGGTTACACATTATAGGCTCTTACTGGGGATTTTTACTGATGAGTCTGCACATCGGATTTCATTGGGGTATGCTTTTTGGTCTTTTCCGAAAAGCGCTGCACCTTACCTCGAAAAAAGCAAATGTTGTATGCTTTGCTGCAGGGCTGCTTACAGCAGGATATGGTGCGTTTGTTTTTGTAAAGCGGAACCTCCTGTCCTATCTTTTCTTAAAAAGTGAATTTGTATTTATGGATTATGCTGAATCAAAGCTGCTGTTTTACATAGACTATTTGGCACTCATGGGTCTGTGCAGTTTCATTGCGCACGTTCTGTCAAAACTTTGCATACGCCTATATAAAATATCGCAGCAGAACACAATCGCGATAAGGAAAAAATGAAAGGAGTATCGTTTATGAAAAGAATATTATGTATGATGTTAAGCCTTATTCTGTGTTTTTCATGCTTTGCTGTTTTTGCAGCAGATGAAACGCAGGACTTATCCATTTTATTGCAAATTGACAATCCGCAGATGTTGGTAAACGGAGTGGAAAAAGAAATTGATTTCGGAAGGGGCACAGCGCCTATTTTGCAAAACAATAGAACGTTGCTCCCTGTCCGTGCGATTGTGGAAGAAATGGGCGGTACTGTCCTTTGGGACGGCGCAAGCCAAGAAGTTACCTTGTCCCTTGGCGCAAATGAAATCCGTCTTGTAATAGACAGTACCACTGCATATTTGAATGACACAGCACAAACGCTTGACGTTGCGCCGACAGTCTTAAATGACCGCACGATGCTCCCGATCCGCTTTATTGCAGAGAGTTTTAAATTTTCGGTAGATTGGAATGAAACAGAGCAAATGATTACAATTACCAAAACAGGCAATACAGATGTCAATATAGAAGCAACGGATGATTTTGTTTTAATAAACGGCGGTACTTTTCAAATGGGAAGCCCTGAAAACGAGCCGGAGCGTGATGTTGACGAACGACTGCACGAGGTGTCGGTTGACAGTTTCTATCTTGCAAAAACAGAACTGACGCAGCAGGAATATCAGGCAGTCACAGGGAGCAATCCCAGTGAGTTTCAAGATGCGGGAAATCCTGTTGAAAACGTAACTTGGTATGATGCAATTCGATTCTGTAATACAAAAAGCGAAGCCGAGGGGCTTTCCCCGTGTTACACCATTTCTGGTACGACTGTTACATGGGACAAAAGCGCCAACGGCTACCGTTTGCCTACAGAAGCCGAATGGGAATATGCGGCAAGGGCAAACACGGATACGCCGTTTTCTTTTGGCAGCTATGTAAATGACGAGGACGCAAACTGTTATAATGCTTATGGTTATAATAACAATGCAAGCGGACAATGGGTAAACGGTTACTTAGAACATACCGTAAGCACTGACAGTTATCTGGCCAACGGCAACGGTTTATATAACATGCACGGCAATGTAGCTGAATGGGTGTGGGATTGGTATGGCAGTTACAGTGAGGAAGCATCGCTAAATCCAACAGGTATGCAGGCCGGCAATTATAAAATTGCCCGCGGCGGCGGTTGGAATGATTTTCCGAAACATATTCGCAGTGCATACCGCAGCGCTTACCCGGCAGATGTCCCCCTTTATAGTATCGGTATTCGTTTAGCCCGAAACGCAGTGGATATGACGGGTACTGTAACGAGCGAAAATCATGCAAATGCCGACGGCAGGAATAAAACGCTGATTGTCTATTTTTCGCAAACAGGCAATACAGACGGTTTTGCCAATATCATTGCCGAAATGACAGGTGCGGATATATTCCGGGTGGAACGGAAGACGACATATTCAGCTACGGGCAATTCCGTTAGTCTTTATGCAGAGGCTTTGACAGAATACAGAGAAAACGCAGTCCCGGACTTGAACGCATATCTTGAGGATGCCGGTCTCGACATCAATCAGTATGACACCATTTTATTGGGATATTGTAATTGGTGGGCTTCCATCCCTGCCCCCATACGCACATTTCTAACGCACTATGATTTTAGTGGCAAAACAATTATTCCGTTTTGCAGTATGGGCGGCGGGCGCTTTGGGCAAACCATCAGTGCGGTTGCTAAACTTGCCCCCAACAGCACCATTCAAAAAGGACTGGCTGTAACCTATTCTTCTTATAACAGAGATGAAATTGCCACATGGCTTGCAGAAAATCGAATTGAAATGGTAAAGGCACAGTAAATTCTCTGACTTTTTATATAAGATTTTATTAGTAAGTGCCGGTAAATTATATATCCTTAACATTGCATGCTGAATGTTTTACGCAACAGTCTTGTACTACGGTATGAGGCTGTTTTTATTACTTGTTCGTGAAAGCAATATCTAAGGTGCCTATGTTTTATCATTCGGTGGCTTGTTTCAATCATGTTTATGAAAATTTGTAATTGCAGTTGGAATGACAGTAAAAATGGATTTTTGGGTATTGGGGGAAAATATACGAATTTGCCGAGAGTAAGGGTTTAACACAAGAAAAATTGGCAGAACTTTCGCATATTTTTGTAAAACATATTTTAAAAATCGAACTTGGTAAAGTTAATTTGAAAATGGAAACATTTGTAAATCTTGCTAATGCCTTAGATATGGCAACAAATACCCTTCTACGCAATTATGTTACACACAGCGAGAACATCTCTGTTATTGAAATAAAACTGGAAATGAAACACATTTATTCTTAGAAAAGCAGCATTTAACGGATCGAAGTGTGACAAAAAGTTTCAATGCGGCGAAATTTGTTTCATTTTACCTAATTTGCGAAAAAAGTCTTGATTTTATGCGAAATTCCTGTTATTCTATAATTAAAGTTCAAGTTTCTTGAACTTTTTGACATCTGTGGTTTAAAAATATGACAGAATGCGAGGAAAGCTTTATGAGCGAAAAAGAATTTGAGATTTTTGCAAAAAGGTTAAAAGAGTTACGCTCGGTGGAAGGTTTGACACAGGCCAAACTTGCCAAAAGATTAAATGTTTCCAGAAGCTGCCTTGCTAATTATGAATCGCACAAGAGAAAGCCTGATGAAGAAATGGTTCGGACAATTGCAAACTATTTCGGTGTCAGTGAAGCTTACCTAACAGGAAATAAAAAGACTTATTTTCCCATTGATGACAACCGCGGACACGACCTTGACATTGCAGAATTCTTGTCGTCTGACGGCCAGCTGGACATTTCTGGGGTTTCGCCCACGGCCAAAATTGCTTTGATTGAATTTTATAACTATTTGATGGATAGGTCCCAGCACGAAAAAAACGAGATTAATCCGCCGGAGAAAGCAAAAACCGGGAGCGATCAATAACTGATTGCATTGACTTTTCCTTCCGTTGAACGTATAATAAGGAAAGAGTACGAGCAAAGCGGAGGATGGTGCAATGAATTTTAAAAACAGAATGCTGCCTACAAAATTAAACTATCAATTCAGAGAAGAAGGATATCATGTCTGGTGCGGATCGGCGTTTCAGTTTCGGGGGATTTGTTATTTCATTTATTCGCGGTGGAAAAAAGATTTGGGATTTGCCGCGTGGGTAACAGATTCAGAAATTTGCCTTGCAAAAGCCGATCATATTTTTGGCGAGTTTCATCATGTAAAAACACTATTCGGAAAAGACGAAGACGACCGGTGGGACGCCTCCTGCAAACACAATCCCACAGTTTTAAAGTATGAGGACAAGATTTATTTATATTATATGGGCAACCGCGGCAACGGGGAATGGTGGAACCACCGCAACAATCAGCGGATTGGCTGCGCTGTGACCTCTGACCCGGAGGGGGAGTGGCGGCGAAAAGAAGAGCCTGTGATTGATGTAAGCAGCCACGGCTTCGACTCGCTGATGACTTCAAACCCAACCGTGACGCAAATGCCTGACGGCAGGGTTTTGGCAGTTTATAAAGGCGTTTCTAAGGAGGGGGAGCTTCCCAAGGGCGGCCCGGTTATCTGCGGTGTAGCCATAGCAGAACATCCTGAGGGGCCCTTTATCAAAGAAAAAGAGCCCATTATGCAAAACCCCAACCACCCGTGGTCGGTGGAGGACCCGTTTATCTGGCGGGAGGACGGAACCTATTATTCCCTGGTGAAGGATTTTCACGGCTATTTTACAAAAACCAACGGCTATTCTGTGGCACTGTTTGAGTCCCGGGACGGAATTCATTGGGCGCCGTCAGACACGCCCCTGGCTTTTACCCGGGAGCTTGTCTATGAAGACGGACAAATCCAAAAGGTTGCGCTGTTAGAGCGTCCCCAGCTTTACTTTGAGAACGGAACACCAAAGGCACTTCTTTGCGCCTGTGCGGCGGACGAAAATTGCACAGATACATTTCATGTCAGAATACCATTAAAATAGAATGTTACTAAAACAGCTATTTGAATACTGTTATTTATGCTCTATGGAGAATTTCCCCATAGAGCATTTTTTCTCCTATAGACATAAAACCGCCTTTAAGTTGTCGCTGTAAATTTTATCAAACTGGGAGAGGGGCAGCGGGTTTTCCCCCTTACCTACCTCAATGGTATATGCGGGAATGTTGAAGTGTTCAATCACCCAGTCTTTATACCCGGAACAGTCGGTTAAGCCGTCGGCCTCAATGAGCTTATAGCCTGTGGCCCGGGCCAGGGTTTGGGCAATGTTAACCGCGCCCCGGGCGCATTTGCCGTTAAAGTTATAATAAATTTCTTCCCCCTGGGAGTGATAGGCAATAACAATGTCGGGGTTAATTTCTTTCGTCAGTCCTACAACGGCCTGGGTTTCCGGCTCGCTTTCCGGATATTCGCCGGAGTAGCGCCCTTTTCCCGGGCCGTAAACTCCTGCGGCAAATTCCATGGCGCGCCCTTTTTCAAATAGCGCGTCATAGTTGTGGTTTAAATCTACCCCACGGATGTTCGACTGCCAAAGCCCAACAAATTCGCGGCTTCCGGCGTTCATTCCAATCAGCCGCGACTGGGTAAAGGTTGGAATGTCTTCCGTCAGGCCGCGTATGCATAGGTTCACCCCGTCGGGATTTACCATGGGGATGAAATAAATGCTGCGCGTGTTAAAAAACTCAATCATATCCGTTTCCCCAAACCGTTTCCCCTCGCCGTACATGCGGCACAGCGCTTCAATCAGGGCCATGTTCAGCATGGCGGTGATCCATTCCTTGCCGTGGTGCGCCCCTGTGAGGAGAATTTTTCTGCAGCCCCGTCCGAACCGGATAAACGGAATGCGTTTGCCCAAAACCGAATATCCTGCCGTGCCGCTTTCTAAAATATTGTATTCCCCCATCAGACGAAAAAAGTCGTCCATGAAAACATCGTATGTATATTCCTTATCCGTGCTGATAATTTGCATATTCCATCACCTCAGTTCAATTTATGTATAAAAGTGAAAAAAATTACAAACAATAGCGGTGAAAGGAATGGTGAATTATGAAGAAAGCTTATGTAAAAGTGAAAAGTAAAAGTGCAACATCCATTTTAAAGCGGCCATACATAGCCGCAACCATCATTGGGGCTGCCATTTGTGCAATTGCTCTTTCTTTTGCCGTAAAACCGCCTGAAACGGACAAAACCGAAAAGGGAACAACGCTGTCTGCCGCTTCTAGCGCGCCGGAAGCTGAGGCGAGCAAAGCTCCGGAACCGCCAAAGGAAACCCCGCAAAAGCAGGCGCCCGCTGAGGTGACAGCACCGGCGCGCCAGGAGGTTACAAATCCCGATACAAACGAGGTGGCTGCCGTAGTACCGGAAGAAGACGCCAGCGTTTCTGTGGGTCTCTTTGGTAAGACGGCGGACGTAAAGTTTGTAAAACCGGTGGACGCGGAAATCATTAAGGCTTATTCCGGCACAAAGCCGGTAAAATCGAAAACACTTGGCGACTGGAGAATTCATTCAGGAATTGACATAAAAGCGGAAAAAGGCACAGAGGTGAAAGCCCCGGCAGACGGAAAAGTGATAAGCGCCGCCAAAGACGGTTTAACGGGATACACCATATCCATTGACCACGGAAATGGCATAATATCTACGGTGTATAACTTAGAAAGTACCGACAAGGTGACCGAGGGGCAGGAGGTTAAGGCCGGCGATGTGATCGGCACAGCCGGCACCAGCGCGGCATCTGAACTGTTGGACGACCCCCACATTCACTTTGAAGTAACGGTAAGCGGTGAGTTTGTCAACCCGGAAGAATATTTAAAATAAAAAAACAGCCCTCCGGCTGTGTGATGAGTTACGCAAAAAAAACAATATTAAACTAAGGGGGAACCGGCTGCGGTTCCCCTTTTCGTAACGCTTATTGGATATAAGCCTTGATCTCTTCAATAAATTTGTCTGCGTCTTCGCCTTCTGAATGAACGTCAACCTTGATAGGTTTGCTAAGATCGAGGCTGAAAATACCCATAATCGATTTTGCATCAACAACATATCTGCCGGATGTTAAGTCTACATCAAATTCATATTTGTTAACAATGTTAACAAACGCCTTGATGTCGTTGATGGAGCTAAGTAAAATGTTGAATGTTTTCATTTTCATTCCTCCTTTTACCATAATTATAATACAAAAGCTTCCAATTGTCAATTTATTCTTTGTTAAATTTCAGTAATTTTTTTACAATTAATTTGACAATTTTTTTGATTTTGTTTATAATTGATTTAATATCGAATTAAAGGGGTCGCTGTGCGAAATGAAAAAGAATATGTCAAAGGGTTTTGTTTGGGTCGCGGTGCTTGCAGCTGCGCTGCTGTTTGCCGGCTGTTCAGACGGAACCAAAGAGGCGGAAAATGCCGCAAAAGCCTATTTAACCGCGGTTTCAGGGTTTAATTTAGACGTTATGGAAGCCTGTCTTTCCGAGGGGAAAAACGAAGATTTTGGAATTGACACCACTGTGATAGCCAAAGACCATGAACAGACAGATACATATAAAAAGGCCGTGGAGTCTATGTTTAAAGCGTTAAGCGGCACCGTGGAATATTCCATAGGCCAGTCGGAACAAAGGGACAAGAACACGGTGGTTGTCAACACCGAAATTCGGCATGCAGATGTGAACAAAGAAGCGGTTGACCAGTTTATGCAGCAGAAAATGGACGAATATGCTGACGCGCACCCGGAGCTTTCGCAAAAGACGGAAATTGAACAAAGCGACGTTGGCATTACGGTAATGGCAGACGCTTATAAAACATTTTTGCAGACGCAGAATAAAATTTCATCAGAAGTTGCCATTACGCTTGTCCGCGCAGGCGGCAGCTGGAAAATTTTAAACGGTGAAGAAAACCGGGAATTGAAAAACTTGTTGACGGAAATCTTCGGCACGTTTTAAACGAGGGTAACAAAAGCGCGGTAGAGAAATCCGCCGCGCTTTCGCCCCGCACCCTTAATTAAAATATCACACCACACGATATACACCCAATCAAGGAGCATAAAGGGGGATAAGGGAACGGTTCGGTCGTCCCCTTATCCGGGGGATTATTAACAAACAAATAATTGACAGTAAATACCCGAAATGATATAATTATAATGTCACTCATAACTGAATCAAGGGAGTTGCTGTCTTTTTTTGTTTGCATTTTTATTATAATCTACAATAATGTAGATGCTAATACTTATATCTACAAATATGTAGATTTGGTTATATTATACAAAAGGGCAGATGTGAATTTGTAAAATATTTAGGAGGTGCAATATGTTTTGGGATACGTTTTATGACTTATGTAAGAAAAATAATACGACTCCAAATGCAGTTTGTGCAAGCGTTGGATTATCAACTGCTACATCTACCCATTGGAAAAACGGTGTAATTCCGAATTTGAAAACTGTATCTATGCTGGCAGAATATTTTGACGTTTCCATTGATTATCTTCTCGGGAAAGAAGAAATGACGGTTGAGCAATTTTTAATTGATGAGAATATGGTAGTGTATCGTCGGAATGGTAAAATTATCAAGGAAAAATTTACAGATGAACAAATGGAACGTTTTGTTAAATTTATTAAAACCATAAAGTAAGGGTTGTTATGTGCGAAATAGAGAGAATTTCGGAGCTTTTGAAAAAGCAGAATAAAACGCAAAAGGAGTTAACGGATTATCTTGGTGTGAGTAAAAATCTGTTTACAGAATGGAAAGCCGGTCGGAACCATTCTTATTGGAAATACTTAAAAGAAATTGCCGACTGCTTAGACTGCTCCATTGATTATCTGGTGGGCAGAACGGACATACCCGACGTAAACAAGGGATAGGTGTGAATAAAATATGGTAAACCTAAGCAATCTATTTCTACGAATGGAAGAATTAAATGTAACTTCAAAAAAGCTTTCGGATGCAACCGGAATATCCACTGGAAATATCGGTGATTGGAAATATGGCAGGAGTAAGCCGGGCGCTGAAAGCTTAATATTATTGGCCGATTGCCTTGATTGTTCGGTAGATTACTTTCTTGGAAGAACAGATGTGCCTGAAATGAACAGAAAATAGGTGATTATAATATGGCGGATATAAATAATTTATTTATTAGAATTGCTGAAAAAGGATTAACTGCTAAGATAGTTTCCAATGATACGGGCATTTCGACGGGGAACTTAAGTGACTGGAAAAAGGGGCGGTGTTTACCGGGAGCGGAAAACCTTGAACGATTGGCTGATTACCTTGACTGTTCCATCGACTATCTGGTGGGCCGGACAGACGTGCCCGAGGTAAACAGAAAAAAATAAATTGAAAGGACTGCGTTTGCAGTCTTTTTTTTATGCCTGCCCAATACAAAAGAAAGCGCCATTTCAGCCAGAAATTAGGAATTTTACATATTGAAACACGGCGAGGGGTGTGGTATAATATAAATAATTATGAGTATGGATTAATTTTGGAGCGTATACTATGTTTAAAATATTAAAAACAGAGGGCCGCGCCCGCAGGGGCGAGTTCCACACACCCCATGGCACTGTGCAGACGCCTGTGTTTATGAACGTCGGCACGTCGGCAGCAATTAAAGGCGCAGTTTCATCTGTCGACTTAAAAGAACTGAAATGTCAGGTGGAACTGTGCAACACCTATCATTTGCATCTGCGTCCCGGCGACGGGGTAGTGGCAGAGTTAGGCGGCCTGCACAAATTTATGAACTGGGACCGGCCAATTTTAACCGACAGCGGCGGCTTTCAGGTGTTTTCTCTGGCCTCTATCCGAAAGATTAAGGAGGAGGGTGTGTCTTTCCAGTCGCACATTGACGGGCAGAAAATTTTTATGGGCCCGGAGGAGAGCATGAGAATTCAGTCTAACCTGGCGTCTACCATTGCCATGGCCTTTGACGAATGTGCGGACTCAACGCTTCCGAAAGAATATTTTAAAGAGAGCGTTGCGCGGACAGAACGGTGGCTTGAACGCTGCAAAACCGAGCTTGCACGCTTAAACAAAACCGCAATTAACAAAGAGCAAATGCTGTTCGGCATTAACCAGGGCGGCGTTTATGACGATGTTCGGATTGAAAACATGAAGAAAATTGCCAAGCTCGATTTGCCGGGCTACGCCATCGGCGGCCTGGCGGTGGGAGAAACGGCGGAGGAGATGTACCACATTTTAGACGTAACCCTGCCCTTTGCGCCGGAGAACAAACCGCGCTATTTAATGGGAGTGGGAACTCCTACCAACATCATTGAGGGCGTGGCACGGGCCATTGACTTTTTCGACTGCGTTATGCCCAGCAGAAACGCCCGCCACGGTCACCTTTTTACATCAAACGGCATAATTAATATAATGAACTTAAAATATCAGACCGACACAAGTCCAATTGACCCCAATTGCAGCTGCCCCACCTGCAGAAACCACAGTAGGGCCTATGTGCGGCACCTTTTAAAAGCCGGGGAAATGCTGGGCATGCGGCTGGCTGTCATTCACAACCTTTATTTTTATAATCAACTGACTGAAAATATCCGCACGGCGCTGGAAGAGGGCCGTTTTGAAGAATTCCGTAAAATCTATTCTCCGCTTCTTAGCAAGCGTATTTAATTTTATGAGGTATCAGCTATGTTTAAAAGATTGAGGGAAGACATTCAAACGATAAAAGAACGCGACCCTGCGGCACGAAACGCGTTTGAAATATTTTTTATGTACTCTGGCCTTCATGCCATCTGGTGGTATAGGGCGTCTCACTGGTGTTACCGCCACAAGCGGTTCAGCTTGGCGCGCTTTCTTTCCCAAAGCGGAAGATTCTGGACGGGAATTGAAATTCACCCCGGAGCGACCATCGGCAAGGGTCTGTTCATTGACCACGGCATGGGAGTTGTCATTGGCGAAACCACGGAAATTGGCGATAATGTTACCATCTATCAGGGCGTGACCTTAGGCGGCACAGGAAAAGACGTAGGCAAGCGCCATCCCACCATTGGAAACAATGTGTTAATCGGCTCGGGCGCAAAGGTTTTAGGGCCGTTCACCGTGGGGGACAATTCAAAAATTGCGGCAAACGCCGTGGTGCTTTCTGAAATTCCGCCAAACTCCACCTGCGTGGGTGTTCCAGCCCGGGTGGTGAAAATTGGAAACAAGCGGGTTTGCCCCGAGGATTTGGATCAGGTACATATTCCGGACCCCGTTTCCATGGAGCTTTGCAAGCTTTGCGCAAGGCTCGACAAACTGGAAAAAAAGCTGAAGGAAGAAACAACGCATGAGGAGGAAACCTAAGTGAAGATATATAACACGCTCACCAGGAAAAAGGAAGAGTTCGTTCCAATTACACCCGGAAAGGTGAAAATGTATTCCTGCGGGCCTACGGTGTATAATTATTTCCATATCGGCAACGCCCGCCCGTTTATCATTTTCGATACACTGCGCCGGTATTTGGAGTATATCGGATATGACGTCACCTTTGTTCAGAATTTTACGGACATTGACGACAAAATGATTAAAAATGCCAACGAGCAGGGGATTACAGTAAAAGAGTTGGCAGAAAAATTCATCGCAGAATATTTTAAAGACGCAAAGGGCTTGGGCATTAAAGAAGCCACAATCCACCCAAAGGCAACGGAAAACATGGACGCCATAATCAGCACGGTAAACACGCTGGTAGACAAAGGGTATGCCTATGAATCGAACGGGGACGTTTATTTTGAAACAAAGAAGTTTTCAGAATACGGCAAGCTCTCCAAACAGCCGTTGGAGGACTTGGAAGCAGGCGCGCGCATTGACGTAACCGACGTGAAACGAAACCCCACCGATTTTGCCCTGTGGAAAGCAAAAAAAGAAGGGGAGCCAGCGTGGGAAAGCCCCTGGGGAGAGGGAAGACCCGGCTGGCACATTGAGTGCTCTGCCATGGTAAACAAGTTCTTAGGCGAAACCATTGACATTCATTCCGGCGGGCAGGACCTGATTTTCCCCCACCACGAAAACGAAATTGCCCAGAGCGAATGTGCCAACGGCAAACCATTTGCGCGGTATTGGATGCACAACGGCTATATCAATGTGGACAACGAGAAAATGTCTAAATCTAAGGGCAACTTTTTTACCGTCCGCGACGTGGCAAAAAAATATGACTATGAGGTAATCCGGTTCTTTATGCTCAGCGCCCACTACAGAAGCGTTATTAATTTTGCAGACGAGCTGCTGGCTCAGTCGAAATCCGGTTTAGACCGTCTTTATAACTGCCTTTATAATTTGGAATTTTTAACGGAGAAATCGAAAAAACGATCGTTAACGCCTGAAGAGGAAACGGCAAAAACTGAAATCTTATCGTTTAAAGACAAGTTCTGCGCCGCGATGGACGACGATTTAAACACCGCAGATGCAATTGCCGCCTTATTCGATTTGGTAAAATATTTAAACAGCGCAAACAAAGAAGCCTGGCCAAAGGAGCTTTATGACGTATCAATTGGCCTTATGCGCGAGCTTGGCGGTGTTTTGGGAATATTTCACCGCCAACAGGAGGATACTATACCTGAGCGGGCAAAAGAACTGATTGAGCAGCGCAAAGAAGCCCGCACTCAAAAAGACTGGGCAAAGGCCGATGAAATCCGTGATGAGTTGCTTTCGTTGGGAATTGAAGTTGCAGACACCCGGCAGGGCATGAAAATCAGGATTTTGGAAAAATAGAGGGAAACATGAACATTCAGTCAATTTTAAAAGAAACGAACGCGCCAGATGTGCGGGAACTGTCGCCCCTCACCTTAGCCTTTGTGGGCGACAGCGTTTACGAGCTGTTTATCAGAACAAAAATTCTGTCCGGCGGCAGCCGTCCTGCCGGAGAGCTACATAAAATTGCCGTAGGCTATGTGAAGGCAAAAGCACAAAGCACAGCAATGCATGAACTGAAAAGCAGCCTTTCTGATGAAGAACTGGGCATTTACAAGCGCGGCAGAAACACCAATATTCACACCGTGCCGAAACATGCCGACATGAACGACTACCGCCAGGCAACAGGCCTTGAGGCACTGGTAGGGTATCTGTTCATTACGGGACAGGAGGAAAGGTTAAGCGAAGTTTTAGAATTTGCTTTTGCCGCAATTAGCCGGGCATAATAGCTCGGAGGAATGGAATTTGAAATTAAAAAAAACAGTTCGCACCATAAAAATCTATGCCGCAATTACAGCAGGCGTGTTTTTAGCGTCTTTAGGAATTAATCTATTTTTAGCGCCCCATGCCATTGTTTCCGGTGGCGCTTCCGGTATTGCGATTTTGGTAAACCGCTTAACCGGCTTTCCCATGGGAACGTTTATGCTGTTAATCAACATTCCGCTGTTTATTTTGGGCTCCATTTTCTTGGGTCATGGATTTGGCATTCGTTCCATTTACGGCACAATTCTGTTTTCTGTGTTCACAGACGTTACCGCCCTGCTGCCCGGCCTGACCGAAAACCTGATTATGGCGTCGGTATTTGGCGGCGCATTACTTGGCATGGGCTTTGGCATTGTGTTTTTAGCAGGCGCCACCAGCGGCGGAACAGACATTTTGGCCTCCTTGGGGCATAAGGCCATTTCTGCAGTTGATGTGGGGAAATGGATTTTTATTATCGATATTGTGATCATTTCTTCCGGCGCGTATCTGTTCCGCAACACCGAGTTGGTGCTGGCAGGCATTTTAACTCTGTTTATCAACTCGCTTTTGGTAGACTACATCATATCCGGCGCCAATGTGGCAAAAATTGTGTATATTATCTCGGACAAAAGCGAGGAAATTGCCAAAGAGATTATGGAAAAGGTGGAGCGGGGCGTTACGGGAATTTATACCCGCGGTATGTATATTAAAGAGGACCGCACCATGCTGATGTGCGTTGTAAAACGGTTTGAACTGATTCGGCTTGAACGGATTGTTGAAAGACATGACAAGCGTGCGTTTTTAGTTTATTCCCAGGCACGCCAGGTTACGGGAGAAGGTTTTAAAATATATCCAATACATTAAGAAAGGAGCTGTAACTTCTTGGACAAACAAAGAATTACAGAACTAAAGGTTATTGCCGCAAACGTTAGGAAAGATGCGCTGACGGCTGTTCACGCAGCCGCATCGGGGCACCCGGGCGGGTCTCTTTCCATTGCAGATGTACTTACTATTTTATATTTTGAGGTAATGAACATAAACCCTGAAAATCCGAAAGACCCTGACCGCGACAGGTTTGTTCTTTCCAAAGGCCACTGTGCGCCGGCGCTTTACGGTGTGTTGGCAGAGCGGGGCTACTTCCCGCGGGAGGACATGGCAACATTCCGTAAAACCGGAAGCTACCTCCAGGGCCATCCTGACATGAAAAGCGTGCCCGGAATAGACATGTCCAGCGGTTCGCTGGGCCAGGGTGTTTGCGCCGCAAACGGCATGGCGCTGGCAGGGAAAATTGACAGCAAGCCCTACCGTGTTTATACGATTTTAGGCGACGGCGAGTTAGAAGAAGGCCAGGTTTGGGAAGCGGCCATGTATGCGCCGCACTATAAGCTGGACAACCTCACCGCCTTTGTGGATTTTAACGGACTGCAAATTGACGGGGATATAGCAGAAGTGATGTCTCCTCTGCCGATTGACGAAAAGTTCGCCGCCTTCGGCTGGCATGTAATTGTAAGCGACGCTCACGATTTTGAAGCTTTGCTTTCCGCAATCAACGAGGCGAAAGCAACAAAGGGCAAGCCGACGGTAATCATTTTAAAAAGCATTAAGGGCAAGGGAGTTTCGTTTATGGAGAACAACGCCGCATGGCATGGCGCGGCGCCCAATGACGAACAGTTCCAGCAGGCCATGGAAGAGCTGGACCAAGAGCTTGACCGTTTGAAAAAGGAGGCGTAATCATGGGAAAAGTTGCAACAAGAGAGGCATATGGACAGGCTTTGGCCGAGTTCGGTGAAAAATATGATATTGTGGTATTGGATGCGGATCTGTCGAAATCAACAAAAACCGATACCTTTAAAAAGAAGTTCCCCGACCGCTTTTTCAACACAGGGATTGCAGAGGCAAACATGATGTCCACCGCAGCAGGATTAGCCACATGCGGTAAAATCGTTTTTGCAAGCTCCTTTGCTATGTTTGCGGCAGGACGTGCATTCGAGCAAGTAAGAAACAGCATTTGCTACCCCAACCTGAACGTAAAAATCGGCGCGACCCACGCAGGCATTTCAGTGGGGGAGGACGGCGCAACCCACCAGTGTTTAGAAGACATTGGACTGATGCGCACCATTCCCAACATGGTAATTATCAACCCTGCGGACAAGGCGGAGTCTATCTTGGCAGTGGAGGCCGCAATCAAGCATAACGGCCCTGTTTACTTACGGTTCGGGCGCTTGGCAGTGCCGGAAATTTTCGACCGGGAAACATATAACTTTGAAATTGGAAAAGGCGTGGAGATAGCTAAGGGGTCAGACGTTTCTATCATTGCTACGGGTCTTATGGTGCCCACAGCGCTGGAAGCAGCAGAAACACTGAAAAAGGAAGGAATTTCGGTCCGCGTGATTAACATGGCTACCATCAAACCCATTGACAGCGACATTATCATCAAGGCGGCAAAGGAAACAGGCGCCATTGTCACAGCAGAGGAACACAACATCATTGGCGGGCTGGGAAGCGCGGTTGCCGAAGTTTTGTGTGAAAACTTCCCCGTTCCCATGAAGCGAGTGGGAACGAAAGATGTGTTCGGGCAGTCGGGCAAGCCCGCAGAGCTGTTTGAAATTTATGGCCTAACGGCAGAAAATATAGTGAAAAACGTAAAAGATGTTTTGAAAATGAAATAAAAATGCGGCAGATATTATCTGCCGCATTTTTTAATACCCCAGTTCATTTAAAACTGCTTTTACGTCCTCTGCTTTTTCCTCCGGCACGTCGGCATAAATAAACGTGTTGCCGATGGAGGAGTTAACCATATACCGGCCTTCGGCAGTTAAGGAATATTTCACGTTATTGCCTGAACCGGTGGTTTCACCCGTGGCGCCGCCGGCAAAGTTTTCAAACTTTTTTTTGTTCTGGTCACACATGGCTTTTGCCTGCTTCTGTGTTTCCACCGCATAAAACGCAAGCTCAAAGTTTTCCTCCGGAATGCGAACGTAATAACATTTTGAAACGCCTACTTCGGGGTCAAACCGGTCTGTCACGTCCTGAATTTCATAGCCTTTTGCCTCAGCTGCGGCGCGAAAGCTTTCAGAATCTGTCTTTTTTTTATAAAAACAGCCAGACAGCCCAATGATTGTTACAACACACAGACAGGCGGCAAAACCGCGGTACATTTTTTTCATTTTCGTTCCTCCTATATTATTTTAAATCACTGATAAAACCAAAATTTCTGAATTTGAAACAGGTCTTTTCCAGAACCTCTGAACACCAAGCAAAGCCCGTGTTTTCCGTTTGCTTTTTTAATTTTACAGAAAACCGCTGTCCATTGTTCTGAATTCTGCGCCGGGGGAATTTGGCAAACACCCAAAAGTTCGCCGGCAATATGGTCCAGCCGAATTTCAATCTGACTGTTTCGTTTTGCGCCCCTTACAATGGCAGTAAAGCTGCTTTGGGCTCCGTCAAACGCATAATATTTGTATATGGCGCTGTCGCCGTCTGTTACAGCTTGAATATATTCATCTTTCCCGTCCCGCTGAATAAAAGCGTTCATACTGAGCTGGCATGCGCGGCCGGCATCCATTTTCATTTCCGGCCGTAAGGGGCCGTCAATACCCTGGGTTGTCATTTCCACCCTATTGATGGAGCCGTCTTCCTGAAAGGTGATTGGTTCAACGCATACTCTGCGACTGAACTTGCTGTTATGGGTTTGGCGATGGTAAAACACATACCACTGGCCGTTAAATTCCGCAATGCTGCCGTGGTTGTTCCAAACAGAAGGATCGCAGCCAATGTTGTCTATGATGATTCCTTTCTGCTCAAAAGGCCCTAAAGGAGATTTGCTCATGGCATAAGAAAGCCGGGTTGGCGCGCCGCTGCTGTCATCGGCATAAACCAAATAATAAATATCGCCGCGTTTGCGCATGGAGGAACCTTCGTGGAACCCATGGCTGTCCTCATTGATGATATTGGTGTTTAATGTGGCTTCATCAATTTCGCGCATATTTTCTTTTAACCGCGCGCCCCGTAACCGAAACTGTCCCCAATACAGATATGCCGCACCGTCATCATCAATAAAAATTGCCGGGTCAATTGCGTCTTCGTTGGCAAGGGGAATTGGCCGAACCTCTTTAAAGTTACCCCAAGGCTTATCGCTGACAGCCACACCCTCGCCGTTTGCCAATCCCTTTCCGTTTAAAACCGCCGTACAAAAATAAAGATAGTACTTGCCGTTCTTTTCTATGCAGTCCGGCGCATAGAGAATGCTGCCGGCAAATACTCCCATTCCCTGCTGATCTGTTGAAAAGCTAATGCCATGGTCAGTCCAGTGTTTCATATCATCGGTGGAAAACACCTTGTATTGCTTGCTGCACCATCTGTCTTCGCCGCAGATATCCATAGAGCCGTATAAATACAGCCGGCCGTCTGAAAATTGGTGCGCCTCTACGTCAGGAATAAATTCGCTTAATGGCAAAATTGGATTCATATAAAACCTCCGTTCATGTTTGTGCCACAGCCCTATCTGTAAACGTGAAAACCGTTTCCCACAATTTGCTGGGACTCTGAGAAAATAGTAAAGGCGTGCGCATCTAATTCTTCAATTTTTTTCTGAAACGCTGGCATTTCCCGCTCTTTAATGGCACACATCAACATGGTTTTTTTCTCGTTTGAATAGGCGCCGGTCACGTCGAACACCGTTACCCCGCGGGTAGAGGTGGAAATTAAATAGCGTGCCACATCATTTCCTTTATTCGTGATAACAAAGGCAAGTTTTGAAATGTTCAGCTTACGGATTAAATAGTCAATCGCGAAAGATGATACCATCAGCGCCACAATACCAAACAAAATCAGCTCCATGTCGCGGAACACAAAAAGTGACGTTAAAATAACTGTTCCGTCAATGATTAAAAGCAGCTTTCCAATTGGCATATGCGGAAAAAAGTGCTGGAACAGCCTGCCCAAAATGTCGGTTCCGCCGGTGGAGGCATTTTGCGAAAATGCAAGGCCAATGCCAAACCCATACACCACGCCTCCAAAAACCGCCGCAAGAAGAATATTGTCTGTTATAGGAGGGAGCCAAGAGAATAGTTCAATAAAGCCCGATAAAATCATGGAACATACAAAGGATTTTAAAATAAACCCTTTTCCCAAAACCAAAATTCCAATGAGTGCCAGCAAAATGTTCACAGCCGCATATGTAACAGATGTGGGAATCCCTGCCGTATAAAACATGATGGTGGAAAGGCCGGAAACACCTCCGCTCACAATTTTATTCGGCACATAAAAAACGCTGACGGCAAACGCAACCATAACAACACCTGCTAACGCAGTCAGCGCGCTTGTTGCTTTTTTCATATCAACAACCTCCGTTTGCCAGTCAATTATACCATAAAGCGAATAAAAACACAACCAAAGAGGCTGTGTTTTTATCCTTTTGCATATAAATAATTTTTATAGTAGCGGCCTGCGCGCCTTAGGGGGAGGTTTGTATCATAAATCCTATGGTGCGCAGGCCGAAGGGTGGGGGCTTTTCTCAAGGCACCGTTACATTGCTTTTTTCATTTTCAGCTTAATGGAATCGGAAATCATGGCTATGAACTCGCCGTTTGTGGGTTTTCCCTTGTTGGTGTCGATGGTATAGCCGAAAATGTCTGTCAATACTTCCTCGCGGCCGCGGTTCCATGCCACTTCAATAGCGTGGCGGATGGCGCGTTCCACTCTGGAGGAGGTGGTGCTGAAGTTTTTTGCCACGGTGGGATATAACAGTTTTGTTATAGAGTTAATGAACTCATCATCATGGATACACAAGTCAATTGCGTTTCTTAAATAGTTGTAGCCTTTGATGTGGGCGGGAACGCCAATGTCGTGAATGATGTCTGTGATAACGCTTTCTAAATTGTTCTCATCAATGGGCATGTTCATATTTTTTGCAATTCCATTAGATTTTGAAATACTCTGAATGGATGCCGGAATATTCATAAAAGAATACAATTGACGGATTCGGTCTGCAATCACGGCATAGTCGTTGCAGGGCTTCATGATATAATAGTGTGCGCCCAATGAAATTGCCTTTTGTGTAACTTTATCGTTGCCAATGGCGCTGTACATAATATAGCAGGTATTTGCACAGGACTGGTTTTGCGCCAGCCGCTCCAATAACCCTAAACCGTCCAGCCTTGGCATTACAATATCTAAAATTGCCACATCGGGTTTTAAATTGCAAATTTGTTTATATCCTTCTTCTCCGTTTTCTGCAGTTCCAACCAGTTCTATGTCCGGCACATTTTGAAAATATTCTGTCAAACTATTTCGCACCTCTAAGTTGTCATCTACTAATACAATTCTTATCATGTCATATTCCTCCTGATGTCTTTTGAATTAATTGGTAATTATTTACATCTCTGTTATGAGACTATTATAACACGTTAATTTTTATAATTCAAGTACTTTTTACCAATTTTTGTAAATAATTTGGAATTAAATGGTAGATGTTTCGGGTTTCTACAGTATATTACGCTTTCTGTCAAAAATCGACGTGACAATATGACACGAAGAGTGACGTACAGGCAAAAAATAAAACGCGGGGCACATCCCGCGTTTTATTTTTTATTCTAAATAGTCTTTTAATTTTTTGCTTCTGCTAGGATGCCGCAGCTTTCTTAAGGCTTTTGCCTCAATTTGGCGGATCCGTTCGCGTGTTACGTCGAACTCCTTGCCGACTTCTTCCAGTGTTCTGGCGCGGCCGTCTTCCAAACCAAACCGCAGCTTTAAAACCATTGATTCTCTGGGAGAAAGCGTGTCTAACACGTTGCCCAGCTGTTCTTTCAGCAGCATAAACGATGCGGCTTCAGAAGGCGCCGGCGCGTCGTCGTCCGGGATAAAGTCTCCCAGGTGGCTGTCTTCCTCCTCGCCGATGGGGGTTTCCAATGACACAGGCTCCTGGGCAATTTTCATAATTTCGCGCACCTTGTCAATCGACATGTTCAGTTCTTTTGCAATTTCATTGGGGTGCGGGTCGCGGCCCAATTCCTGCACCAGCTGGCGGGAAACGCGAATTAACTTGTTAATGGTTTCCACCATATGCACCGGAATTCGAATGGTTCTTGCCTGGTCGGCAATGGCGCGGGTGATGGACTGGCGAATCCACCAGGTGGCGTAGGTGCTGAATTTATAGCCCTTTGCATAGTCAAACTTTTCAACGGCCTTAATCAGACCTAAATTACCCTCCTGAATTAAATCCAAAAACAGCATGCCGCGGCCAACATAACGCTTTGCAATGGAGACAACTAAACGAAGGTTTGCCTCGGCCAAACGCTTTCTTGCAGTAACGTCGCCTTCCGACATGCGCTTTGCCAAATCCATTTCCTCTTCTGCGTCTAAAAGCGGAACCTTGCCGATTTCTTTTAAATACATCTTGACATGGTCATCAATGGAAACGCCTTCTGCCGACGAAATTTCCATTACCTCGGCGTTAATGTCCATATCCTCGGAGGGTTTAATTTCTTCAAATTCCTCCTCAATTTTTTCCATTTCCTTGTCAAGGTCAGAAACTACTTCGATGCCCTCGTGTTCTAAAACCTCGTATATATGTTCAATTTGCTCCGGCTCCATTTCAATTTCCGACAATGAATCCATAATCTCCTTGTAGGTTAAAATGCCGTTGGTGCGGCCTTTGGCAGTCAGTTTAGCAATGGCGTCTGATTTCTTTTGTTCAACTTCAGTCAATTTCGCTTCTCCTCTCGTTTTCCTTTTTGATAAGAGCGTTTATCTCATCAATTTTGCCCTCGGCGGCAAGCTTGTTAATCCGGTTATTCAAATTCTGCTTTTTAATTTTATTGATATTATCTTTCACAGCCGCAACAGAGTCCCCCATATATTCTTTATATAAAATATCCGCCGCCAAGGCTTTCGTTTCCTCCGGCAGGGAGGACAAAAACACAGGTGCGTTGCAGCTGTCGTCAGTTTCTTTAAATTTTATGATGGCCTGAAACAAATCCCTGTTTTTTAAATCGGTCAGCTCGTCAGGAGAAACTTCTGATTTTGCGGTGCGAAACGCGGAGTTGTTAAAAAACATTAAATTCAGCAGCATTCGCTCCGCTTTATAAACGGAGGTGGGCTGGGCCGTCTGCCCCCGCGGAAGAATGTCAGGTTTGTTAACGCTTTGCACCTTCCGCTCCTGCATTTTTAATTGCTTGCGGTTTTTGTTATAAATCAGTTTATTCACCTGGGCTGAAATTGATTCTACGGAAATATCGGTTTCGTGAGAAATTCGTTTCATGTAAATTTCGCGCTCCACCGCGTTGGGATTTTGCGCCAGAATTTCGGCGGCCTTTTCTAAAAACTCAACCGTTTGGTCTGATTCGACAAGATTATAGTTTTTCCTGGCCTTTAAAATTCTATACTCTGTGGCGGAAAGTGCTTTTGCAATTACCTGTTTAAAGCTTTCCACCCCTTTGGTTTTTAAAAACTCGTCCGGGTCTTTTGCGCCGGTATAGGACAAAACCTTTAACTTCACCCCGCCGGCACTTAAAATATCAATTGCCTTGTCTGCTGCTTTTTGCCCGGCCTCGTCGCTGTCATAGCAGACGTAAACCACGTTAGAATATCGCTTGAGCAAAGAGGCCTGTCCGTCGGTTAAAGCGGTGCCTAGGCCTGCCACGGCGTTTGGAAAACCGTGAACGTGCAGCGACACAGCGTCCATATAGCCCTCAACCAAAATCAGCCCGTCTTTTGCGCCGAACTGCTTGGCCACGTTTAAGCCGAACACGTTGTCCCCCTTGTGAAAAACAGGCGTTTCCGGCGAGTTCATATATTTTGCGGCGTCGTCCCCTAAAGCGCGGCCGCCAAATGCAATCACATTTCCCCGCACGTCAATGATGGGAAACATCAGACGGTTGCGGAACTTGTCGTAAACGTGACCCTTGTCGTTTTTCACCGCCAGGCCGGCCGTAACGATTTCGTCATTTTTATAACCGTGTCCGTTTAAAAATGAAGTCAGGTCCGACCAGGATTCCGGCGCAAACCCAATTCCATAGGTGGCAATAATTTCGCGGGTTAGCCCCCGTTTCGAAGCGTAGCCCCGGGCCGCTTTGGCAGCCTCGGTGGAAAGGTTTGCCACAAAATGCTTTGCGGCGAGCTTGTTCATTTTTAAAATCCGTTCCCGCATGTCATGCCTTTTCTGCACCGCAGGACTGTAAACCTCCTCCTCCAGCACAACGCCGGCGCGGTCGGCCAGGAACTTTATGCAATCCACAAAGTCCAGGTTTTCAATTTTCATGATAAAGTCAATTAAATTGCCGCCCGTTCCGCAGCCAAAACAATAGAAAAGCTGCTTGTCAGCGCTGATGTGGAACGAGGGGGTTTTTTCGCGGTGAAAGGGGCACAAGCCTACATAATCGGAACCATTTCTGCGCAAAGAAACATAAGACGAAACAACCTCAACAATGTCACAGCGCCGAAGAACTTCATCAATGGAACTTTGCAAAAACCGCGCCAATTGAAAACCTCCTTTAAAAAACACGTAAACTTCCTTCTACCTATTATATTCGACAATAAACGCTTTTTTCCTTTTTTCTTTCAAAAAGATTTTTCCTGCCGCTGGGTGCGGAACGCGTTCGGAGCCAAGCCAAACGTTTTTTTAAAAAGGTCGCTGAAATAAAATACGTTTTTAAACCCGCATAGACGCGCGGTTTCGCTGACGTTAAACTCATTGGCCGCCAAAAGGTCTTTTGCCTTGTTTAAACGCAGATATAATATATATTGTTTCGGAGACTTCCCATAATATGCAGTAAATAGCTTGCGAAAGTGAGAAAGTGAAAATCCGGCCTCGCCGGCTAAAAATTCAAGGGAAATATCTCTGGTAAAGTTTTCCTGAATATATTTTTTTGCAAAATCCAGCTGCCCATGGCCGGGCGCGGCGCTTTCCATTTTTGCAGAGAGTAAAGATATTAAAATTTCCTGCACAATTGTGCGGCTTTTCAAGCGGTAGAGCGGTTCTTTTCCTGCCCACACCTTTGAAAGGGTGAAAAACAAACGGCCCGCCTCGCCGGAAACCTTAGGCACATAAATCATGCTGCGGTTATAACCGTCTTTGCTTCCTTTATATAATGTAAGGTCAAAATTTACCGAAACAAAATGCCAGGGATGCAGTCTGTCGGCTTTTCCTGACCGGATATTTCCCGGCGGGAAAATGCAAACGTCGTTTGGACCGGCAGAAATTTTTTTGTCGTCTGTTTCATAGGTCACAAAACCGTCGGCGGAAAACGCCATAACATAGTTTTGCTCAAAACATATATTTTTTACCGCCCAGCTTGCTGTGTGGGGCCGTTCCACCACATAGTTTACATCTGTTACCACAAAATCCATATTTTCATAGCCCATTTTCAAAATCTCCCTTGTTTGTGTTGATTTTATCATACCATTGGCGGTAAAAAAAGTAAAGCGTTTTCTATATGAAAAAATCGTTTCTTTAATGGAAATGCTTAAAAAACCGTGATAAAATAAAATCAAATACCAAATAAAAAGGGTGAGAAAATGGAACGAGCAACAAAACAGTTTCCCATTTCTGAAGCGGAGCTTTGCGCAAGATACATGGGCGTGACAACGCCCATGGTGAACGACGTGCTCCGAGCGATGGGAAAGCTTAGTCAAACGCTTCCTGAAACGATTATGCCGCTTAAAGACGATATGAAAGTGGCGGGCATTGCGTTTTGTATCAGCGGTGAGAAAAGCACCGAGCAGGAGGGCGAAATGGAGGAGCGCGCCAAAATGCTGGAGGCAATCGGAAAAGACACGGTTTGCGTTTGGGCTACCGGCGGCGACAACAGCGCGGCCCAGTGGGGCGAAATCATGACCATGGCGGCAAAATCCCGGGGCTGCCGCGGCGCAATGGTTGACGGCGTGCGTGACACAAACCGCGTGCTGGAACAAGGCTTCCCAGTGTTTTGCCGTTACAGAAGTTCAAGCGGCATGCTGGGCAGGTTCCGTTTAACAGGCTATCAAAAGCCGGTTACCATTGGCAAAGTTACCATCTGCCCGGGAGACGTGATGCTGGGGGACATTGACGGCTGTATCTGTATTCCCAGAGATATTGCCTATGAGGTTCTGGTGGAAGCAGAAAAGATAAGGGACAATGAAGTGGAAATTAAAAAAATGGTAGATGGGGGCATGAAGCCCTCTGAAGTGGTTCAAAACGGCGGATATTTTTAAAAGGAAGAAAGGATGGAAATAAACATGGATTTTAAAGGGAAAAACGTAATTGTAACGGGAGCAAGCGGCGGAATTGGCTGTGCGCTGTGTAAAAAGCTTTCAGAAAACGGCGCTTTTATTGCTGCGGCCAGCCACACAGAAGACGGGGCAAAGGCAATTGCATCGGAGCTTGGGGAAAATTGCTTTTCCATGAGCGTAGACGTAACCAAAGAAGCGGAAGTTATAAAATTTTATAAAGCCGCAGCGGAAAAGCAGAAAAAGTTTGATTATCTGGTAAACCTGGCCGGTCTGTCCATGCCTTGCAAATACGACGAGGCGGAGGAAAGCCTTTATGACACGGTGATGGATGTGAACGTGAAAGGCTCGTTTTTGATGAGCAAGCATTTTGCAGGATATGCAAACGACCCGGCCATGATTATCAACACCGGCAGCATGGCGGCCCGCAACACCAATGCCAACGCGCCGGTTTACTGCATGGCAAAAGGTGCGGTGAACAAGCTGTCTGAGGGACTGTTTTTGCAGTATGCCAAAAGGGGCATCCGCGTGACCACAGTAAATCCCGGCGGCGTGGACACACCTTTCTGGGGCGACCGCCCGGTAGACAGAACCGCGTTGATGACAGCGGAGAACGTGTCGGACATAATTTATTTTTTAATGACGACACCGTCCCATGTGCAAATTCACTCTATCGACTTTGAATGTACGGCAAAATTTAAAAAGTAAAGTGAGGAACAGAAAATGAAACCTCTTGACATGGCGCAAAATCTGGTTTTGAGAAATCAAAAAATGCACGTTCCGTCTCAATACTACGGTCTGTTAATGTTCTACGGCGCGGCGCAGGCCGCGGCGGAATTAGAAAGTCCCCGGTTTTTGAAGAAGGTAATTGGTTTTTTAGACGCCTATCCCGACAAAACGGGCCAAATGGTAGGCAATTTCGACAGCTACACCGCAGGAGGAAACGGGAAAGCATATTTCACCTATCTTGACAAAATTGGGAAGATTACCTTAACAAAAGACGTAAAAGAGCGGTTTTATGCCGCAACCAGGGAATATGCAGACAAAACCTTGGCGGCTCCCAAAAGTGCGGACGGCATTTTGACTTCGGCAAAAGTGGGGCCGGACAAGGTGTGGATTGATGTTGTCACCTGTGTTACCCCCTTCATGCTGTTTGCTGGCCTGGCGCTTGACAACGAAGCGTATGTTGACTTTGGCGCAGAACAGTGCTTCTTGATGTATGAGCTGTTTTTAGACAAAGAAAACGGCCTTTTGCACCAGTGCCGGGGCTTTGTTACGGGAAAGCCGGAGGCAATTTCAAAAGATCACTGGTCCAGAGGAAACGGCTGGGGATATGTTGGTTTTGCAGATTTAATTTCATATTTGCCAAAAACCTCCCGCCATTTTGAAAAAGCAAGAAACGAGTATGTGAAATTTACAGATGCGCTGTTAAAAGTTCAGACAGACGGCGGCATGTGGAACCAGGAGCTGACCGACAAAGACGCCTGGCATGAAACCTCCGGCACAGCATTAATTCTTTACGGCTTAGGCGCTGGAATTCGGCGGGGCATTTTAAAGGACGAACGCTACAAAAAAGCATTTCAAAAAGGCATAAATGCTCTTTTAGGCTTTATTGACAACGACTTTGCCACCTACAACTCCTGCCCGGGGTGCCTTTGCCCGAAGCGGACGGGTGAAATTGCAGAGTATTTGGCCCTGGTGCCGCCGAAAGACGAAGTGCACTCCTACGGCTCGTTTATTTTAGCGTTGACAGAAGCCCACAGGAACGGAATGGAGGAGATTTAAGTGATTCAGTTTATTCAGCCTGAGGAAATTAATACATTTTTAAGCCAGCCGGAAGACAGCCATGTGAAAACCCTTTATAAAGAAGTGAAGGATCGGGCAAAACAGCATATTTTAGCAGACAGCTTCTCCCATTCTGGCGACGCCTGCGCGTGGTATCACGTGTGCTCAAGCCGCATGTCGGACGTGTGCGTGTTCTATCTTGCAGAAAAAGACGAGGAGGCGGCCAAGTGGATAAAAAACCGCGCGCTTGACATTGCGGCCCTCTCTGAGGAAGAATGGCTGGGGCCTTTTTACAGGCCGAAGCAAAAGCCCTACATTGGGTCGCTGGAAACGGCGCACATTGCTGTGACGCTGTGCGACGCCTATGTGAACGGATATGCGCTGTTCCATCAAGAAGAAAAAAATAAAATAGAAGAGGCATTAAAAAATTATGGCCTGCACCTTTGTGAGCGATATATTACCGAAGTACTGGCAGGAAACGCCTTTCAGGGGCGCATTATAAACTGGTTTATGGTGCTGCTAAACGGTTTTGGAACCTGCGCGGCGGTGCTGTCAGACGGCGCGGCCATGGAACGTGCGCTGACATATTGCAAAATGGCGGAAGAGGCGTTTAATTCAGACAGCTATGGAGAAAGCCTGCAATATTCCAGCTATGCGGCCCACAATCTGGCCCATTTTCACGAGGTGGCCGAACGGTTCGGCATAGACGAAGAAAAACTGAACACCGAAGTTTTTGCAAACCTTGCAGGCTGGTATGCCTCCAGCTATATTGGAAAGCATGTTGTTAACCGCATAGGCGGCAGCGTGCCGCAGTTTTTTAATTTTGGAGACAGCGCACATATTTACAGGCCCTCTGGCGACCTTTTGGCGCGAATTGCGCGAAAGAGTAAAAACGAACGCAGCCGGGGCCTTGCGAAATGGCTTTTAGAGGAGCTTTATCAGGGGGAAAGCCTTTTGTCAGACGAACTTTCTGCATTTGGCTTTCACTATACGGGCAGTTACTGCGTTTTTCAATATCCCTACGAAACAGCGGCCGTTTCGCCCAAACAGGCGTTGCTTCCGGAATTTAACGTGTTTGAAAACGGGCACATTTTCATGCGCGATGCGTGGGAAAACCCTGGCTCGGAGCTGGCAATTTCTGCGGGTTACAAACCGCTTGCAGCCACCGCCCACCGGCATTTTGACCAAAACAGCTTTCAGCTTCAGGTGTTTGGCGAGCGTTTTTTCCACGACCCCGGCCACTGCTGCTAC